>Ga0209202_1001306_pt1 | contig 15697 bp, 14 predicted proteins | sample AD_UKC032_MetaG_FD_184416 | JGI IMG/M metagenome (GOLD analysis project Ga0209202, IMG submission 184416) | Active sludge microbial communities of municipal wastewater-treating anaerobic digesters from USA - AD_UKC032_MetaG (SPAdes) (version 2) | ecosystem: Engineered > Bioreactor > Anaerobic >... | reverse complement strand
ACCCCGGCATTTAAGGCGGGTGTTAAATCCGGTGATCAGATCATCAAAATCGATGGCAAATCTACAAAAGATATAACCATCATGGAAGCCGTGAAAAAGCTGCGCGGCCCGAAGGACTCGAAAGTCACCATTACGATTCTGCGGGAAAATATGACACAGCCCAAAGACATCGTTCTGACACGGGCGGTGATCCAGATTAAGAGTGTCAAATCAAAAACATTCGATGACCATATCGCTTATATCCGTATTGCATCCTTTCATGAGCGGACATCCGATGATCTTCGCAAAGCGCTGGCTGATGTGAGTGCGAAAACAACTCCGATGCAGGGACTGGTACTGGACTTAAGAAATGATCCGGGCGGACTTTTGAATCAAGCTATTGAAGTTTCTGATATGTTTTTAAAGTCGGGTATGATTGTTTCCACCCGTGGCCGAGCGAAAAACATGGAAACCAAAACAATGGCCCGGGATAATGGTGGCAAGGAATTTACGGTTCCCATGGTTGTTCTGGTGAATGAAGGCACGGCGAGCGCGGCGGAGATTGTGGCGGGTGCGCTGCAGGATAACGGTCGGGCGCTGATTGTGGGGACACAGACCTTCGGCAAAGCGTCCGTGCAAACGGTGATTCCCCTGGAAAACGGTTCCGCACTGAAATTGACGACCGCCCGGTATTACACGCCCAAGGGCAGATCGATACAGGCCGAGGGGATTAAACCCGACATTATCGTAAAGTTGGTGAAGCCGTCCGAGGAGCCTGAAAATCCTCTGGAGGAAAGACTCCGGGAAAAGGACCTCAAGGGACATATTAAACCGGCCAAAGAAGACGGCACGCGGCTGGAGGAAAACAATAACGTGGATGGCCTCAAAGAGGTTTCTGATTTGACCAAAGACAATCAGCTAAAGACGGCCATTGATATTTTAAAAAGCTGGCATATCATGAAAAAGAATCTGGCCAACTGATGCCGTTTTCAGAGGGGCACGGATATTGTCAGCCATGAAAAAGAAAAAAAAGAACCACGTATTAACAACAGTTTTAGTCGCACTGATTGTCTTGTCCATTACTGCGATAACTTACGTGATACTGTTTCATCAGGAAGAGATGGTGTTGGTCAAGCAGCCGCCTGCGCAGAAGAAACAAACAGCGCAGCCGAAGGCGAAACGAGCGAAGCTTCCGTTACGAGAAGCGCGTGAAAAAGACAAACAAATTCTTCCTGCGCCTCAATCTGCGGTGAAATCTCCAGAGAAAGAACAGGTTGTTATTGCCAAAATAAAACCCCTTCGTTTGCCGTTAAAACAGGTAGCAATTATTATTGACGACATAGGTTACGATATGACGCCGGTGCGTGATCTTTTGAGCATCGATGCAGATATTACGTTTGCCATTTTACCGCTTCTTGCCCACTCACGGGAAGCGGCGGATGTGTTGCATAAGGCCAATCGTGAAACATTGCTGCATCTGCCCATGGAGCCGCTTTCCTACCCGAAGGAAAAACCGGGCAGCGGCGCTCTTTTTTCGGATATGAATGATGAAGAACTTATCTTTCAGTTGGAAAAAAATCTGGCTTTTGTTCCTCATGCCGTCGGTGTCAACAACCACATGGGTTCCAAATTTATGTCCAGTGAGAGAAATCTAGTGCCGGTTTTTAAACAGCTGAAAAAAAGAAATTTATTTTTTATCGATTCACGGACAACCTATGGTTCAAAAACAACGGAGGTTGCGCAAAAAGTTCATTTAACCGTTGCGTCACGCACGGTCTTTCTGGACAATGACCGCAACTATTCAAAAATTTATCAAATCCTGGTGGATGTGGCCGAGGCGCCGGCCGGTAACGCGATGCCTATCGTGATCGGTCACCCCTATCCCGAGACGATTCGGGCGCTCAAAGATGCCCATAAAGTCTTTCAGGAAAAGGGGGTTTCGATTATTCCGGTCTCGAAACTGATCAAAAAGAAAACAACGGAAAACGCATCCTAATAAACGATTTTTCACGGGATGGAGGCGTTGAGGGCAACCATACGCTATGCAAAAAAAACTCATCAATTTCATAACCTGCTGTTTGCTTCTCCCCGCGATATTTTCTGGCTGCACTTTTTTGTCAGGAAGCCATCCATTATCTTATCCGTCCGCTCCGGAAAATTATTCCGGGGCGGCCGCCTATCATTATTCGCTGGCTGTTCTGTCGAGGCTGGATGGCGATCTAGGGGGGGCTATCGATGAACTGAAACAGGCGCTCTCGATTCAGCCCGATTCCCCTTATCTTACCACCGAACTGGTTTCGATGTATGTCGAGAACAGTAACGTCGATCTTGCCTTGTCTCTGGGTGAGTCATCTCTGGCTAAAAATCCCGGTAACACTGAGCTGCGTTCGATTATGGGTGGTTTGTATTTTAACCTGCACAAATATGATAAAGCGATTCGGGAGTATCAGACCATTATCGAGATCGATCCGAAGAATCTGGTTGCCTATTTGTACCTGGCGACCATCTATGCCCAGGAAAAAAAGTATGATTCGGCGGAGAAGGCTTATCGAAGAATGCTGGCCATAGATCCTGACAATATTATCGGGATGTATTATTACGCAAAAACACTGACCCAAATGAACCATTGGGCGGAGGCAGAGGCTTTATACCATAAAATAACTTTGCAAGGGCCGGCGTTTGAAGCAGCCTGGCTGGGGCTTGCCGCACTATACGAAACTCAAAACAAGCATAATGAAGCCATTGGCGTTTACCGCCGCTATTTAGAAATTAATCCCGCCCGGATAAATTTCCGAATGAAGATAGCCGATCTGCTGGTTAAGGCGAATAAGCGCGAAGCGGCGGAAAAAGAATTGCAGGAAGTTTTGAAAACGGATCCCGCCAACCGGCAGGTACGCACTGCGCTGGGGCTCTTATACTATGATATGCGACGGTTTGATGCGGCGGCCGTTCAATTTTCGTCTCTTCTGGAAACAGCGCCAAACGACGACAAATTGCATTATCTTCTAGCCAATGTTCTGGAGCAAAAAGGTGATTTGTCTGCGGCGCGGGCGGAGTATCAAAAAATATCTACGGTGTTTGAATTATATGCCAATGTCCAGATCCACACGGCTATGATTTTCAAGAAAGAAGGCCGGCTCGATGACGCCATCCTGGTCCTGACCCAAGCCATCCAGAAGAAAAATGATCAGGCCATTCTATATCTCTATTTATCATCGCTGTACGAAGAACAGAAGAGCTTTGCGGTGGCTGAAAAAACAGTACTGGAAGGCATTGGGCGCTTCCCGCGCAATGCGGATCTTCATTATGTCCGTGGTTCAATCCTGGAGAAAATGAACCGTTTTGAGGAAAGCATCAAATCCATGGAAACCGTGCTGGATATTGATCCACAAAACGCAGATGCACTTAATTTTATCGGATATTCCTATGCCGACCGTGGGATTCATCTGGACCGGGCCGAACAAATGATTATCCAAGCATTAAAGATCAAGCCGGACAACGGATACATTCTAGACTCGTTGGGCTGGGTGCATTTTAAAAAAAATCAATACGACAGCGCCCTGAAACATCTGAAAAGAGCACGGGAGTTATTGCCGGATGATGCTAATATTATGGAGCATCTGGGAGATGTTTATCTAAAAATCGGAAAGGATAAAGAGGCGCTGGAATACTACCGGAATGCCGTAAAAATCGATTCCGACAACAGTACGCTGAAAAAGAAACTCGACGCACTGATCAATAAAAAATAGAGTCGGCAAAACCTGCGTCAAATTTTCTTAGAAAGTGTTTTTGGCATGTGTGATCGACGTTTTCCTTACAAACGAATCCTGATGGTTCTGTTGCTGTCGATGCTGGCTTGCGGATGTGCCGGAAAGGCCGTTAGGGGGTCGGGCATTCCGCCAAAATCTTTAGAACTCACTGCAACTATTCATGAAACGGAAAGAATGGTCGCCACTGCGCGGCTTGACCTGACGACGGCCCAGGGACATTATCCAATAAGAGCCGCGTTGATTTTGCAGAAGCCTTCCTACTTTCGACTGGAAGCGCTGCCCGTGATTGGCACGCCGGATTTTTTTCTGGCCGCCACATCGGATGAAATGAGGATCTTTATTCCTTCGCAGGGCGAGTTTTATGCAGGGAAACCCTCTGCCGAGAATTTGGTGCGATTCTTACCCTGGGCTTTTAAAATCGAAGATATTGTCGCTATTTTTTCCGGAGACTATCCGCCGCTTCCCGGAAATAAATTGTCTTATGAAAGTTATATCGAAGATCATTTGTTGCGGATTTTGATGACGACCTCAGCAGGTGCTTCGCAAACCGTCTGGAAGAACAAGAACGGAACGATGGCAAAACTGATCCGCAATGGAACGGACGGCAAAGAGATTTACCGGGTGTTGTATGAGGATTATGAACCGGCGAGTCGTCTGCCCGGAAAAATCATCATCGAAATGGCAGATCACATAACGTCCGTTACTACAAAATTCATGGATGTTAAAATCGAAAAGGCGACGGACCTGTCGGTCTTTGAATTGTCTGTGCCGGCGGGAATGAAAATAATCAAACTGGATTAACGATTTTGAAAGGTGTCCGAAAGGAGCGAAAAATCTTTCGTCTTTCCAGGGAAGATGAATCTCCGGATTCCCTGGCCGTTGCTTTGGTCGGCAGAGAACGCTCTCATAAAAAAAGGGGCTTTATGCACAACATAGCCCCTTTGAAGTGTATCGTATCCAGCGCTACTTGATTTCTTGAAGTTTCGTGCGCGCAATCCGCGCCTGACTTGTATTGGGATAATCCTTAATGACCTGCTGCAGAAGCAGTTTGGCGCTTGCCTTATCGCCCAGATTATGAAAGGAGATCCCCTGCTTTAACAGGGCGTAAGGGACTTTATTGCTGCTGGGGAATTTCTTGGTCACTTTTTCATATTCCAGAATGGCTTTTTCATATTTCTTTTCAAAAAAATAACATTCGCCAATCCAGAACTGGGCATTATCGGAGTACTCACCTGACGGATAGGCGGCCAGGAAGCCTTGAAAAGCTTCTCTGGCTTTAGGGTAATTGCCGTTTTTGAAGGTCTCATAGGCCGCCGCGTATGTTGCCGCTTTGCCCTGCTTGCCTGAAGGATCTTTGGCTGAAGCAGAACTATCGGTGTCGCTTGCTGAATCTTTTTTGCCGATTTCCAGAAAATTTTCAATGAAATTGATCTTCAGGAGCAGACTGTCAAGCTTTTCCTTGTTGTCTTTGAGGGTATCCCGGGACGTCTCCTTCTTCAATGTTTCAACTTCGCCGCGTAATTGTTGGACCTGATCGCGCAGTTCCGTAAAGTCCGCGCCGGCATTGGCCTGCCCTTTACGCAGGGAAGCCAGGGTTTCGGTATTTTTCTCCTGATCTTTTTGCAGCGCAGCGATCCGGGTATTTACAGCGACAACTTTTTCTTCCATCTGCTGGTTTAATTCCGAACGGACCATCTTTAAATCGGAAGAGGTCGCGCAACCGGCCACTGCAAAAACAACAACTAAAAACATCAGATAAAGAGCGTTTTTCAAAGCCATCTCCTGTGTTAATTATTTTAAAAGAAACTGTACGCGTCTGTTCTGCGCCCAAGCTTCTTCCGTGCTGCGGGGATCCAGCGGGCGTTCTTCGCCGTAGCTGATGGTTTCAATACGCGATGCGTTGATCCCCAGATTGCTCAGATATTGCTTGGTTTCCTGCGCCCGTCTCTCGCCCAGTGCCATATTGTATTCGGTGGTCCCTCTTTCATCGCAGTAACCTTCAACAACGATGGTGGCGCTGCTGTTCTTTGTGAAGATTGCGGCGTTTGCTTTTAATATTTCACGAGCATCGGACCGGATATTGGATTGGTCATAATCGAAATAGATGTTTTGAATGTTCAGGTCGTTGAGGGCTGCCGCATTCTTTTTTTCTCTGGCCTCTTTCGCGGCCTGGGCTTTCAGAGCGGCTTCCCGGTCTGCCTGTTCTTTCGCCCGTCGGGCGGCCTCATCATCTGTCACGGTGACCGGCGCCTGTGCGGGACCTGCCTTCTGTTCCTGGACGCCCTCATCCTTCACAACGGCTTGTTTTTCCGCACAACCGCTGAACATGGTTAAACCCAGTGAAAAAACAATTAATAACCCGAGAAGTGTTAAATATTTTTTCATGATACTCTCCTTTCTTGATGATGATGAATCGTCCACAAGTTGTGTTGAAGCTTCAACATAACTTGCCGGCGAACGTCAATAAAAACAATATAAAACGCAAGGACATGGGATATTTTGATGAAGGGGACACCCGGCAACCCCTTTGCTTTTCAACGTCCTTATCAAATTCTATATTGACCATGATGTTTTCTATACGGCAAAGGGTGAAAAATAACAACCCCAACATCAAATAAATTTTTTATTAAAATCTGGGTGACCAGGACGGCATGACTAAATGATCTTTGCTTTCCCTGAGGATGCGCGCATTCAGGCCGTTTGAATTCATAATAATCAGGCGGCTTTTTGAGCCTTGCCGGGAACTGAAAACAATTTGTCTGCCGGAAGGAGACCAGGATGGATATTCATTATCCGCAGCATCGAATGTCAACTGAATAGGATTGGAGCCTTCCTCGTCCACGGAAAAGATCTGATAATTATGATTGATGAGGCCTTCATAAGCAATTTTGCCGCCGCGGGGAGACCAGGAAGGAGATGTGTTGTAATTGCCTTCAAAAGTAATTCGTTTAACGTTGTTGCCGTCCGTATCCATGACAAAGATTTGCGGCGAGCCGGAGCGATTGGAAACGAAAGCGATTTTTTTGCCGTCAGGCGACCAGGCCGGAGAGACATCAATGGAATAATTGCGGGTTAAGCGCTTGAGCGTCATCGTGTCAATATCCAGAACATAGATTTCTTCATTGTCGTCCTTGCTCAGTGTCAGCAATAGTTTTTTGCTGTCTGGAGAAAAGGAGCCGCATAAATTAAGACCTTTGAACGAAGAAATCTTTTTTTCTTTTCCGGTTTTCAAATGACGGAGATAAACCTCCGGCCGGCCGCCTTTGTAGGACGTGAAAGCGAGATATTGACCATCCGGCGACCAGCGCGGCGCCGCGACAATATTTTGATGATCGGTCAGGTTTTTCAAGTTGGATGCATCGTAGTCCATTGTGTAAATATCAGACCGGCTGCTTTTTTTCGTCACGAAAGCAATTTTTGTATTGAAGTCGCCTTCATCTCCCGTCAGCGCAAGCAGGATATCGGCGGCGATGGCGCGGGCCATAGCCGGCAAGTCTCCGGTTTTGCCTGAATATTTTTTATTAAAAAGAAGCTGGCCGCGTGTGACATCGTAAAGACGGCTCTGCACGAAGGCATCATTTGGGCTGGTGATCATATCGCCACGGAGCAGAAAATCCGCGCCGAGGACGGACCAGTCGGAAAAACGAATGGTTTCCGGCGTCCCGGGTTCAACGCCTTCCAGAAAACTTTTTTTGTCTAAGATATTAAAGATTCCCGACAGGGCGAGGTCATGCCGAATGTGGTCGGCAAGGGCGGTATGGACATCGGATGATGCGTCTGTCCCTGTTTTTTTATTTTGAAAATCACAAATGGCTATGGGGAATTGCTGAAAACCGGGTGAGTCAATATCAATATATACCTTAGCGAATGCTGTGTGATGCATGCCGCAGGCACCTAACAAAATGAAAAAGATGAGGAGCTTGAAGAAAAATTTTTTTCTCATGATTGGGGCAGGACCTTTTTGGTTTTCTAGCGTAATTCCGCGGAATGAAAGCGGATGCCGATTTCAATCGATCGACTGTTCACCCATCCCGCAAGCGGGGGAAAGGGAGCTGATTTTTTAACGGCTCGCAGCGCAGACTCGTCAAAATAACTATGACCGGAACGTTTTTCAAACCCGATATATTCCAATGCGCCGCTTTGCGCAATTCTAACCTCAATAATGGTTTCCACATTTTTTTTGGGCATTAACGTTGCCGGTAATGTCCAATTTTTTTTGATTCTCGACCAGATAAAACGGTTGTAATCGTTTGTTCGCGATTGATTTTCGGCCGAAGCGGTTGGGGAGGCGCCAGGGGGTTGGGAGACGGGCGGCGCCTTGCTCGTCTTGTTGTTCTCCCCGTCGGAAAGTTCTTTTTGCTTGATGGCGCTGATTGCTTTTTCAATGTCCGGTTTGTCGGTTTCGACTTTTTTGATCAGGGGCGCAGTTTCCGAAGCGGTAGGCTTACGCTTCAGAATTACGGCGTGGTCCGGTTGGGATGGTTGCAGCAAATTCTTGGGCCCGGAGGCCTCCGGGGGCGATCGCAAAACTTCGGGATCCACCAATGCGACGGAATAAGGTGCGCCAAAAGTTAACGGCCTTGATGCACCAGGCACGGTCACGATAACGGCTGCAATAACAATCAAGTGAAGTAGCAGGGAGGCGAGAAACATATTGTAGGGAATGCCGGTATTGCCGAAGGGGTTCTGATGGGGCATCCGGGACGTCATTTTATGCCCTCGGGCGGTTCGGTAATCATGCCGAGTTTATCGACACCTGCCTTACGTATTTCCGACATCACTTCCACCACAAAGCCGTAAGGGACATTTTTGTCAGCGCGTAGAAAAACCTCCCGGTCAACGCGTACGGCGAAAATTGCGGCAAGCTTCGCGTCGAGATCCTGAAGCGGCATCCGGGTTTTGTTTAAGAAAATTTCTTTGTTTTCGTTAATGCTCAAGACCAGTTTTTCTTCCGCGAGATCGATACTTTTTGACTTGACGCGCGGCAGGTTGACATCAATGCCCATAGAAAGCATCGGCGCGGTGACCATAAAGATGATGAGGAGCACAAGCATTACGTCAACCAGCGGTGTGACGTTAATTTCCGCCATAGATTTTCTGTCGTTATTGCTTGAGCGTGTCGGTCTCATAACCTTTAAGCCTGAATAAAACTCATTTACGAATGAGATAACGTTCGACGATATTTAAAAATTCGTCGGCAAAGTTATCCATTTCCTGAACCATTGTTTTGGATTTATTCAAAAAATAATTATAAAAAATAACGGCCGGGATGGCTGCGGCCAGTCCCGCCGCTGTGGCGATCAGCGCTTCTGAGATGCCGGGAGCGACAACGGCCAGCGTCGCCGAACCGCGCGCACCGATGGCTTTGAAAGTTTCCATAATCCCCCAGACGGTGCCGAATAACCCGATGAAGGGGCTGGCGGAACCGGTTGTGGCCAGAAATCCCAATGCACTCTCCAGTTTAGTCATTTCCGTGTTGGAGGCTCGGTTGAGCGCGCGCTGCACATTATCCAAAGAAGAGAGGCTGATTTCTTCGCTGCGGATTGCTTCTTTCGACAGCTTATTCATTTTGGTCAGTTCCGTATAGCCGACACGGAAAACTTCCGCCGTTGTTGAACATGAATATTTCTTTGCCGCCGGGAGAACATCGGAGAGCTTATTGCTGTGCTGATACTCAGAATCAAAAGCCTCATTTTCTTTTCTGATTTTTCGATAATATTTGAATTTTAGAAAAATGATCGTCCAGGAAACGACGGAGAGAACAAGCAGGATCAACAGAACAAATTTGACCATCAAGCCGGCATCTAAAATCATGCCTAAAAGAGAGCCATGAAAATTGCTTCCTATACCTAAAGACCCAATATCTTTCAATTTATTATCTCCAAAAATGGTTTTAAAATTTGCGTTGTAACCTAAAGGAAAAAAAGGGGCTTGTCAATACATCTTTTTCTACAAGGTTAAAGTGCTTCCGGTGGAAAGGCAGTGATGTTGTCAATTTGCACCGTATTGGTCAGAATCATCATCATCCGGTCGATGCCGAGTGCGATGCCGGCGGCTTTAGGCATGGTGGCTAGGGCCTGCAGAAACTTATCGGGCATGTCGTAGCGCGCCCAGTTTTTTTTGGCTCGTGCCTGCTGTGCTTCCTCAAAACGCCGTCTTTGTTCATCCGCATCGGTCAATTCCGAAAAGCCATTGGCGATCTCCATGCCCCCGATGTAAAGTTCGAAGCGCTCCGCAACAGTCGGATCGCGCTTTTTTGTTTTTGCCAGTGCCGCCAATTTGGCCGGGTAATCATACAGAAATGTTGGATGGTCGGCGCCCAAGAGAGGTTCGATATACTCTACCAGAATTTCATCAAATCTGTCTTGAACCAGCGCTTCCTGGCAGCTCAGGGGCGCATACCTGAAAAAGGCGTCAGCCACCGTGATTCTTTCCCAACCGGACGCGAAATTTATTTTTTTATTTTGCCAGATAATGCGCTGGTCGTATTCCAGGGCCTTCAATCCGGCAATGAGCATGGCCTCGCATTGTTCCATAAGTTGATGGTAGTCAAATTGCGCGACGTACCATTCCAGCATTGTAAATTCCGGCAAGTGTCTGCTGCCTCTTTCATCGGTGCGAAAGCATTTGCAGAACTGGAAGATCCTGGGATAGCCCGCAGCCAGCAGTCTTTTCATGCAGAGCTCGGGGGAGGTCTGTAAAAACCAGTTGCCTGATGGAATAGCTTCAATATGCTCTTCCGGAGCGGGAGAGGGGATTCGAATGGGTGTTTCGACTTCCAGAAAATGGTGCTGAATAAAGAAATGACGGATGCCTTGAATGAACTTGGCTCGCAGGTGCAGAGCTTGCGACTTGCGTGCTAGACAGAAGTGATCATCCTGGTGGATTGTATTCAAATCGAATCAGCCTTTGACGCGTGTCAAGTATTCTCCCGTGCGTGTGTCAATGCGGATTTTTTCTCCTTCGGTGACAAAGGTCGGCACAAGAATCGTGTAGCCTGTTTGTACCTTGACCGGTTTGGTCGCACCGGATACCGTGTCACCTTTCGCCCAGGGTTCGGCTTCCGTGACGACCAGTTCAACAAAATTGGGCAGGCTGATTCCGATAGGTCGGTCTTCAAAAAGCAGGATTTCCACTTCGATGTTGTCGAGTAAAAAGTTTACCGCATCTCCGACTTGTGCTTCCGTCAGGTAAACCTGTTCGTAGTTTTCATTGTCCATGAAACAATATTTGTCGCCTTCTTTGTAAAGATACTGCATTTTCTTTTCGCGCAGATCGGCCGCTTCAAAGTTATCGACGGAGCGGAAGGTGCGTTCGAACTGGTTGCCGTTGAGCATATTTTTGAGCTTGGTGCGGTATAGAGCCTGTCCTTTGCCAGGCTTGACGAAGTTAAATTCGGTAATGATGTAGGGTTCGTTATCGATTTTTAAGCGTAGCCCTTTTCTTAAGTCACTGGCGGTGTACATAACTGCTAATCTCCTTGGTTATCGTTTCTTTGGTAATTCATGAATTTACTTGTGTTCTTCCTAATCTAATTATTCAAAATTGTCAAAAAAATCTTGATGTTTTCGTATATCATTTTTTATCGATCTCGACATCGACAGAAGGGGGACTTTTCCTGCCTGTCCCGGCAGGTCGGCCACGTATTGCGGCATCGCCAGTCCAGAGCAATGCCGACGGAGTTTTTCCATCATCGTCAGGCCGGATTTGATTTCTGTGCGAAAATGGCCGCAGCCTTTCACCGGTTCGCAGTGAAAAAGGTAATAAGGGCGAATGGATATCTTTTGCAGCCCGTATAACAGGCGCTGCATGACGTCGGGTGAATCATTGATGCCTTTGAGTAAAACCGATTGATTCGAAACGGGGATGCCTGCTTCCTGAAGCATGTTACAGGCTCGTGCGGCGTCCGGTGTAATTTCTGAAGGATGATTAAACTGTGTGTTCAACCACAAGGGCCGGTAGCGTTTGAGTATCCGGCAGAGATCTTTCGTGATTCTCATCGGCAAAACGACAGGCATGCGGCTGCCGATGCGCAGCACCTCGATATGCGGCACGGATGCGAAAGAGCTCAGGATCATCTCCACCTTTCCGTCGTCGTAAGTCAGAGGGTCGCCGCCGGAAAGAATGACTTCCCGGACTTCGGGTGAGCCTGCCACATAGCGAACCATTTTCCCCAAGCGACTTTCCAGGGTGGATGTTTCCGGGCGTGCCCAGGAACGCTTGCGATTGCAGTGCCGGCAATAGGTAGCGCAGGTTTTCGTGACAATGGCCAGAACGCGGTCACGGTAACGATGGATCAGTTTCGGCGCCGGCATACAGCCGTCTTCATTCAGCGGATCCTCCGGGTAATGGGGTAACATGGAAACTTCTTTCACATCCGGAATGCATTGCAAAGCCAGCGGATCGTTTTCATCATCTTGCTGAATGAGTGACAAGTAGTAAGGGGTGATTGCCATAGGATAGAGTGAAAGCACAAAACGAAATTTTTCCATCTGGGGCATCGGTTTGCCGAAAATCCTGGCCAATGCTGCTATGGATGTGACGCGGTTTTCAAATTGCCAGCGCCAGTCTCGCCAATTTTGGATGGACATATGGGAGAAGTGAGAAAACAGGATTTTTTTATTCATAAAATTTCAAACCATTTGCAGCGATTTGCGTATCACAATTTCTCATCCGTGCAAAGAAAATCAATTCGCACCGGAGGTTAAAAAAATAGGGGAAATTGCCCATCGGTCGTGATATGTAAAAAAACATCTGACATGAGGAGAATCTCCCTTGGCATCCATTCAAAAGCGTAAAGAACGGGTTGCGATGTTGTCTGTCGCGTCCAATTCCACTCTGGTGGTCTTCAAAATCATTGTCGGCACGCTGATTGGTTCCGTCTCGATTATTTCCGAGGCGATTCATTCAGGCATGGATTTACTGGCGGCGATCATTGCCATGTTTTCCGTTAAAAAATCATATCTGCCGGCGGACGATGTCCACCCTTTCGGCCACGGCAAGGTCGAAAGCATCTCCGGTTTGATAGAAGCCTTTTTGATTTTTATTGCGGCTTTCTGGATTATTTTCGAGGCGATCAAGAAACTGACTTCCGCGCAGGAAGTGGAATCGCCCGGCTGGGGCGTCGCTGTGATGTTTTTATCCGCCACCCTCAATTTTTTCGTGTCCCAAAGGCTTTTTGCAGTTGGAAAAGAAACGGATTCCATCGCCCTGCAGGCGGATGCCTGGCATCTGCGAACCGACGTCTACACATCCGTAGGTGTTATGGTCAGCCTGGGCATTATCTGGGTTAGCCACTATTTTTTTGCTGATCCGCGCATTCACTGGCTGGATCCGATTGCCGCGATATTTGTGGCTGTGTTTATTCTGAAGGCGGCTTACGATTTAACCTTACAGGCGCTGGGCGACCTTATGGATGTGAAGTTGCCCCGGGATGAAGAGGGATGGATCCGCGATGTGATCACTGCCCGTAAGCCTGAGATCCACGGTTATCACCAGTTAAGAACTCGCAAGGCCGGCAATTTCCGTTTCATCGAATTTCATCTCAAGGTTGATCCCCAAATGACGGTGGATGCCTCCCACGGCATTACACGTGAGCTTAAACACGTTATTATGGATAAATTTCCTGCTGCAACCGTAACCATTCATATTGAGCCTTGTGACGGTCACTGTACCGAAATCTGCGCGACCGGTTGTCTTTTGACGGAAGCCCAGAGGCTGCAAATATCACGGTCTGGCGGCGCACGAATTCGCTAAACAGGCAGGGTATGAATTTACGGAACGAGGAACACGTTCCATGGTTATGAATTTGTCCTGATGCTTTATGCCTTCACGGCCGGCCTTTATAGAGATACCGCTCAAAAAAACGATTGTAGTTTGTCCATTCGGAATCTGTATTGGCGGCGTCGGCGGCCACAAAACTTTGAAATGCATTGAGCTTGGCATCGAGGTCGTCTATAAAATGAATGACCAGCGCTTCCATGGTTTTCGGCCGTTTGGGCGAGCCGAATTCAAATTCGCCGTGATGGCTTAAAATGATGTGGCGCAACGCCAGCGCGAGCTGTGATGGAAAATCCGGTATGGCTTCAATTTTTTTGTTGATCATTTCCACCCCCATGACCAGATGACCAATCATCCGGCCTTCGTCGCTGTATCCAATCAAACTGTCATAGGAGAATTCGTAGATTTTGCCGATGTCGTGCAGCATGCCGCCGGCAATCAGCAGATCTCTATTTAATTGTGGATAATGATTTGCTGCCTTGTCTAGCAGGCGCACAACGGAAAGCGTATGTTCGAGCAGACCGCCCAGATAGATGTGGTGAAAGCCCTTGGCTGCCGGTGCTCGTCGGAAAAGTTCAGCCGTTTTTTCATCATCAAAAAAAGCGGCAAGCAGCTTTTTAACGGGCTCCGATGAAATGGTGTCGATGTATAGGAGGATGTCCTGAAACATCGTCTGTGTATCCAGCTTGCTGACCGGCAGATAATCCGCCGGGTCAATGTTTTCCGGTTCGCAGAGTTTAATGGTCATAATGGATATCTGAAGCGTGTTGCGGTAACTGAGCGCGCGGCCTTCGATGTAAATGATGTCACCTTTTTTAAAGACGCGATCCCACTCCACGGCGTTATCCCAGACCTTGCCGTCTGTTTCGCCGGTTTTGTCTTTTAGCCGGACATTCAGATACGCTGAGCCTTTCTGGGAAAAGGCCATGCTCTTTTCCGCAACTAAAAAGGTCGAAGCGATTTTATCGCCCTGCTTGATGTCCTGAAGATAGATTTCTTTGGTTTTCAAATGAACCACCTTTCATCAAAAACATTTTTTTGATTCTTGCTCTAGTGTTTTTCCCTCAATATCCGGTGATCTGCCACGCGAACCGTCAGTTTGCTTGTGTCGAAATATTCCATAAGCGGAATGATGTATTTGCGCGACAATCCGGTTAAATCTTTGAAAGTAGCCGGTGTCGCCTGACCATCTCGAATAAGCTGTGCTTTGTAATCGTTACGTAACTTGTCCAGGGTGGCGCGCGCAAAGCATAGTTCTTCATTGATCTTAATAAGCTCTCCGTCTTTGAGCATCAGCTGGACAATGTTTTGTGCCTTGGCCTTCGAATTCTTAAAACTGTTGATGACGTCGGAAAGGGATGGTGGGGTCAGTTCGGCCTGCACGTAAATCGATGCAATGGATTGACGCAAAGCGTCCTCTTCACCCGCCAGTTGAACAACATGTGATGCCAGTCGGACGTTGTCCTTATCGTTGACGATGGCTTCTTTTTTCCCGAGACTGGCAAGAACCATGTTAAAGAGTTTGACAGATACAGTGGCGGCAAGCGCTGCCTTGAGCTCTTCCTTGGAGATGCCTTCCTTCAGAGGGTTTTTCTTGTGATAATCCGAGAGGCTTTTCACGATCAGTTCTTCCAGTTCTGTATACAAATGGACGGATAGGGAAGTTGTGTCGTCACTTGCGATCAAGATGGCCTGGCGGCTAGAAAATAATTTTTCCATCACCTCCCGGATTTTTTTGATATGCACTCCCAGGCGAAAAGCGAGTGACCGGATATTTATACCGTTGAAACCGGCTCGTTCCAGAAGAACAAGAATTTTTTCCGCCAAAGTACCGCTTTGCAGGGTTTTCAGATCATCGAGAATTTTTTTATTTTTTCTTTTGTGTTTTCCCGGCAGTGGGTCGAGAATCCGACCACCGCCAATGGTGGTCACCGGTGAGTAACTACGCAAGACGAAATGATCGCCTGCCACGACGACATCTTCATTGGCCAAAATAAGCTGGGCGAAGGATTTTTCACCGGGGGACAGTTCATCTGCCTCCAACAGAACAATACGCGTCATGATTTCCGTCGTTCCCGTGTGCAGACGCACCAATGCCCGGTTTTTCAATTTCCGGGTATTGGAGGCAAGGTATTCGAAAAACACATCAAGCCTTTGTGTAGGCCAGA
>Ga0209202_1001303_pt1 | contig 15722 bp, 12 predicted proteins | sample AD_UKC032_MetaG_FD_184416 | JGI IMG/M metagenome (GOLD analysis project Ga0209202, IMG submission 184416) | Active sludge microbial communities of municipal wastewater-treating anaerobic digesters from USA - AD_UKC032_MetaG (SPAdes) (version 2) | ecosystem: Engineered > Bioreactor > Anaerobic >... | reverse complement strand
TGGCTTCGCCAGCCGCTACGCCGTTTTAAGGGCATGCGGCTCGCAGGCAAAGCCTGCGAGCCGCATAAAAAATTAAAATAAAATTTCAATCTATTTCAGCGTTTCGACTAATTAGCAATTCGAGTTGAATTGAAGGCGCAAAATGGATAAGCTAAAAAAGACAAAAACCCCGAAGCCTTATAGCCTCTGGGTTTTTGTGGTGGAGACGGAGGGTTTCGAACCCTCGTCCAAGACGGGCACAAACAAACTTCTACGTGTGTAGTCCGCTATTTTTGTCATCCGAATCAGGTCAGCGTTCATACCCATAACCCGGATCAAGCATTTTTACAGTCCTGCCGGACCTTGAAGGTTGTCTTAGTTCAGCTTACCTTCGTCTGCTGAAAGCATCCGGTATAATGACACCGGTACTAACTCGACCGGCTGGAGTTAGCCGATGGTTGACCGCTTTTAAGCAGCGACTCTCGCTACGTTGTAGTGAGCCGCGAAATCAACTGTTCTTACATTGTTGGCATTTAATACCGTTGCTCGTTGATATCGGAGAACAGCGCTCCGACACGCCGCTTGTTTCTACCAGTACGCCCTGTCAAATCCAGAACGTCCCCATGTTGTTATAATTGTTGATTAAACAGCTATTTTCGATTTTCAGAAATCGATAAAATCTTTATAAAATTATATTAAATTTTAATTGTTTTTCGTGTTTTATATTGAAAAATTTATAAAATAATCTAAAAAAAAGATATAAATTAAATAAGTTAGTTATAATTTTTACTAAATTGTTTACAATTTGTAATATCTTTAAATAAATTATCAGTAAATTTCTGATTATCCGAAAATACTCAACAATTGCATATTAAATTTTCAAAGTTCATTTATAATATTATAACATGCCGAAGGTCGGATTTGAACCGACACGATGTTGCCATCGGTTGATTTTGAGTCAACTGCGTCTGCCGTTTCGCCACTCCGGCTTGTTATAAGTATTTTAACAAAAATAAATATAATTTTCCAGTATATGCGCAATACATAAATAAGCAGAGCCGCAACTTTGCTTATTTATGATTTTCGATATATTTATTTTATGTTTGAATAAGCCCATGCGTTTAAGTTTGGTTGTTCTGCCGTAATTATATCTTTAGGCTCATCTTCATCAGCTCCGTGCGCTATAGATTTATATAGCCTGTTATAATACTCTATAACCATTCTGTCTGAATGGAAATAAGCTTCAGCAGTTCTGATAGACTGACGCATTAAATCAGCCCATCTTTTTTGATCTTCGTAATATGTTGGAATAATTTTATTTTCAACAATATTCATCATGCATTCATAGTCTTTCCAATGACGCTCTTCCCAGGAAATTTCATCGTCAAGACCCGGATATGTAACAGTATAGCCGTTAATATCATCGAAAGTTCCTTCCACTGCCCATCCGTCATAAACCGACAAATGCAACGCGCCGTTCATGTTAGCGGACATGCCTGATGTTCCTGACGCTTCAAACGGTCTTAACGGTGTATTTAACCATACATCCGTTCCTTTTTTAAGCAATGCGCTTAAATCAAGCTCATAGTTCGGAAGCACAACAACATTTGGCAGTTCATAAGACTGTTTAAGAATATTATTAAACATATCTCGTCCTAATGTGTCGGCAGGATGGAATTTTCCTGAGAAAATAAGCTGAATTTTGTTTTCTTTAAGCAATTTAGCAATACGATCTCTTTCCATAAGGATTAACCATGCCCTTTTGTAATCGGCAAATCTTCTTGCCCAGGTTATAGTCAACACATCAGGGTTAAACAGTTTTCCTGTTTTTCCTGAAATATATTTAAATAACTCTTTTTTCATCTGTTTTTTAATTGATAAAAGATTATTATGATCAGGTGATTTTTCAGCTTCCTGAATTCTTGAATCTTGCCAGAAATTAAGGTTAACAGCGTTAGTTATCGCTAAAATAGGACATTTATCCTTGACATGCTGCCACATTTTATTGGCAACTAAGCCATGCAGCTGGGAAACAGCATTTGCAACCCTGCTCATTTTAAGAGCGGCAACTGTAAGAGAGAAATTTTCTCCGCCTAATTCAACGGCTTTTTCTCTTGAAGTTCCGGCAAAAAATCCGCCATGCATTAATGTATCCACCCAGTGAACTTCATTTCCCGCAGAAACAGGCGTATGAGTTGTGAAAACTGTTTTTGCCCTGACTTGATTTAAATCTCCGTTGAATTCTCTTAAAAGTTCAAATGCCGCAGGAAGAGCATGCCCTTCATTCATATGAATAAGATCAAAATTATAACCGACTTCTCTTAAAACTCTGACTCCCGCAACTCCTAAAACAACTTCCTGAGCAATACGGATGCTTTCGTTGCTGTCATAAAGTTTATGCGTTATTGCTCTGTCTTCAGGCGTATTTTCAGGCAAATCTGTTGTTAATAAATAAATCGGGCATGTGCCGAAAATTTCCGGCTCTAATCTGTATGCCTTTACTTTTACGTTTCTTCCATAAATTTTAACGTCAACAGTAACTCCCGTGTCTGTTAAAAAATCGTATTGCTTTCTTACATAAGCAATTTCAACAGTGCCTTCGCTGCTGATTCTTTGATCGTAATATCCGTATGACCAGAACATTGTTACTCCAACCATAGGCACGCCAAGATGACCGGCTGATAACATATGGCTTCCCGCAAGGAATCCAAGCCCTCCCGCATAAGTGCTTAATGTCTGATCTATTGCCATTTCCATCGAAAAATATGCTACTTTTGGTAATGTCATTTTATTCTTACCCTTTTTATTTCCTTCTTTACTTTCATACATGATAATGTAACTTTATTTTTAAAATTTTAGATTTAGTAATCTATTTTATAACACTTTAAATAAATTTAATAATTGTTAATAATTATTAATAATTTTAAAAATATAAATGATTATACTTTATAAAACAATTTTTTTTAACTCCCATTATTTTTTATTTATTAAAGTTTAATAAATTAGAGATTTTTAACTGTCACTAAAATATACTATAAACTAAATAAATTTCGATTTTTCTTGCAGGATGGCTGTGTTGCCCCTTAACAAAAATCTGAAATTTATTTTTATTTGATTATAATCAGATTATAGCAAAAAAAAAATTGTTAACTACCTTTTTAGAAGAAATTGAGAGCATATATTCTCATTGTTATTTATTACAATAGCGTTTGCGGGACAAATAATACTGCATAAACCGCATCCCGAGCATTTTTGCTTATCAATAAGCAGATTATCCCCGTTATAACTTATAGCCTGATATCCGGCGTCCCTACAGGCTTTATAACATTTTCCGCAATTTATGCAAATTTCAGGATTAATTTCATGTTTTAAACAATTTGATTTATCAAGGTCAAAATGAGGCTTAATATATTGAAGCGATTTTCCTCTGATTTCATTGACAGAATTAAAATTATATTCTTCAAGATAGTTGTTTAATCCATGTTTTAGCTCTTTTATTATTTCATAGCCTTTAAACATAACTTCTGCGCAAAGCTGAACGGTAGACGCGCCAAGCAAAATGAATTCAACGGCGTCTTCATGGTTTTTAATTCCGCCTGTGGCGGAAACATTACATTTAAGAGTAGAAGCAATTTCTGAAACGGCTTTAAGGGCTATCGGCTTGATAATATCGCCTGAAAGTCCTCCATAAGCAGAATAACCGTTTATATTCAGCTTAGGCAATCCGGTTTTAACATCAACCCCCGCAAATCCTTTTACTGTATTTATCGCTGTTATTCCATCAGCTCCGCTGTTTAAGCATAATTCAGCAAGGCGCTTTATACTGTTCACATTCGGCGAAAGTTTTGTCCATACGGGAATTTTTGAAACAGCTTTAACAAATTTTGTTATTTTTGCGGCAATTTCAGGGTTGTCAGAGCATGTATTACCCATGCCCATCTCAGGCAGTCCATGCGGACAGCTAAAATTAAGCTCAAGCATGTCAGCTCCCGCCGTCTGCGTCATAACAGCCAGTTTCTGCCAGCCTTCAATATTTGAAGCTTCTGCGGAAATGCTTGCTATAACAATATTAGAAGGATAATTTTGTTTTAAAAACTTTATATCTTCAACCCATTTTTCCGGCGATACAGAACTAATCAGCTCTATATTCAGCAATCCCCCTTTAATCCCCGCAAGACGAGGAGAAACGTCGATCATATCTTTATAATTAAGACAGATTGTTTTCGTTACCGCGCCTGCCCACCCTAACTCAAAAGCTCTTGCAATCATTTCCGCATTTCTTGCAGGCGGCGCTGACGCAAGTATAAAAGGGTTTATAAATTCAATATTTCCGACTTTTGTTTTAAGTCTGCTCATTTTTTTAAAAAAAGTTTTTAACTGTATTAAACTATATCATATTATGTAAAAAGCGAAGAAAAAATAAAAAGCGGACATTTGTAAGCAAGGGGGTTCGGGGGCTTGCCCCTGATGGATATATCAGTTTGACATGTTAGTTTTTTCTTTTCTTTTGGGCGCCTAAGGCGCATGCGCAGGGAAATGTTACTTGGATTTTATCCCAAATGTCCCGCTTTGCGGGTTCTTTACTTTTTTACAAAAAAGAAAAGAAAATGAACAAACGGTAAGTATTCTATTGCATGCTTGAAAGATGCTGTTGCGAAGCAGTCGGCGCTGTCCGCATTTCGCAAACAAGTTCAGCATAACATTTTTAGCGTGGTTAAGCAGTTAATTTGACAGTACCATTTGATGTGGTTTTCGCCGGCAAAGCCGGCGAAAACCACATCTTTGCATAGAAGTACCCTAAACAGACTGTTTGGCTGTAAGCTCGAAAGAATTGTCAAGACCCTTGCTTGCCGCAATTATTGTTTTGCTTACATGGTCAAAATTCTTGTCCTTTATTATGTTATAAGAATTTTGTCCTAATTTTTCAGGGTTGGAAAGAACTTGTTTGATTTTGGACGCAAGCGCCACATGATCTTTATACGGGAAAACATAGCCGTTATATCCGTCTTGAACAAGATCATCCCCGCATCCGACTTTGTCCGACACAATTACAGGCAAATCAAATATCATTGCCTCGTTAACTACAAGCCCCCACGGTTCAATTTTCGACGGAAGCGCAAAAACATCGCTTATTAAATAGTAATATGTCAGTTTTTTGAACTGTTTAAAGGGCACAAGCGTTAAAACATCCCGCAATCCTTTGTAAGCAATGTATTTTCTTATTTTAGAATCAAGATGCCCATTGCCTATTAAAAGACAGGTGAAATTATTATCTTGTTTTTTTAATTCCCCAATAGCGTCAATAAACGTGAAAAGGTTTTTATCGTTTATAAAACGGGCAATGCAAAGGATTATTTTCTTTTTTGCATCTATTCCCAAAGCTTTTTTTGCAAGATTTTTCTTGTTTTTAATCTGCAAGTACCTTTGGCGGAATTTATCGTTGTTAATTGTGTAATAAGTATAATAAATCTCATTATTTTCATTTGAAATCATTGTTTCCAGAAAGTCTTTGACCTTTGCGCCAAGAGCAATAAATTCAGAAAATACCAATTTGTTTATATAAAAAGGTTTTATAAGTTTTTTCAAAAGATTCGTTCCTGACAGGTTATCTTCTTCCCATAAAATTGTTCTTTTCCCTAATAATCTTGAGATTATGGCGTAAAAAGGACCTATAAACCTTGTGCCTCCTTTAAAAATGACGGCGGAATATCCGCCAAAGATTATATCCCTGAGAAGACTTAATCCGCCTAAATAAAAAAACCTGTTCTGAAAAGGAATTTTAACAAGAATTGTATCCCGCATTATTTCATAGTTATATTTTGCGTCGTTTAAATAATCCGTATTCCAGGCTCTGTCAGGCTCATTCTTTATACAGGCGGCTACTTTAAAATCAATTTCGTCATATTTTGTTAAATGATCGAAAAATTCGTGCATATATGGTGAAAGTATGTTTGTTAAAAATAAAACTTTTTTTCTGTTTGTCATTTTTTTTATTCCTTATTAAAACGGCAACTTACTGCTATACGGCAATTTCCCCGCATGCCCCATTGAAATTCTGACTGACTCAAAAAAACCGAAAAGTCCAAAAGCAATTAACATTGCAATCATAGAAGGGCTTTCCGCCATTCCAAAAAAGAAAAAATAAACCATCATTGAAATACTTAAAACATTGAATATTTTAACTTCAGTTTTTAAAGGTTCAACAAAAAGGTCCTTTAAGCTTTTTCGCAGTATAAAAATAAACGGCAGAAAGAAAAATAAAGCCATTAATCCGTAATTGTAGAACATTTCAAGAAAAAGATTATGAATATGCGGCTGTTGAAAACTGGGATCAGGGTGCATCGCCGTCAAAAAGAACGTTGCTTCCCTTGATGTGTCTATTCCAAAACCAAATATAACTTTGAAAAAATCAAGATTGTTCAGCCAGTGCGTAATATACATATTCCAGTTAATCATTCTTATATCAAAAGTGCCGGAAGATGAAAACCTGTCAGTTATACTGTAAACAAGGTCTTCAGCCATTCCGCTCTGTATAAGAGCAATAGGAGCAATTAACAGTAACGGAATAAAAAACATTACCGGATGAAAAATAATATTATTTTCTTTAACAGTAGGTTTTTTTGAAGTTTCTTCGTCTATAAAACTTTTTCCTGTAAGTTTTTTAACGACATAAATAATTATAAAAGCAGTAATTAAAGCGATTCCTAAAGAAAGAAACGTTCCTTTTTTAATCCCCATAATAATAAGCAGAGCTAAAACAGAAATATTCGCTGATATTATGCCTTTAATAACGCTATAAAATTTAAATTTTTCATAATTTGTGTTCAATATAAAATAAAAAGCCGCCATAAGCATTAAAAATGGGGCTTCAAAAGAACCTCCGGCAAATCCCCCGTCAATTAAAAGCCTATTTGCCATAATTATTGCCGAAGAATGACCTATCATTACAGAAACCGCCAGAAGAATATAATAAACAAAGACGCCTGAAGAGATTGCGCTTATAAGAGAATATAAATTGTTTCTTAATTCTTCAATATCAGCCTTTTTCCAGAAAGCCATAAAACCTGTTAAAAATGCGCATAAAGGAGTTAATCCCGCCAAATATACCAGAAATTTGGTTTCAGAACTTCCAAAATCTCTTCCCATCGTTTCAACTCCTGATCTTAACGCGCTAAACCTTAGTCCCAAATTATTTTGAATCCATAAATCAATATAACTTGACGAGCGAAAATCTGTTTTATAAAAAAATGCGTAAATTGTGCTTATCGTAAAGAAAATAAACAGATATCTAAAAGGTTTATAGTTCCATAGCTCTTTGAATTTTGCGATAAGAAAATAGCCTGACGTTGTAAGCGACAGCAAAAAAACTGTTGCATGCGGCTTAAAATCAAGACCGACAGGAGATAAAAACTTTTGTCCAACAAGTATCCACATAAATATTAATTGAAGCATAACGTATGGAATAATCGGATTTTTTATCGATTTATGAATCATAAACACAAACAGCATAAAGGCTGTAAATAAAAATCCTCCTAAAATAATCGGGTTTACATCAAGATTGTTCATTTTTTCTCTTCTCTTGCTTAAAATGCTCGAATTACTAATTAATTTTTTTCGATCGTCATTCTGAGGGCTTCAGCCCGAAGAATCTTATTGTCTTCATTACATGGGATCCTTCGCTTCGCTCAGGATGACAGTTTTTACGCTTACGAGGAGGGGCTTTGCCCCTATGCGGCAATCTTCCTGTTAGCCGGATAGATTGCTATGCTCGCTCGCAATGACAGAGCAGCATTCTTAAAACGGCTCTTTAACTGAAAGATTCTCTTCGTCAATCATTTCATTGCCGTTAAAATGCCGCGCCGGATTTATACGTTCCATTAGCAGGCTTTTATTATCCGCAAGTTCTTGTCCTGACATGCTGTCTTTTAACCAGGCGGCTAGAATTCCCGCCACAAGTCCAAGATAAACAAGACCTATAAGATTAATAAGGATGCCGCTTAACTCAAGATTAGCCTCAGACGGGTTATTAAGAACAATTATATTGTCAACCGTTTCAGTTTCTTTTATCTGAGCATCAATAACCTTGCTTTTAATGCTGTTATAAGCCGCTTTTAAGGCATCTTCCTGTTTTTGCAATTCTTCAAGTCCCGCAATTTTTTCAGGAAGAGTATTTTCTCTTTTCACAAGATTTTTTATGCCTCTTTGCATTTCTTTAAGCTGACTTAGTAAAGAAATTTTTTCAGCTTTTGCGTTTGCCATTTCAGCGACTATATCCTGGGAAGGCTCGTCATAAATCCCTCTTGAAACAGGAATTTCCTGAAAAGAATCTTTTTTTCTGTTATCAATAATTTTTGATAAAGTTTTTATTTCATTTTTTGCGGAAATAACGCTTGGATAATTATCCGTAAAAGTTCCGCTTAAATTTGCGTATTTTTGCTGTGTAACAGCCAGATTGGTGAATAAATCGTTCAAATAAGGGTCTGATGCGATAGAAGTTGATCTAAGAGCGGTAGGAACATCCGCAATGCCTATTTGCGAGGAAAGTTCATTATATTTTCTATTATAATAACTTATTCTACTTTTTAAAACCTCGGCGTCCCTTTCCAGCTCTACTCTTGTTCTTACCAGAGTAGACCTTTCCATGTCAACGTCTACAATATTATTTGCTACAGTATAATTTCTGATTTCCTGACTGACTTTTGAAAGGTCGTTGCTTATTTGTGTCAGGTTTTGCTCGAGATATTCTTTTTGTTTAACGGCTACAGCCTTGCGCATTTTTATGTTTTCAGCTTTAAACTGTTTAATAACCTCGCCAAGAACTTCATCTGCGGATTCTTTATTTATCCATTTCAAAGAAATCGCAAGAGTGTCTGTTGAAGGAATAATTTTTGTTTTTATCAATTTTTCATAATAATTATGCCATTCATCTTCGTTTTTTATGTTTAATTTTGCCAAATCTTTGCTGTTTTGCTGTTTAAGAGCTGATAAAACTCTTGTGGATATATTTTTTGAGCCCAGAACCTCGGCGAAGTTGAATAAAGGGTTACTGTAACCGCTTTCTGACTTTATAAGAGGCGTTTCCTCAAAATTAGCGACAACATTGTATTGAGGAATGTCTTTAATAAAGATTTTTGCCGATGATCTGTAAATTGTTTTATTTGGCGCGCAAAGATAAATGCCGAAAATACAAAGTGAGATTCCAAGCGCGATAAAGATTACATTTTTTTCTTTAATAATAAGGTTTGTTAAATATTTTTTCATAGCTCCATCCATTTATACTTAAATTAACTAACATTTTTTCACCCTCCCCCTACCCCCTCCCTCAAGGGAGGGGGAGAGAGGTTATAAGAGGGCTTCGCCCTCTTGCGCCCATTTTTAATTTTTTAAAAAAATTCAATTTTATGAGTTTTTAGACGCTTTCTTTGGAATTAATCAGCGTCAAATCTTGTAGGGTCAAACATTAATGCCCAGTTGTTGTATCCGCCCGCGACAGAAGCTATCGGCGCGGCAATTCTTGTTAAATAATCAAAAGTCTTGCCGATCATGGGTCTGATTTTTTCAGGAACATAAATTACATCGTTTGGCATTAAAGTTACGTCGTTTTTCATAGGATTAACAACGGTTGTAGTCATTGTTCCATCGTTGCTTACCCTGCTTATAAAAACTTTTTTAGGCGGATAAGCGGCTGAGCTTTGATAACCTCCCGCTTTGGCGATTGCTGTATTAAGGGTCGAAGACGTACTTGTGTCAAGAGTAACCAAGCCGGGCGCATTTACATATCCGATAACCCTTACAGGAACAATTCTGTTTGCAAAAGCAGAGCCTGCAAATTTTTTGTATGTATCCTGATTTACAGCAAGAGGAGTAGGCAATTTAGGCACATGCACTGAATCTCCCGCCATTAAATATATATCTTTAGCGGATTTGCCGTTTTCCAGGAGGTCAAGCCCGTTTATTTCATATTCAACGCCTTCCGTTTCATTAGAAATTAATATGTGTTCAACATCAGCGTCATAATTTATCCCTCCGGCGGCTATCAGCACGTTTGAAAGGATAGGAGTTTTTCTTTCAACAAAAGTAGTTTTGTCATTATACAAAGTTGCGCCGTTTTCAGTGTCTGTTTTGATTTCATAACTTCCGGGAATGGAAACCGCGCCTGTAATTTGAACAATAAAGGGTCTGCTTCGTTCAAGCTTTACAGAAATAGCGGGATTTTTAACATAGTAAGAATATTTTTCAACCAGCTGATCTTTAATTTCCGATAAAGTAAGACCCGCAACTTTAATGTTTCCAATTCCGGCAAGGTCAATTTGCCCGTCAGGCTGCACTTTTAAGGATGTCTGGGTTAATTCCTGAACTCCAAGCGCAGATACGTTAATAATGTCATTTGGACCGACAATATATTTTCTTGTGGTAAAACTTCCATAAAGCTTTATTTTGTCTGAAGAAACAACTTTTTTTTGTTGATCTTTTTTCAAAACAGATTCTATTTCTTTTTTGGAAGTAAGCGCTTTTAGGCTGCTGTCTTCAGCATGCGCGCCTGTGGAAAAAAACAATGTGAAAGTCAATAAGACTGCAATTGCGGTAAAAAATCTCATAATTTATCTCTCCTAATTTACTTTTAACAAAGTTATCAAAAAAAATTGCCTAAAGGTAAATTAGATTGACGGCTTAGTACAGTTGGCGAAAAAGCAATCTTATAGTGTTCCGAGAAAATAATTGTTAATTTGTTAATTAAGAATTTACAAAAATCATCTTTTTCATTTGCCGATTTATACCAAGTTGCAATCAAAAGAGTATTATTTTTTGATAAGGGTTTTGCCGGCTACGCCGGCAAAACCCTTATCAACTCTTCTTCCCCTCCCTTGGGGAGGGGGCAGGGGGAGGGAGATTTAATACTACATTGATTGCAACTTGGTATTAGTATAAATTGGATGAGCGAACCGCCGTTGGCGGTTCGCTCATCCAATAACAATCTTTTATTTTTAGAAGCTCCCTTAAGCAAAAATTATAAAATGAGTAAAATAAGCGATAAATATGCCTAAAATAGCTCCTATTAACACTTCAAAAGGAGTGTGCCCCAAAACTTCCATTAATTTTTCTTTTGCGGGTTTTGAATCCCGCTCTGAATAATAATCATCAACAATTTTGTTTAACAAAGCGGCTGTTTTGCCTGCTGCCCTTCTTAAACCTGCGGCGTCATACATAACAACCGCCGCAAAACCTAATGCGATAGCAAATTCCACCGAATTAAACCCCGCCGTTAAACCGACGCTGACTGTTAACGCAACAGAAAAAGAACTGTGGCTGCTTGGCATTCCACCCGTTAACGTGAACATTTTAAAATTAAATTTTTCGAATTTTAAATAATAAGATACAAATTTTATAAATTGAGCTGTAAAAACTCCCAGAAAAGATGAGGTTATTATTTCAATTCCACCGTTTATTGCCATTTTTATCGTACTTTCTCAACTATATAACTTGCGATACTCTTTAATAATAAAGATTCAATATTACCATCAATTAAGTCATTCTGAGCTGACAAAATTATTTTATCTAAATCCTGTACGGCTTTCTCCAATCCATATACGGAAACATAAGTGTTTTTTCCTGATTCGTTATCTTTGCCGGGCGTTTTTCCTAATTCCTGCAAAGAACCGACCACATCAAGTATATCATCAGCTATCTGAAATGCATAGCCAATTTTTTGACCGTAAGAAGTGAGCGCGTCAAGTTTTTCTTTCGAAGCATTTGAAAGCAACACTCCCGCTCTCAAAGCAAATTTAAAAAGTTCCCCTGTTTTATTATTAAGAATATAATTAAAGGTTTCAAAATCAATTTTTTTATTCTCTGATTGAATATCAACAATTTGACCGCCTACAATCCCCATAGGTCCAGCAGCATGCAAAAATTCATCCAACACCTGTAATAATATGTTTCTGTCAATTGAATCCGGCGTATGCTTTATTATTACCTGCGGCGCATAAGCCAAAAGAGCATCTCCCGCAAGCACTGCGGTTGCTTCTCCATATACCTTATGGTTGGACAATACGCCTCTTCTATAATCATCGTCATCCATGCACGGAAGATCATCATGAATAAGACTCTGGGCATGCAACATTTCAAGAGCGCATGCAGTTGGCAAAACGTTTTCAAGCTTGCCGCCGCAAGCTCTCGCGCTTTCCAACGCTAAAACCGCTCTTATTCTTTTTCCTGCCGAAAGCGTTGTATATCTCATGGATTCCCATATTGTATTCGGAAATTTAATTTCAAGATATTTTTCAAGGTATTCGTTTATAAGCTGTTTATCTTTTTCAACAGCTTCTGATAAATTAAAATTTGCTGAAATTGATGAAATCATTATTATAATAACTTTTTTATGAGTCTAATTCTTCTCTATTATAATACACATCATCCATGATTGAAACAGGATTTATTTTTTGTCTGCTTTTTTTTCTTGAATCTTCTTTTGCCTGTATTCCAGCTTTAAAAAGTCGGGTTTTACCTTTACCGCCGGAATCTATAGTTTTTATAGCAGATTCTTGTTTCTGCCCTGTATTTTCCAGTTGTTTTTTATATTCAAAAGCTTCTTTAACAAAAGTTTTATAACTTAAATAACGTGTTTCATCAATTTTATCAAGGTTATTTATGACATTACAATTTTCTTCTTCAAGATGCAGGCAGTCAGAATAATAACATTCTTCAGAAAAGTTTTTAATTTCATCAAATAAATTCATAACCTCAGACGGCAGGATATTATCGAATTTCAGATAACTAAAGCCAGGGGTGTCGGCTATTTGGCAGGAGGCATCCTTTTCCGGCAAATATATTTCTATTAATTCGGTATGTCTTGTTGTATGAATACCTTTACCGCTTTTTGAGCTTACTTTTTTTGTCCGCAAATTTAAATCAGGGCATAATTTGTTTAACAGGCTTGATTTTCCAACTCCTGACATGCCTGCTAACACAGAAATTTTGCCGGAAAGATAATTCTGAAAAAAATCAAATCCCGAACCGTCCATCGCTGAGGTAAATACAACCTGATAATTTAGCGGTTCATAAATAGACTGGATTTTTTCAGCCAGATTTTCTTTATTTTTTTCAAGATCAATCTTGTTTATGCAGATTAAAGCGGGTATATTATGCAGTTTTGCCATGCAAAGATATCTGTTTAGCTGGATAAAATCAAGTCCCGGCTGGGATAATGCGGCTACCGCAATAACCTGATCGACGTTTGCAACAGAAGGGCGGACAAGATAATTTTTTCTTTCGAGCGCTTCAACTACTACAGCTTGATTTGTAACTGAATTAATTTCTTCTATCCTTACATTATCTCCTGTGAAAATTTCAGTTTTTTCTTTTTTTAAGCGTTCTCTGATTTTACATTCATATACAATATCAGCGGATTTTACATATATAAAATCCGAGTGAATTTTAACTATTTTTCCTGTAAGCGATAAATTTGTTTTCATTTAAATAAAATTTGTCTTTGTTTGATAAATCCTGACGCTTTGTCTATTCCATGTTAGCCCAGCCATATTTAAATCGCAAATTTTATACCAAGAATTTAGCCGCTGCCTTAAAATTTTATTAAATATTTTATTAAATACTTTATCTTTTATTTGAATTGTTATATAAAAAGATAAAGAAGAGGCTATTTCTCTGAAAAAAATGCTTCAGAGGCGGAGTTTACAGAATGAACGCGGTTTTAGAAAAAAAAGTATATGATATTTCAAGCATTAAGTTTTCCAATTTTAATGAAATTATTGAGAAAGAAAATTTAAAAACAAACCTTAATTTAGATGTTGATAATAATAAAAATTTTAAACGATTGTTCGACATTATTTTTTCCATGCTGGTTCTGATACTGCTAAGCCCATTATTTTTAATATTTGGCGCGCTTGTAAAATTCTGTTCGCCTAAAGGCAATATATTTTTTAAACATGAAAGAATAGGTAAACACGGAAAACCTTTTAAATGCTATAAATTCAGAACAATGCATGTAAATGCCGATAAAATGCTTGAAACTATGCTGAAAAATAACTGTAAATTAAGAGAAGAATTTAAAAAAGATTTTAAACTAAAAAACGACCCGAGAATAATTCCTGTTATCGGTAAAATTTTAAGAAAAACAAGTCTTGATGAATTGCCGCAATTCTATAATGTCTTGAAAGGAGAAATGTCTGTAGTTGGTCCAAGACCAATAGTTAATCAGGAATGTTGCATGTACGGCAGAAAATTAAGCCGGTTTCTTTCCGTAAAACCTGGCATTACAGGTTTATGGCAAGTTTCAGGCAGAAACGACATCTGTTATAAAACCAGAATTGCTCTTGATTTATGCTATATTAAAAATGGAAATTTCCTAAAGGATTTACAGATTATTTTTAAAACTATTTCAGTTATTTTCTCTAAAAAAGGCGCGTATTAAAAATGAACGTAAAAACAAAATTGGTAGAAGGAAAAACGGTTAACATAAGAGAAATTGAAGAATCTGACGCGGAATTTGTGGCGCAACTTAGAACTGATGCGACTTTGAACAAACATCTTTCATCTATTGACGGCAATATAGAGAAACAAAGAGAATATATAAGAAATTATCATAAAAAAACCAATGAATGTTATTTTGTTTTAGAAAGCAAACAGGGTGAACGCTACGGCTTAGGAAGAATGTATAATGTAACCGAAGAAAGTTTTGTTCCCGGAAGCTGGATAATCAAAAAAGACGCTCCTTTAACAGCTCCAATTGAAAGTATAATTACACTTTATGAATATGCTTTTTTTAAGCTTGGCTTAAAACGCGCAGATATTGAAGTAAGAAAAGACAATGAAAAAGTTATTGCTTTTCACAAAAGATTCGGAGCGGTTTACACGGGCGCAAATGAATTAAATGTGTATATGGAGCTTACAAAAGAGCAATATAAAATAACCAGAAACAAATATAAGAAATTTGTTCGTGAAATATAAGGTGTTTTATGAAAGTAAAAACAAAATTATTTGCCGGAAAAACGATTAATTTAAAGGAAGTTGAAGAAAAAGACGCGGAGTTTATCTTTGAATTAAGAACAGACCCGGAATTAAACCAATATCTTTCAACTGTGGGAGAAGGAATTGAACAACAGAGAGAGTTTATAAGAAATTACCAGAAAAAAACCAATGAATGTTATTTTGTTATAGAAAGCAAGCAGGGAGAGCCTTATGGACTATACAGAATATACAATGTAACCGAAGATAGTTTTGTTCCCGGAAGCTGGATAATCAAAAAAAGCGCGCCTGTTCATATAGGCATAGAAAGCGTTTTACTTCTTTATGAATATGCATTTCATTCTCTTGGATTAAAAACAGCAAAAATTGATGTAAGAAAAGGCAATAATAAGGTTATAGCTTTTCATAAAAGATTTGGAGCTGTTCCTGTAGGCGAAGATGAGTTTAATGTTTATTTAGACCTTAGTCTGAGCCAGTATGAAATAACTCGAAAAAAATATTTAAAATATATACCGGAATTTGCGCAATAATTATTTTTACCAATTAATGAAAACTTATTTGGATTGGTATAGTATAGATACTGTGATTGGCATAATAAAACACTTTTATACTAAACGACAAAACTAATTAACTTGAATTGCTAAATAAATAATTTTATATTTGGCGTAGCGGCTGGCTTCGCCAGCCGCTACGCCGTTTTAAGGGCATGCGGCTCGCAGGCAAAGCCTGCGAGCCGCATAAAAAATTAAAATAAAATTTCA
>Ga0209202_1001302_pt1 | contig 15724 bp, 12 predicted proteins | sample AD_UKC032_MetaG_FD_184416 | JGI IMG/M metagenome (GOLD analysis project Ga0209202, IMG submission 184416) | Active sludge microbial communities of municipal wastewater-treating anaerobic digesters from USA - AD_UKC032_MetaG (SPAdes) (version 2) | ecosystem: Engineered > Bioreactor > Anaerobic >... | reverse complement strand
AAACTGCGCAGCCCGCACCTGAACTCCGTCGGCCCGGCTTATCGCCTCGATGATTATCCCCTTTTCGATACCGGCCAGTCTTTCGTCGAGTGTTTCCCCCTCGTCCATTCCGCTGTTGTGCACCACTACGCCCAATGCTCCATGGAGCTCCGGGGGCAAATGGCCGGGTTCGATACTCCCCTCGGCTATAACTGCCGCCCGTTCGATGATGTTCTGCAGCTCCCGGACATTTCCCGGCCAGCCGTATCCAAGAATAAGCTGCATCGCCCGATGGGAGACCGTCAGGTCCTTTCCCGCCTTTTGCAGGAAGTGTTCAATGAGAAACGGGATGTCTTCCCGCCTCTCCCTTAAAGGCGGCAGGTTTAGGGCAAAGACATTCAGGCGATAGTAAAGGTCTTCCCGAAACTCACCGGATTTGATCATCCCGGACAGATTTTTGTTCGTGGCCGTGATAAAGCGGACATCCACACGGATGGTCTGCGTGCCTCCCACACGTTCAAATTCCTTTTCCTGTAAAACGCGGAGCAGTTTGGCCTGGGTTGCCGGCGGCATGTCGCCGATTTCATCGAGAAAAATCGTTCCACCATCCGCGATCTCGAATTTTCCCTTCTTCTGAGCAACGGCGCCGGTAAAGGCTCCTTTCTCGTATCCGAAAAGCTCGCTCTCCAGAAGACTCTCCGGAATGGCAACGCAGTTGATCTTGACAAACGGTTTGCCCTTACGGAGGCTGTTTTTATAAATGCTTGTCGCGACCAGTTCCTTCCCCGTGCCGCTATCACCCAGGATGAGTACGGTTGTATCGGTAGGCGCCACCTTCATGATCTGCCCGAAGATTCCCCGCATGGCCTTGCTCTGCCCGACCATCTCGGGAAACAGATCACGCGCCTCGATTTTGCCCAAAATCGTGGTGACCTGTTCAAGGACTCTGTTGAGGTGATCCATATCCTCAGGATCTTTTTTCTTGTCATCGCTTTTCGCAAGCTGTGTGATCATCACGGGAAGTTTTTCCGTGTCGCGGACGAATCGGGTGATCGGCTTGAGGATGATGGAAACGATCAGGTAGCCGCAAATGAAGGTAACTATAATCGTGCCCATAGCGATCCAGATCAGCGCCTGGAAAGGCTCGATCCCGCGTAGCTGCGCATATATCATTACCCGATAGGCAACGAGGATAGCCAAAAAGGCAAGCCCGCTAAAGATTACCGGAATCAGAATATAGGGACTGACCCGGACGTCTTTTCCTTTCATTTGTGAACCATCTTGGTCATGTCCCACATGGGCATGTAGATTGCCAGGGCGAAAAATCCGACTACGGCAGCCAATCCCACGATCAAAATCGGCCCGACAACATCGGAGAGGGCTTTGACGGCATACTCTACTTCATCATCATAATGCTTGGAAATTTCTCTCAGCATTTCTTCAATATTGCCGGATTCTTCTCCAATGGCAATCATGTCCACCACCATCGGCGGAAAATACGGTGCCTTTTTCATGGGCAGCGCAATCCCCGATCCTTCTTCGATCTTCTCCCGGACATAGTCAAATGACCGGGCAATGGCGGCATTGCCGATGGTATCGGATAAAATGGTCAAGGACTGCATCACCGGTACGCCGCTGGACTGCAGAATGGCAAAAATGCTGGAAAATCGAGACATTGCCGCTTTCTGAAATAATGGACCCAAAACGGGTAAACTCAATAAAAAAGTGTCCCTGACCAGTTTTCCGTTTTTTGTTTTAAAATACTGGCGGAATCCGAAGATGACGGCGATGAGAAGGCCCAGGATGATATACCAGTAATTTTTCAGTATGACATTCATCCCAATGGCCACTTGGGTCGGCCAGGGCAATTCCAGACCTGTTTTACTGAAAACCCCTACAAACTGAGGGATTACAAACGTCAACAACACGATAAATGCGATGCCCAGTGCGATCAAAACGATCAATGGATACTGCATGGCCGATTTGATGTCAGACTTAACTTTGGATTCGTGTGCGAGAATATATATCAGCCGCTCCAGAACACCGGGCACATTACCGCTGATTTCACCCGCCCGAAGCATGCTGCAATAAAGATGTGAAAATACTTTGGGGTGTTTTTCAAATGAATCCGAAAGGGTAGAACCCTGACGAACATCGGCAATGATCGCCGTGACAGCCTGCTTTATACCTTTACTTTCCGTCTGAGCTTCCAGAACCTGCATGGTCCTGATAATGGGCACGCCGGCGTTGAGCATGGAGCGGAATTGTTTGGTGAAAAGGATTAAATCTCTATCTTTTATTCCCTCTGCGAGCGCTTGGATTCTATTCCACAGAGTCTCGCTTGAATCACCATTTTCTTCAGTGATTTTCATAGGGATGAGGCCACGCAACGCCAGTATATCACTGGCGTTTGTACCAGATTCCGCCTCCAGCGTTCCAGACACTGTGTTGCCGGCTTCATTGATGGCCTTGTAGCGATAGGTGTCCACTTTTTTGTTCCTTATTTACCTGATCAAAGCATGACTGCCGTCATGGCTTCTTCCAGCGTTGTTATTCCCTTTAATACTTTAGCCGCCGCGTCTTCCTGGAGCGTTTGCAAACTACCTGCTTCTTTAGCCGCACGGCTTATTTCCTGGCTTGATTTCCTTTTCAAAATCATCTCCTGGATCATTTCGCTATTGGTCAGAACTTCAAAAATACCGGTTCTTCCTTTATATCCTGTATGTTTGCATTGATAACAACCTTTGCCACGTTGAAAATTGGCCGTTTTCGCTTCCTCCGGTGTGATTCCCAGCGATATATAGGCTTTTTCAGTTGGTGAATACGATTCTTTGCAATAGGGACATATCGTCCGCACAAGCCGCTGGGCGAAAGACACCAGCAAAACAGATGAAATCAGAAAAGGCTCGATGCCCATGTCAATAAACCGGGCTATCGCACCCGCCGCGTCATTGGTATGAACGGTGCTCAGCAGCCGGTGGCCGGTTTGCGCGGCCTGAATGGCAACGGCGGCTGTTTCCGAGTCACGAATTTCGCCCACCATAATAACGTCCGGATCCTGACGCAAAATCGAACGCAGGCCGCTGGCAAACGTCATCCCCGCCTTTCTGTTGAGTTGAATCTGACGAATGTTGTTGACTCGATATTCCACAGGATCTTCCAGCGTCATAATATTGATATCCGGTTTATTAATCGCATTCAGGATGGCGTACAGGCTGGTGCTTTTACCACTGCCGGTCGGTCCTGTGCTCAAAATCATTCCATAGGGTTTTTTACTAACGGTTTCAATTTTTTCCATATCCGAGGCAATCATGCCTAATCGGTCCAGTGAATACACACCGCTGCTGGTATCCAGCAGACGCAACACCATATTTTCTCCATAGATGGTCGGAATGGATGATACACGGACGTTAATTTCTTTTTTATCCAGTTTCAGCGTGAATCTGCCGTCCTGCGGAATGCGCGAAACAGTAATGTCCATGTTGGCAAGAATCTTTATCCGGGCAATAATGGGCAAGAAGATTGATTTGGGCGGAGATGGCACTTCAATCAGTTTCCCGTCAATTCTGAACCTCATCTGCACGGAGTTATGCTGCGGACTGATATGGATATCGCTGGCGCTGTCCCCGATAGCCTGTGCGAAAATGGAATTGACCAGACGCACGACCGGCGCTTCGCCTGCCAGATCCTGCAGGGACGCCACTTGTACTTCTTCTTTCTCCGACACGCTTTCTATAGCGTCGTCGTCCTGGGATTTTATTTCCATATCTTCCATGATACTGCCCAGGCCGGACTGCGCACCATACAAGGAGTTGATAAGCTGGTTGAGTTCTCTTTCCGAACAGACTACGGGTTCGACTTCCAGATTGCTCAGAACTTCTATGTAATCCAGAGCGTTGATATCCAGAGGATCAACCACAGCGATGTTGAGAAGCCTTGCTTTTTTCCGGAGTGGCGCTATTTGGTATTTCTGGGCAACTTCGACGGGAATATACTGGATTAAATCTATATCCAGCGGATATTGATCAGGGAGATATTTAGCAATCTTGAGTTGCCGGCTCAACATATCAATAAGTTGCTGTTCGTTGATAATCCCCAGACGTGTGAGAAATTGACCCAGCTTTAAACCGGCTTTCTTTTGATCAATCAGGACCTGTTTCAGGCGATCTTCAGTGATCAGACCGTTTTCGATCAGCATTTCACCTAAACGTTTTTTGACTTTCATCCAACCTCCGTGCCGAGCGTGGTTCAGTTACAGTAAAAACCTGCTGTTAAAAAAAACAATGTCACCGTCCCATTTTGACAAGATGCGAGCAGAGGCGGCCAGTTCAGATGGTAATTGACGGATTGCTTCCCCGGCTTCTTCCACATTTGTGAAACGTTTATCCAGAACAATGGCGAATTGTCTGCCTTCCCGTTGATTCCAGAAGGAAAGCAACAGGGTTGAGGGCCTGTATTTCAGATCATATTTTTCAACGAATGAATAAAAGGTGGTTTCCAGATCTTTGCTTTTTTCCAGCGAAACAATGATCGTGCCCTGCTTCAGCGGACGGGCCTTTCCCGGCATTGAGGGCACTTTAAGCACGGCGCCTGCCTGGACATACTTTAAGTCTTTAATTTGAGGATTGGCCGTCATGAACAGCTGTTTGATATCCGGGTTGAACTCTCCGTAAACACTGTGGACAACCTGCCAGATGGTCATTCTTTTTTTGACTGCTATTGCGCCGAGAGAATCAGGAATTTTCCCGGAAGTTTTAACCTTATTCACCGCGGCGGGAGGAGAAATGTTCTCAGAAACTTTAACACTATCCACTTCTGCGCGAGAAGCAATGACCTCGGGAGTTTTAACACTGTTCATCCCCGGGGGAGGAGGAATAGGAGGTTCCTTTTTGATGTCGATGCCGGATAAGGCGCGCTGATTTTGAATTGGATTGCCACGATTCTTTGATTCATTCAAATAAAAGAAAGTGGAAACCAGCAGAACAGCCAGCATCAAAAGACCGAGCGTCGCCCATGCGACCCGCTTAAATACCTGCCCGGTCATCTTTCTTACGGAGCTTCTCACCAGAAACCAGCCGGCTCTGCTTTTAGAGCGAATCATCAACATGAGCATCACCTGGTGACAAAGCGAAACAACTTTACGCGGATACCCTGCCGTTGCGAGATAGACAGCCAATATTCCGCCGAATGTGAAAAGAGAATGACGCGACGGATCCTGACTGGCAACGGAAATCCGGTGTTCAATCATCGCCTTCGTTTGCAGGAAAGAAAGCGGCTGAAGACGACATAAGTAGTTGACCCGATCAAGAAGATTTGATCTCATGTCTAGGATTTTACGAAATTCCGGCTGGGCGAAAATGACAATTTGCAGCAGCTTGAAGCTGTTGGTCTCGTAATTTAAAAATTCCCGGAGAATTTCCAGACAATCGTCAGGGATTTTTTGTCCTTCGTCAATGATCAGAACAATATTTTTTTGATCTTGCACGCCTCGTTCAAAAAGAAATCCTTTAATTTTCTCTTTGATTTGCCACTCGTTATCACCGCCTGCAATATCCGAAATCCCCAGAATAGAGGCAACCGTTTTAACAAACGAAAGCCTGCTTTCTACCGCCGGATCTAATAAAAGAAAGGTCTCGACCGTTGGTGCATCACTCGCGGCAGGCACAGCCAAATTCTGGATGAGTTTACGGCACAGGGTTGTTTTTCCTGTGCCGACTGCGCCGATCACAATATTCAAGCCGCGTCTTAAACGAATGGCCAGCTCGAGCCTTTGCAGGCAGGTATTATGCTGAGGTGACGCAAAGAGAAACTCCGGCTCGGGCGAGTTGGAAAATGGCTCTTTCTTAAATTCAAGAAGATTGAAATATTCCATTATTCAAACATCGCCTTTAATTGCTTTCTGCTTTCCCGGAGAAATCTTTACCCTGAATAGTTGCAGATGATTTAACATCAACACCGGCAACCTGCAGAATATGCGGTGTGATAAAGATTAACACTTCTTCCATCGTCTCGCTTTTGCTATCCGCTTTAAAAAGATAACCCAGCACCGGAATATCTTTAAGCAACGGCCACCCCGAATCTCCATCTGAAAGGCGCTGTTTGGTCAACCCGGAAATGACGATGGTTTCACCGTCCTTGACAATCAGCACCGTTTCCGTCTTCTTCTTGATAATATACGGATCTCCCAGGCTGGACTTTCGCGTCATATCCACTTCATCCTTTTTCACGGATATCGTCATTTTTAAATTTTTGCCGTCAATGACATGGGGGGTAATTTCCAGGCGCAAAACAACGTCTTCAAATTTCGTCGTCATCGTGGGCGTGCTGCCGGTGCCTGTCGATTCAAGCGTTGTGTAGGGCACTCTCTCGCCATTTTCCGTAAAGGCCTTCTGATTATCCAGTGTTGTAATGGACGGGCTGGACAGAATATTAAGTTTGTTATCCTGCTGCAGAGCCTGAAGTTGAACTTCCAAAAGACTTTCACCAATGACACCGTAAATAAGACCTAACGAAGCAGCGCCGGCTGCATCAGCAATTCCCGGGACGGGGAAATTCGAGGCAAAACCCTGACCGCCGATGCCTCTGCCTCCTGTCTGTGTCGGCAGGTAGGCGCCGGACATCGGATCCCCTGTGCCGGTATTGCCGCCGGGCGTCGCGTAAATATTTTTATTCCCCAGGTTTCCTTTATACATTCCGCCCCACATAACCCCCAAATCACGGGCGGTGCCCTTTGTCGTTTCCACAATATTGGCTTTTATCAGAACCTGCGGCGTCGGCTTATCCACACTTGCAATGATCGGAATCATTCGCGCCATATCCTGAGCATTTGCAGCAATAACCAAAGCGTTACTGTGTTCATCGAGTATAACGGACCCGCGCGTTTTGCCATCTTTATCCTTGGTCAGAAAACTCTGCAGTGTCTTCTCCAGTTTTTTTGCATCGGCATAATCAATTTTGATGATAACCGGATCCATCAAAGGTTCAACCCATTCAATGTCACGCATTTGAACTTTCTGCTTGAGTTCTCGCTCAACATCTTCAATCGAAACGACCCGAATGACATTACCTTCCCACATATAGGATAAACCATGTGTTTTCAATAATCCGGTAAAGGCCTGATCCCAAGGGACAGAACGAAAATCGACGCTGATTTCGCCTTTCAAATCGTTTTTGACCAGGAGGTTCTTATTAACAGATTTGGCCATGGCCCTTAAGACTGACTTGAGTTCCGCCTGACGCATGGTAAGATTGAGGGGCTTGGTCGGCAGTTTTCTGTCTGTCTCTCCCATTACCGGACCTGTTTGCGATTTTTTGTTTGGTGAGGTCGGAAGATCAATTTTTTTGGGACTGGCTTCCGGAGAATGCCCCTGGGAGCTTTCCGCCAGTGTATTCCATTTTTCAAAGAACGGATCTTTCTTTGTGCTTTTGAGATCTCCTGAACAGCCTATAAAGAATATCAGCACAAAAAAACTGATCACTATTTTGTCAATTTTAATTTGGCTTGCACTTAAACTCAAGGCAATAACCTCCATATCTTAATTTTATTCTTGTATGGGAACATATAATTCGCTACCTGTTTTACGGTTGACAACCAAAACACGTGATGGAGTAACTCTTTTTAACACATAACCTTCAACATCGAGAGATTCTCCTGCGACGTACTCAAAACTATTGATGATCGCCACTTTTTTACCACCGGCTTCCACATAACCGGAATAGATGATTTTTACCGCGGCGACGCCGCCAGCCTCTTTCCCGACAAATTCACGGTAGGAAGTTTTTTCCCAAAACGGGTTCTTATTCCAATCCGTCTCCGCCCTTTTAGCGATATAGGCGTCAACATCGGCCACTTTGTACTTTATTAAATCACTGCTGAGTGTGTTGACAAAAGATTGAACTGCAACAGTATTGTTTTCTGTTGCGACTGCTTTGGCTTTTTGGGCCGCCGGCCGGGCAATCAATAACTCATAGACCGCATAGAGAACACACAAAGCGGCAATGGCCAGGATGATGATTTGTCTTGTGTTTAATTTATTCATTTTTTCCCCGAGCCCGTCTCATTAGCCAGGGCAATCCATATTTTCAATTTACATTCCATAGAATCGCTGGATTGCGTAAGATTAATTTCCTCAATCTGATCAACATAAGGCAAAGCCCCCAATCCCACCAGCAGTTTCCGGAAATTGGCAAACTCTCCTTTTACTGTTGCATTGTATAGGAGTTTTTGTGATCCACCGTCCAAAGATTTAGTGTCCGGCATCAGTGAAATGGTCATCAGGTTGGATCTTCCCGCCTCGACACGGAAAGCATTCTGAAATTTTTCCGCATCCTGCCTGGATAGTTTTGTTTTTGCAGGATTGGGTAAAACATGTGTTTCTTTTTTATTAGATGTATTTTTGATAAATTGATAGGCTTGTCCCAGTCCTTTTTGCTCATCAATTTGATTCTGAATTGTTTTGATTTCCTGGGACCGTTTGGCATTGTATCGATTTAAAGGAATAATGCCCAGCAGAACGACAAGAATGATAATTCCGCCACAGATCAATATGTAGGTTAAACTTTTTGACGGAATGTCCAGATTGAATTTCTTTTTCATCACTAACCTATTTTCGCATTTATTGTGAATTGAAGAATTTCTTTGTTCTTGAATTTTACACCACTGCTCTTTTGCAATGCCACACCTTGAAGAATAGGTGAATCTTCCAGTTTCATAACATATTGCGCTAAAAGCGCATCGAGTGTGCTGCGGTCGCCCAGAACAACTCCCTCAATAATAACATCTTCGTCTTTTTCTTTTTTGGCTGCCTCTTTCTTTTGTTCCTGTACCCCTGCGACGGGAATAGCGACCCGGACATTGATCAATCTGATGTTTTCCGGCGTCAGGTCTGACAGTTCGCTGATAAGCGCCATTCCTTTGTATTTACCGGAATACTGCTGATTGAGTTGATGACGCAATTTCAAATCATCAGCAAGGGCCGTGATTTTTTCTTTCGATAAGATCGGGTGGAAGAGGGACAGTTCTTTTTTCAGTTTCATCTGCGTGTCGCTCAGGCGCCCTGTTTCAATGGCCTGAAAAACAAGAATGGCAAAACAAGTAATCAGCGCCGCTGCAAATGCCGCAAAGATGCCGCGATTAATGACCTTGTTCCTGCTTTCCGTATTTTTATCCACGTAGGTAAAAATGGCATTTGGTGTGTGCTGACGGTCGGACAAGGATAGCCCAATCGCCGGGACCAGTGATACCCTCTCGGCAAGAGGCAACGACGCGCCGGATGACGAAACATTCTTTCCTTTAAAAGGATCCAGGAATTCACTTGTGGTATCAAGCTGCTCATTGATGTAGTGTAATAGAACATGATGAAATATATTCTGGTCGGATGAAATGTATATCTTCTCCACTTTTTCGTAACCGACTGATGTGGCATAATATTCCAGTGTTCTTTCGATCTGACGCACCAACCTCTCCAATGCGGGTGCGATCATGTCTAATATTTTGTTTTCATTCCATTGGATGCCGTCTTCGTCTTCTATAGTTTTTCCGGAATTAACAGAAATATCTCTGAGGATTTTTTCAACACGTTCCCTATTAATCTTCTTATTAGGAGAGGCTTCAGCAATGGATTCATCAATCGCTTCCATCATACTGCTGATCCCGGTTTTGATGCCCCGCGTCATCATCAGATTATTTTTATTGAAGATGTCTATTCGTGAGAAATCATGGCCGATGTAGAGACTGGCAAACGTGGCTTCGCTGACGGCAATCCATTGTGTCCGAAAAATATTTTGCATGGCAAAGGGCGCAATGGTGATACCGGTGAGATGAACCCCGATCGACGAAAATGTGTCTCTGACCTTCTCCACCGCAGATTTAGGGGCGCTATAGACCATCACGGCATATTTCGGAATACCTTGATCGTTAATTTCACCCTGCATTTCGTAATCAAAAACCACATCTTTTTCATCTATCAGATTTTCTTTTTTGGCGGTCCAATAGATAACTTTCTCCAGCTGTTTCTTGGGAACAATCGGTATTTTCAGTCGCTGAACATTCACTTCCGCGGCGCTTATCATCGCCCAGATATCGCAATCACTTAAGGAACCTGCAAAAGCAGTGAGCGATGTTTTTAACAAATGATTAAACTCCGTGGATCCATTTGTAATCTGATTGCTAAGTTTCAATATTTTTTGATCAACCAGCAGTGGCCGGCCATCGAAGGTTTTGGTCATTTTGGCAAAACTGATGTCATACCGGCCAATGTCGACACCCACATTGACACGATGCTTACCCGTGAATATTCCAGGGAATTTAACGGAAGGTTTATCTGATTTCTTTTGCTGTGGAGAAATATCTTCAGCTGTATTCATTGCAGGTTCAGATGGCTGTTGCGAGCCGCGAATGACTTTTAACAACTGTTCCGTGGAGTTAACATCCTTATTGTTTGTCAAAAATTTTCTCCTAGACTAAAAAGTATATTTTAACTGAAGCTCCCCGGCTATCACAAAAGTTGATAAATTTTAAATATTGGTTGTTTATTAACAAGTTGCTGTCTTTTAGCATATTTAACTTTCATGTGCAAGAAAAAATATAATTACCATCACACTAATCTGAAGGCCACATGTCATTCACTTTACGGTTTTTACTTTCGATTTGCTTATAGCAATTTATATACCAACTGAAATAAAATACCCTTTCAGCCAAAATAATTAAAATTAACATTTTAAATCAAAGAGATATGTTTATTGTGGCAATAAGTTTCAGGCAACATCGTCTGACAGATAGGTGGTTGTTTCCATCAAAAACATGTAAATATCACCACGCTATCTCATTTCTGATCTTTCAAAAATACAGTTGCAGCTAGCCGACTGCGAATCGTGGCAGCGACATGGTTGGCCCAGATTGAATAGGCAAGCGCTCCGGGGTGAAAACCATCCGCAGCCATATACGCATTCTCCAGGGGGAAGTTTGTTTGAACAAGCTCACACCGCTTGCAGCCATCTACAAATTTTTTTAATGCGGCATTGAATCGCTCCGCTCTCATACCGAGATACCACCTCAGGGGTTGAGGCAGGGCTGGAAAAAGGTGCATGGGAGGAACGCTTGATAAAATGATGTATCGGGCATGGAACTTTAACTGGAGCAGATCAATAATCTGACTCTGGGAATCAATCCATTTTTGAGTCTTTGTTCCGTGTGTGACATCATTCACGCCAATGGATGTGACAACAACGTCGAATTTCTCCGAAGAAATCATCTTAAGATGCGCCAGGACATCTTTCGCTGTATGGCCTGTTTGCGCAATTAACTTCCAGGACACGCGGAAATCCGCACCCAGTGCAGAAACCAATTGACCGGATAGCGCTTGACTCTGTGTTGATACACCAACACCTGCCGCCGCAGAATCGCCAAGGATTAGCAAGCGAAGAGGTGATCCAGATCCATTAATGCCGGATCGTTCACCGGTGGGCTCAGGCAACCTGGGCGTGACACTCCGAACATAGAGACCCTGTGCAATTAAAAATGGAGCAAGGCCAATAGCTGCAAACGTATATTTCATTTTATCTATCTGTCCTGACCAATATTGTTCATGTCCCCCGCCGGCGGGGGCTTAGGGGGTGGATGTTGTTTCCCTTTAGCTAGGAGCTACCAGCTATCAGCTAGGAACTATTTGTCCACCACCGTCACTGCGTGCCACCTCCGCCAGCGGAGGACATGACACGGATTTCTTCTATACTCCCCCTCACAATAAAGCAATTTTTTATAATCCCAAATATGCATTAGCGATTTAATATTCACACATGTATTTTCCTTACGGACAAGGAAATGAACCGAGACAATTTAATGGAATTTGATGAATGAAAATGGTAAAAAAGCAAGCCGAATCTCAAATGCTGATCATGGAGGCGCTCATGCAAAAGTCCAAACCTGTTTACCCCCAATCTAAATCACAAAATATCGGTGACGTTGATGTTTCTTATCTGGCTTACGAAAACGAGGGGACTCCCCTGGTTTTTCTTCATGCTACCGGTTTTCTGCCCTGGCTCTGGCATCCGATCGCCAGGGAACTTTCTCCACCCTATCAGGCCATAGCCCCTTATTTCTGCGATCATCGGACATCAGATCCTCATGACGGCGGGCTGGGCTGGCAAATCCTTGCTCACGACTTTGCATCCCTGTGCCGCAACCTCGAGCTGAAAAGTCCCCTTCTTGTCGGCCATTCCATGGGCGCCACCGTCCTTGTTATGGCGAATGCCCTGTTCAATATGAACGCCCGGGGCATGATCCTCATTGAACCTATTTTTCTGCCGGAAGATTTCTATAATCCGGGAATAATGGTGGAACAGCACCCCCTGGCGTCAAAAGCCATCAAAAGGCTGAATCACTGGGCTAACCGCGAAGAGGCCCTCTCCTATGTCCGGTCCCGGAGCCTGTTCAAGAACTGGGACCAGGAAATGATGGCGCTTTACGTGCAGCACGGCATGATGACGGGGGATGGCGGCGGTCTTCAGTTGACCTGCTCGCCTCAGAGAGAAGCCGCTCTCTTCATGGGAGGTCTACAGCATAATCCCTGGCCGGAACCGGCGAAAACGACTTGCCCCGTTCTGATCCTGGAAGGTGAAATGAGTGAAAACCGGGCCTTTATCGACCTTAAAAAAGTCGCCTCTCTCTTTCCGAAGGGCAACCATCGCATGGTTGAAGGCGCCGGGCATCTGATTCCGATGGAACAGCCCCGGCTTGTGACAGAAATCATTAGAGACTATTTTGGCAATATTTAAAGGAAGGGGCGGCGGCCGTCCCTCACTTAAAAATTCCTTCCATCGCGATTTCGGCAATACTTTTTCTCGATGAAGGAAATTCCCGTTCCTGCTGATAGTCGGGCAAATCTTCTTTTTTGCCATGACGACCAATGGCAATCATGGCCTCTACCGAATAATCGTCGGGCACCTGCAACTCTTTTTTTGCCCTGTCATAATCAAAGCCCTGCATCCCGTGGACAACCAGATTTTTCAGCGATCCCTGCAAGGCAAGGCTGACCCAGGCGGCGCCTGCATCATACGTATGCGTGCGGGCGGGTTTGCCGGAATCAAATGTGGTTTTGGAAATGACGACGATCAGCACAGCGGCGTTTTTCGCCCAGATTTGATTGCCTTCAGCCAATAAGTTGAAAAAAGTGTCCCAATGGGGTGTGTTACGACGGGCATAGATAAAACGCCAGGGTTGATTGTTGTTGGATGAGGGCGCCCACCGGGCTGCTTCAAAAAGAGTTTTGAGCGTCGCCTCGTCTATTTCTTCACCGGACATGGCCCGGGGTGACCAACGACTGATAAAGATTTCATGGACATCATTTTCCAGTTTTCTAAAATTCTGAATATTCATAAATCACCTCTTATCAGGTTTTACGTTTCCGGTGTCTCCTTCTTATCGGAGCTGATCCTTTAAAAGCGAAATGGTAGATTAATTTTTTCTTTAAAAATCATGCCTTTAAAAATAATTGAGGCAATGCTTGACATTCTGGTTTGAAAAATATATAAGGCGCAACTTGCTAAAACATTAGGCTTAAGACGTCCCCATCGTCTAGAGGCCTAGGACACGGGCCTTTCACGCCTGTAACTGGGGTTCGACTCCCCATGGGGACGCCAAAATAATTGAGGGGTTAACCTATAGCGGTTAATCCCTTTTTCGTTGGTGTGTTTCTCTTTAAAAACAAACATACACTAGTCGATAAATCATTGTCAATTTTCTGAAGATAAATCTCTGTCATTTTCTGATTTTCATGTCAAAAATAAAAAAATATAACATAATTCCCTATCGGGAATATTCAGTAGCATGGAGATGCATTTCATGATAAATATTCCCTATCGGTAATATATTTCTTGACTAAGCCTGCGTGACCAGCTATGATTCCCGATCAGGAATGACGGAGGCGGAAAAAAATGAGAAACAAGGCAGCCTCGGCGGCGGATATTGGCGCTGCCATAAGAAAAAAACGCAAGGAAGACGGACTGACTCTGGCCGATGCCGCTGCTTTATGCGGCGTCGGGTACAGATTTCTGTCCGATCTGGAAAACGGCAAAGCAACGGTGCAGATGGGAAAAGTCCTAGAGGTTCTGACAGCACTGGGGCTCGATCTTTACGTTGAATCAAAGGCGTGGCCGGATGAAAAATAATATCGGCAATACGGGATTGGATGTCTATCTATGGGATGAGAAAGTTGGGCGCCTGTGGCTGGATGAAAAAAGACGCTTTGTATTTCAATATGACACGGCATGGATCAACAAAAAAGGTGCCATTCCTTTATCTTTGCAACTCCCCTTGAGAACTGAGACATATCCTGATGATCTGTCCCGTCCTTTCTTTTCCAATCTCCTTCCGGAAGCTGAAATAAAACGAATCATCGCTCAGCGCCTACAAATCTCGGTGAGCAATGACTTTGCCATGTTGAACAGCATTGGCGGCGAATGCGCCGGGGCGGTATCCGTTCTCTCCTCAGGCGTTGCGCCTGCTGTGAAACCTGGTTATCAGGAACTCAATGAAGAAGATCTGCACAAGATTATCATCGACCTACCCCGAAGACCGCTAATGGCCGGAATGGAAGGTATGCGGCTTTCCCTGGCTGGAGCGCAAAACAAACTGCCGGTTTACATAGAGGGTGACCGCATCTTCATTGCGTCGGGGAATGCCCCGAGCACGCACATCTTGAAACCATTGATCCGCGATCTGGAAAACACGGTGGAAAATGAAACCTTCTGCATGATGCTAGCTCAAAAGATGGGACTACCCGCGCCGCAAGTTAAAATCTGCCGTGGTCTTGACGAGCTTTTCATCATTGCGCGCTATGACCGCAGCCGCGATAAGGACGGCCATATTGTGCGCCTGCATCAGGAAGACTTCTGCCAGGCCTTGGGATTTCTTCCCGATCAGAAATATGAAAGTGAAGGCGGCCCTTCTCTAAAAAATTGCTTTACTCTGTTGCAGAAAAAAAGCATACGCCCCGCCGCCGATCGCATGGCCCTGTTACGATGGACGATTTTCAACTTCCTGATCGGCAATGCCGACGCACACGCCAAGAACCTGGCCATGATCTTCACTGAACGGGGGCCACGTCTCGCGCCCTTTTACGACCTGATCTGCACGCAGGTTTATCTGGATCTTATAGATAAACACGCCATGAGGATCGGCGGAGAAAACCGTCCGTCCTGGATTCGGCAAAAACACTGGGAGAAACTGGGCCAGGCTGTAGCAATTAAGTCAAGTCTTGTTTTAAAAATATTAAAAGATATGTCCGGCAGCATTATTCCGGAGGCGCAAGTCCTGCTGAATGATTTCAAAAAAGCTCACGGAAGCTCGGGGATCATTGAAAAGATAATAGCCGTCATTGAGAAACGGGCGGGCGCAATTTGAAAATTTCCCTATGCTGGCTAACACGCCTCTAACCGGGGTTCGACTCCCCATGGGGACGCCAAAATAATAAAAAAGGCAATCTGTAATGTACAGTTTGCCTTTTTTATTCGGAAGCAATTATTCCGCCGGGGCTTCTTCTTTCTTTTTACGGGGCTTTTTCGGAGCCTCCCCTTCTGCCGCTTCAGCCGGTTTCTTTTTGGGTTCTTTTTCCGCCGACGCTGCTTTCTTTTTTGGCTTGGCTTCTTTTTCCGGCGCGGCCTCGACTGATTTCGGCGCGGATTTTTCCGCCAGTTTCTTCTCTTTGGCCTGTTTCAATGCCTCGATCTGTGCTACGTTCTTATCAAA
>Ga0209202_1001299_pt1 | contig 15730 bp, 13 predicted proteins | sample AD_UKC032_MetaG_FD_184416 | JGI IMG/M metagenome (GOLD analysis project Ga0209202, IMG submission 184416) | Active sludge microbial communities of municipal wastewater-treating anaerobic digesters from USA - AD_UKC032_MetaG (SPAdes) (version 2) | ecosystem: Engineered > Bioreactor > Anaerobic >... | reverse complement strand
ATACCAGGTTCCCGTATGAATGTCGGAGATGTTTACACCACCATAATATCCGGCAGCAAGTTTCTGTGACCAGCCGGCGGTAGAATACAAAATCAGGAAGATTAATATCAGCAGGATTCTGAGCTTTTTCATCAGGTAAAAAGGTTATAGTGTTGCAGAAATTCGTGCAACTATCATGCCGAAGTTACACAGGAAATCTGAAATAAACAAAATGATTCAATCCAGTATACACATCATTGAAATCAACATACCTTTACAACAACCAGTTTGGTACGTCCGGACCGGATGTCTACCAGTTGCCATCATTGTACCACCACCAACTGCATATAAGGCCTCTTTGTCAGCCCCGGGTGGGCGGTCCCGGCGGCCCGGCAGGTTGAATCCCATTGATTTCTTATTCATTGAGATAATATATCAGTTCCATCATTCTGAAAGCAGGCTGCCCCCAGAGTTCCTTGTAATTATGCAGCACGGGCATTTTCCAGTACGGAACATCAAGATCATCCCGGGTAAGTATGCCGACCGGAAGACCGCCGGTTATATCATCAGTAAACACGGCATACTGGGGAGAGAAATTATAACCTTCACCATACATCAGGCTCTGGTTGAACGGATTTTTACCCAGCATCCACTCCATTTGGGCAAGAGCTATTTCATGAAGTTCAGGATCGTTCAATAGTCTGTTAGCAGAGGCTATTCCGTTGGCCTGGGATAGTATAACGGAGCTGTTTCCCCGGAATGCCTGCCAGACAGGGAACATCCTGAGATAGTGACTGTCATCAAGCCGGATCCCGTTGATTATCTGCCTGTCATCCTCGGTGCCATTCAGCCTGTAAATATTGGCAGGTATCATAAAATACGGAGCAGTCAGCTGCGCTATTGTTTTAATATAGCCTGAGAACAGCTCCACAGATCTGTACCAGTCATTGTATTTTTCATGACGCGGGAAAAGCCTGCACATCTCGACCAGCCCCAGAACGGGCGAAGCAGCGTTGCAGCTGTGGTTATAACCGAAGAACCTGTCTTTTTCCTTCCCCATATAAAAGAAACCGTTCAGCTTCAAATTCCAGTTCATGGGGTCTTTCTGCTGAAAGGACATAAGAGAATCGGCATAATCAACAAGAAGATTTTTAAGTTCTTCATTTTCAGCAATACTGTAAAGTTTTGTTCCCGCCAGAAGGGCAATCGCAAGCTTTTCGGTGTTCCAGCTCTGCTGATGAGCCTTGAGCAGATCCCAGTAATCCTGAGCGTATTTTAACGATGTCCCGGCGGCTTGAGGATCTTTTTCTTTCAATGTCATAAAAGCTTCAACATCAGCAATTACGGAATAATAATTGTCGTTTGCACTAATCCTCTCACCGGGCTGCATGTGTTTATCATCAAAACTTCCGATTACATTATCAGTATAACTGTCCATCGTAGTCCATCCTATTACCCTGAGCCCGTCAAACCGGTTCTTATGGAGCCATTCCAGCCCCCATAATCCTTCTTCGATCAGCCTTTCTGACAGTCTGCCGTTTTTCTTCTGATACTGTCGTGCCAGCCTGAAAAAGGCTGCGGTGGCACTGGCTGTCTGCCAGTACGACTGTGAGAGGTCACCTGCATCATGCCATCCTCCGGCCATTATTATTGTGTCGCCCATGTAAACGGTATACCAGTCCTGATGGCAGACCTGATGTATCCCTGGCTGTTCAAAACCGCAGCGCTGGAGGTAATACTGGTTTGTAAGTTTTTCAAGAACCGGATACCATACATCTCCGGCAATAGAAAAAGGCTTCGATTCAGTATTATCGTATACTATTCTGTATTCACCCGGGATTTTCAGTTCAGTGAAATCGAAGAGCGTGAATGACCCGACCCTGCTTTCCTGTTTCATCACATCTTTCTCAAGCACTGTCTTTCCGGTTGAGTTGTTCACAATACTGAATTTGTCACCCGATTTCACTGAAGTAAAAGCCGTTTTTCTGTCCGAAATGTTATAACCTGAATGAGAAAATGATATTTCAGTATCGGTTCCCCAGCCTTCAAAATAATCGGTTTTAACTTTTTCAAGACTCAGGTTGTCAACATAATAGATGATTGTATCAGCTGCACCCGGCTCATTCCCCTGCAGTCCGTAGCTCAGGGTTATCCCTCTTACCTCGTTGTGCGGAAGATGGGGTATCTCCATCACCATCTTGTTCCATTGGTTGTTTTTAAGCATTACGGTATGCCATCCTTCTTTGCCGTATCTGTCGGGCACATTGTCGCCATTCTGAAGAATAATTGTAAGGTAGAGTTTCTGGAATCCCCTGAATTCAGGAAATACATGGACGGAAATTCGGTTGTATTGCGAAAAATCCTCGTTTCCGAACACACGGGTAAGGTTCTGCCTCCCCCAGTATCGTCCTTCGGGACCAAGGTCACGAGGCTGTTTTGTGGGACATTCAAATTTAATTGATGAACTTCCTTCATAGGCCTTTTCTACTGACAGGGAAATTTTACCTGCATTTTCCGGTTCTTCGTACGAAAGCACCCATTTGTCAAGTGATTCGGCACCATCGAGAAGAAGTGATTCCTGAACCGGCTTGTTATCCCATTTATGCTGCATGCTGTTGACGGTGTCCATCGGCATGGCTTTGTGGTCGTACAGATAGCTTCCGTACTTTGTCTCTTTCACCGACAGGTTTATGCAGGATGTAAAGGTCAGTGCAAGAAGCAGCAGGGAATAGGTTCTTTTCATGTTTCCTGAGATTAATATCCGGATGTAATATCAAAGCATAAAAGATATCTGGTCTAAAAGCAGAAGGCATGTGTTATAAAATAATCCTAAACTGAATCCGATAACAAGAACTACCTGGACAGGAGAATAAACCAGTTCATCAGGCCCTTCAGGGTCGGCCGGAAATACTTTTGTGAGGGTGGACGCCGGGATGGATCCCGATTCCGTGCGGTATTCAAGTCTTTTTATCACCCATGCATCCTCCCTGCTTTTTCTTGTCAGGGATAACTCACACATCCCGGTTTCAATCCATTTATTTATACCCCCGCCATGCAGACGTGCCATTTTCACAAGCACCCCGTCGGCAACCATAGGGCTTCCTGCCTGCATTGCATACGGGAAAACGGCTAAGGCAGACAAATGATCCTTTGACATGTCAATTGATTGTCTATCCTGACAATCAGGCGTTAAATCCAGCTTCTTTCCTGTAAGACCATTCCTGAACCGGATATTATACAAACGGTCTAATCCGTTATCTCTTCCCCTGAATACACCTCCATTATAAACACATTCACCATCCCTTGCAAACAGTTCCGGTATCTGAGCATAATTCCCATCGTTAAGCAGTGATTCATAATTCTGATAAATTCCGGCTATACTTTTTTCCGCTTCCAGTATCGCTATTCTTTCGGATAATTCCCCTATCATGGTCTCTGAGCTAATGTCATTTGGCTTGCCGGGCTTTGCAACTGCCGGCATCGCGGATACGACAACACCTGTTGTCATCACCGTTCCCATTTTCCGGATAAAGGAACGCCGTCCGGTAGCTTTTTCATTTTTCAATCCTGACTGGTTTTTTGATGTATCCATGACTAAACTCCTTTCTTTGCTGCTTTGGGGCCAAAATATTTTTTTATGTCATAATACCCTATATGACGTCCGATTGCTCCTACAAGGTTTAATCTGACACCTTCCCGGCCGCCCTGAAAACTAAATCCGCAGTCGTGCCTTATTTTTTCATTTATCATCACTATCATCGCAGAACCATTGCATGCCTCTTCACATTCAGCCAGAATATGTACGCCATTACGGACCTTTACAAGCAGGCTGGGGGCACACCATTGCGAACCCAATGACTGATCCGCCGTATATATTGTCCATGAATGGGAGTTGGGCGCTGTAAAAAGATGCATGGATGTCATGTTGTTCGAGTATGTCCATGACCAGGCATGACCGACAAGATCGTCTGATAGCTCATGACGAAGATATCTGGGTGGATTAATCCCCTGGAGATCAGCCACACCAAAGATCGCATAATAGGATACCTCATTCCCATAGTATTCTGTTCCCATTTGTGAATGAATACAGGTCGTCAGGCCATTTGTCAAATCAAGGGCTATCTGCAGGCTGGTCCTTGGTTTGCTGTCAACAAGAAGATGGCTGAACCATGCAAGGTCATCATCAGCTTCATAAGCCCTGTATTCAACCTCGTACCAGGTACTTTCCTTGTCTTCCCTGTATCTGAGTCTGAATTTTTCTTCAACCTTGTAGTGTATAACCGGTCCGCCACGATCGAAGCGCAATGTAAATTCCTTTCCGGCAAGTATGTCGCTGAATGGCATATTGTTTACATCCATATCGGTATGAGTGAAGTTTGTGGTGCTTATAAGTGCTGCCTCATGAACCTCCTCATCAGTCATATGAATAAAATCCCTTGCCGGACGATATGCCATCCTCTGGCCTTTCGCGGGAGATGCCGGACGATCTGCAGTTTGAGGGAACATCGGCTCATTGCCCTTCTTTTCAAAAGGTCCGAGAGGTGTCAGTTCTCCGACAATCTTACCCGCACCCCTGAAGATATAATATTCCAGTTCGTCCCTTTCATTGAATCCGAGCCTTACGCCAACCTGAGTCAGGGTGTTAAGGTCAACGGCATAGGAAGTGAAGATGCCCGACAGTTCACACTCCGTCCTGTTGTAGATAAACATATTGTCATTTACCAGCACATAATCCGACGGGCTGCAATAGCCCAGCTCATCCATGAGGCGTGTGAGTTCCACAAAGTTTGTCGAAACCACGGAGGAATAAAATTCCAGGGTTTCAATACCTGTGTCCTGCAACCAGTACATGCCTTTGCCTTCTATTCTGTTTGTCAGATGATGACGGGTTTCAGGTGCAGTCTGACCGGTCTTTTCAATATAACCGTAATATATCTGACGCTGAACTTCCCTGTCATCAATAATTATCTCGTTTCCTCCCATTGTTCTTTCCTTCCGGCCACCGGAAAACCATACTTCAATAATAGTAACCAGGCTGGCGTTCTGATCAATAAATACATTATATCCCCTTTGTTCCGACGGGATCATGTGGGAAAAGAAAATCATGTTCTTTAGAGTAAGGGCGCCGTAGGTGCCTGTAAATGTGTTGCCGTCAACCTTTACGGAAAGGTGCTGCTTATCTCTGAAGGAATAGTCAAAAACAGGGCCGTTGTCCGTTATGATTCTGATGGATTTTCCCGAAAGTTCACCGGTATATCCGGAGCGGCATACCGGACCTGATTCGGCAAAAGCTTTAAGCTTTTCGGCAATCTGGCTACTGGTAAGTCTGGTGTATTTAAACCGGTGCATCGGGATGTTAATTGGATGACTCATGAAATTGTCAGTTTTAATATCTTCCTTAAATATAAACAATATCGGGATAAGCCGGGTCGTTTCAGGTTTCGAAACTGTGTACTAATAACCTGAAGCATTAGCTTCTCCTGGCCGGAGTCATTGGCTTTTTAAACCTTGGCTGCAAAAGCCGGAAGGTAATACTGAATCGCACGGAACGAATGCAGCACCTTTGAGTCTCTGTCTTAAACAACCTGAAAAGTGTCGCAGGAGGGAGGCCTTACATAATATCGGCTACTGATCAGCAATTTTAAGTGCCGGGTTTTAGTACCTTTGAGTAGATATTAATGTATTATAGCTACAGATAACAAAGATAAGCATGTCACATCAGGATGCCTCAAGAAAATCTATAACATTTGCATTACTCGCCAACCTCGGGATTGCTATTACAAAGACAGCAGCAGCCATTGTTACAGGATCGGGAGCAATGTTAGCAGAATCGATTCATTCCTATGCTGATTGCAGCAACCAGGGACTCCTTTTCTGGGGATTGAGAGCTACAAGGAAAAAACCGGACCAGGAACACCCGCTGGGATATGGGAAAGAAATATATTTCTGGTCATTTATGGTTGCCCTGATCCTGTTCAGCATGGGCGGACTTTTCTCAATTTATGAGGGAATCCACAAGATAGGGACGCATGAAGGTTTAAAAAATCCGGGAATAGCAATCGCTGTTCTGGCGGTAAGCATGGTCTTTGAAGCAGCATCCCTGTCCGGATGTCTGCTGCAGATAAAGAAATTACGGCACAATGTACCTCTTAGAACATGGTATAAAAACAGCCGCCAGAGTGAGCTGATTGTTGTTCTCGGAGAAGATACTGCTGCACTTCTCGGGCTATCCTTTGCTTTAATTGCTGTTGTCTTGTCGGTTATTTCAGGAAATCCGGTTTTCGATGCAATAGGAAGCATCGGTATCGGAATTCTTCTTGTTATTATTTCATTCGTCCTTGCTATAAAAATAAAAAGCCTTCTTATAGGCCAGAGCACTGATGAAGAGACAACAGCTCAGATAAAAGCACTTCTTGAATCGAGGCCTGAGATTGAAAATTTAATAAACCTGATCACCTTTCAGCTTGGCCCGCAAATAATGGTGGCTGTAAAGGCAAAAATGACTTATACAAATTCGGTTAATGATCTGATTCTTAATATAAATAATTGTGAGTCAGAACTTAAAAAAAATATTCCCGCGGTTCAGTGGGTATTCTTTGAGCCGGATATCGAGTGAAATCCTTTTATTCAACCTTGTTTTGCATCTGGTAAAATTGTCAGACTTTCGCATAAACCGGATAAAAATCCGAACCTGACTGAAAGTGTCTGATTTATTAAAGAAAGTTACGCCGATAAAAAATCAAAGACAAGCAGGTTTTTTTCACCTGATCCGGAGGGAATATATCAGAATGTCATGACACAAACGATTCATTTTCAAATGTATTCACGATTATTGAATTTCATGATGTTTTAGCATGTTCTCAACCTCCTGGAGATTGAATCTGCTTAGTTTTGTTATTTTGGTATTCCTCCAGTAATAGGAAGGAACAATTTGCAGGGCTTCTTCTTTCTTGTCGACATCTATAATGAACCAGGCTTTATGTTCTCCATCCAGACAACCCCAATCAGCATGAGAAAGAAAATGTGAGCCTGAGCTCAGAAAAATCTGAATTGTATGAAGACATTCGATCTTATCAGAGCTATGGGAAACTTCCACCAGATATTTTGCCATGACCTTGGTTATTAAGGTAAGTATAACAACATTTTGAAAGACATCCCTCAATGATTTCAACCCATATAAACGTGTTTAATCACTCTGTAAATCACACATATATATAAACAAATGAGTATCCTTTATTGTTCAAAAATCATATAATTCCGGCTTAAAACTTTCTGTTAACCTCAGGGTTTGATGCTTTTAATATTCAGTTCATTATCGTTCTTTCCTTCAGATTGTACCTGTCGCCTTCCCGAAGGAAATAGAAGATCTGTTCCTTTTCCGGCAATTTCTTTAATTCTGAGCCCTCCCTTGACCAGAATTTACCGTCATACACAACAACATAACTTTTCCCCACAACTTCAAAAATATCTCCTTTTACTATTATTGCCGTTGATTCATCAATGCCTATTCCCAGCAATTCAGGACGGTTCCTTAGTATTTCAAACATATCAAAATGCCTGTTTCTGGCAAGTACATGCTGATCAATTGCGACATTCTTCAAAAATCCAAATCCATCCTGATGATCGCCCATCATAACCTGATTATTCTTAGTATCTCCCCTTGCGAGAAAACTGCCCTGAATAGTAGCGCCGGCCGATGAACCTCCAATGGTACCTCCGTTTTCGAGGACCTTCCATAACATCTTTTCGGTGAGTGTGTTCTTATATGCATCCACAAGTCTCCACTGACGCCCTCCGCTGAACCAAACCAGTCTGGCATCTTCAAGCGGTTTCACGAATTCCCGGGTATTTGCTACATTCCTGTCATTCGTATGAAGAACCGTGACATTGGTTGCACCCATTTTCCGGAGCATCCCGGCTTCGCCAAAATCCTGATCATATGTTTCCCTGCCGTCAGCTGTGGGAATTATTACGATCGGAACCTGAAGCCCCCCGCTTATTTCAATTATCTTTTTATTCAGGGATTCACTTATTTCACCTCCGCCAATGATAATGAGTGTTCCCTTTGCAGGGCCTGATGAAATTTCCTGATTCCCGGCATCCTGACAGCTGAGGGAAAGGAAATTCATACACAGTACAAAAAAGATGTAGTAGGTTTTCATTTTCAATAAATTATCATATCTCAATTCAAATCTAATAAATTAATATTCTCCGGAATACCGGAAGATCGTCAAAGTGAGATATGATTTCGATGGAAGTCGTGATCCGGGTATTTCAATTGCAGCCGGGTCCGTCGAAGAATTGATTCAGCCTTATTTTTTAGATATCACCTGCTTGTAAAGTACGGCATTTTTCTGCTTGCCTGCCTCATTAAATCATCAACAAGTCTGGCTGGAGTGCTCAGAGAGGATGAAAGTTTGTGATCATAATTCCAGATCATCTTATTTGTTCCGGAATCATGTATGGATAATGACGCCGTTGCTTCGTTAGTGGCTCCCCATACACCTGCAATTAAACCTACAGCTATAGCCGCTCCTTCCGACATAGGTTTGGTCAGGGCGTAATTTGACGTTAAAATTCCGTCTACTCCCAGGATCTGGCACATGTCATCCGGGGTTAATAATTTGCCATCATTCACCCCTGCTTTTGAAAGAAGAGCAATAGTTGTCTCAACATCCTGGATATCAACCGAGATTGTCCCATGCATTTTCCTTTTTAACATCCAGCTGTACATTTCCCGCTGAAAGTTGACTGACTCGGTTTTTTGTTGCTCAATCAGTGCGTCTGCCTCAACATTCTTTCTGGGCGCTATTGAGACTTTTGGGGGAGCAATAGCGATGACTTTTTGATTCATTGCAAGAGATTTTGCGTCTGGTGCATAGAAGATCTTTGCACAGCTTTGAAGTATAAAAGCTGCAACAACGAGTAGGAAAATTGATTTTTTCATAGCCGGTTGTTTTTAATTTAAAACTTGTTTAGAAATGGATTGTTTCTGCTTCTGTTTACTGCAAACATGATTTGCAATTCTTATGTCAATGATCACTCAATATATTGATTACAACATTTCCTTTTTTATGGTGATTTTCAACATAGGCATGCGCTTCCCTGATTTGGTCAAGCGTGTAGATTCTGTCTATAACTGACTTTAGTCTTCCGGATTCAATCACCTCCTTTAAAAACAGTAAATCGCCCGGGCTTTTGGAGGGTGAACCGGATACAGATACATACTTCCCTTTTGAAATTAATAAATGTTTACAAGCTGATTTTGAAGTTTTCCCGACAGCATCAAAAATAATATCAAACCTTGTCTCTTGTTTTGTAAAATCTTCCCTGGTATAATCAATAACCTTATCTGCACCAAGAGATTTAATAAGATTTATATTTACCGTACTGCATACAGCAGTCACATTTGCCCCAAAATACTTCCCAAGCTGAACTGCAAATGTGCCTACACTTCCTGAAGCCCCATATATAAGAACATTTTGTCCGTTCTTTATGCCAGCTTTCCTTAAAAATCCCAACGCAGTAAGTCCACCTATTGGAATAGCTGCAGCTTCACTGAATGTCATATTGGAAGGTTTTATGGCAATCAGATCGTCTTCCGGAAGGCATTTATATTCAGCATATCCTCCGAATGTAAATCCGCATGAGGCAAAAACACTATCTCCCGTTTTCAAAGATTTTACTTGTTTCCCGGCTTCTTCGATTATTCCTGCCAATTCAAATCCAAGTATTTTAACCTTCCTGGGTTTAAATAAACCATTAAAAAGTCTCGCAACGAACGGATCGGCTTTACGTAAACGCCAGTCTCCTGCTGTTACAGTTGTGGAATATATCTTTACCAATACTTCATTATCCCCGGGCACAGGTTTTGCAACCTCTTTAAGATGCAAAACATCCGGTGATCCGTATTCGTCGTATACAATAGCTTTCATATATGACAGATTGATTACCCTTTAGAAGGCGCCATAATATCATTACCCTTTTCTACTTTGTAAAATCCAATTGTAGCATTTATTGAAATCCCTTAATGAATTTTTTCTCGTAATATTCAAACAGTTGTATCACGATATTGTTCATTATCCAATTAACATATTCTGAGAAATGATTAAAGGCATTTTGCTTTGTGACTGCCGGTTTTTTCCGGCCCGGACACGGGCCTATTGTTCGTTCTGCATGAGAAACAGGCAATAACAAGGACCATGACTGGCAATCTTGTTTTCATCAGGGTGGATTTTAGTAAACCTGTAAATAGAATTTCTGTAAGCTGACGATATTGATGCAAGTTACACCACCAATAAACCCAAGTCAAATAAAACGTCTCTTCTGAAATTTTCAAAACAGGTTACTCTGTCCGCATTCCGCTAAGAATTTCGTATTTAAGGGATTCTGATTTCCCTGTAAATGGAATGCCTTTCCCGGGTTGGGATGATATTGTCATTAAGCCCGCCTCCGGATTTTCCACATGCCGGCTGAATCCGGCACCTATGACCTGCCGTACTGAAACTAATTATATCTTGCTCCCAGCATCAGTTTATCCCCTGAATCATCAACTTCATACAGTTGAGGTTTGCGAGGTCCGTTAGCTTCAGCGTGATGGATGATAAATAATCGTTTGCCTTCAAAAGTCGTGAAAAGCATTCCGTGACCGGAATTATCGCCCTTAAAAGCCTCCTGTTCCTGGACCCACGGACCTTTGATGCTTCCTGACATTGAATAGGCAACGCCCTGTGCATAACGGTTCTCGCCCCAGCTTGACCATAACATGCCAAGTCTGCCGGTCTTTGTGCGAAACATTTGAGGACCATCGGTAACCCACCCCGGCATCTTCATGCCAAAAGTGGCTTCACCGATGCTGTTCATCTCCTTCGACCAGGCAGCCTCACTGGCACGGAAGATAGTTATCGGCTCAGCGGTCCTGTGTGTCAGATCCTTTGAAAGAGGCATGTAATCCATGGTTCCGTCGATTAACTGGGTCCACTCGTGGACAAATACCATATATGCAGTATCATTCTCCACATAGAGAGTGCCATCTATTATGTCCCAGTCTTCCGGGCCAAGACAGAAATCGTGGTCTGCAACCAAAGGCTTAAATAGTCCTTCCGGGGAATCAGATACCAATAGCTGGGTTTGATTGCGAGGTACATTGTAACGACGCGGTACAGCCTGTATTACAACGCTGTGATCGCTCCAGGTCCCGGCATAATAATATTTTCCTCCAATATGGTGAATCTCGGCCGCAGCTACCCAGAGTCCTTCCATCCATGTTCCACTCAGGTCAATGATAGAGTATGGGCCGGTCCACATCTTCAGATCTTTACTTTTGTACAGACGGCCGCCTGTTCCTGTAAGATAATAAGTAAGGGTCTTTTCATCAGGATATATAAAGGGATCACTCATTGAAATGTCATCCAGCGAAACTGTCTGGATCTTTGGTTCCGGACGCTGTGGCCGTGGCTGTCCCATAGTACCTGTAGCCGTGAGCATACCTCCGAAATTCCTTTGTCCCGGATCAGCCGGCGGCGCCTGTTCCCCGCGGACAATTTGTTTTTTTACTTCAGGCTGGGTTTGTGTCACTTTGGTAAGTTTTGGACTGCATGATACCAGCATGGCAACTAAAAAGATAACAATGGACTTTGAAAGATTTGTTTTCATCATGGTGTACTTTTTAAAACTAAAAAAGATGAAAAATTGACTTATTGATATCGGATTTCTGATTTCTGACTTCCTGTTAAGCGTGACAGCATTACCAAATTTCCGGCTTCAGTAAAGACATAAATATAACTCTTTTTGCATTTACATGTACCATGGCTTTTTCTTTTTCGCGGATCCCGTTTTCAGCAGTAAGAACCTGATAATCATTTCCAAGCAGACGGATAAGATATTTTCCCAATTCAGTGTTGTCTTCAATGATTAACAGCCGCGGCCTGCCCGTAACAGTGCTGATCGTTTCCGGTTCCGGATTCTTGCCTTCCTCCTTTTCCATTCCCTTGCTGTGGCCGGTTACAAATTCCTCAATTTCTGCATTATTGGTGACCGGAATGGTAATTATGAATTCAGAACCTAAGCCCGGGCTGCTTGAGACTTTTATTGAACCTCCCATCAGTTTTATGTATTCACTGACAATCGTAAGGCCTATCCCGGTGCCTTCCTGACGGGAGAAACGATTGTCTTCGACCCGGTAAAAGCGGATGAAGATTTTGTTTAGCTGGTCCTCAGGAATTCCAATTCCGGTATCGCGAACACTTATCTCAACAAGCCGGCCCGGTATGAGGCTTTTTTCCGGCAAATGAATTGTTTCAGAAAAAACGAGGATATGCCCATCTCTGTCAAACATTTCATTACTCCCATTGTTATAGTATAGTCAGTGGAAGTTCAGGTTGTTTTACATGTTGAACGCAAATCCATTGACCCGGAAGTTCCTGATGCTCTTCCCGGATTGAAAATTATCAATGAAAACTATTGCATCATGGCCGATTTTCATTTCAATGTTGTACCGACATTTTCCCTTCTTACAGGCGTTGATGTAAGCAAAATGGAGAAAAAAATCCTGCGTACATGTGAAAGAATTCCTGTAGGAGTTCTGATTCCTGCACTTTTCCGTGATCTGTCAGGTGACGCCATGAAAAGAATCATTGAAGTACTTGCTGAAGCGGACTTCATCAAACGGGTTTATATCGCTCTCGATCAGGCTGATGAAGGGGAATTTAAGAAAGCAGGGGAAATCATTGCACCTCTTAAGGAAAAAGCTTCCCTGATTTGGAATGACAGTCCTGAACTAAGGAAGGTTATTGCCATGATCGAGGAGCAATTGCCATTGGGCCCCAGGGGAAAAGGACGTGCCGTATGGACCGCATTGGGATATATCATCGGTAAAAACGAAGTATCTGCAATTGCTTTTCACGATGCCGATATTGTAACCTATAGCAAGGATTTTCTCACCCGGCTCATTTTTCCAGTCATGAACCTGAGTTTTCAATTTTCCAAAGGATATTATATCCGCTATAAGACAAAGTTTTATGGGCGTGTAACCAGATTATTCTACTTTCCTCTGGTAAGAACCTTAAAGGATATACTGGGCACAACCGAGTTCCTCGATTACCTCGGAGATTTCAGGTATCCGCTTTCCGGTGAATTTGCAACTTTCGTTTCCCAGGCAAGAATGTTAAGGTTTCCGTCCGATTGGGGTATCGAAGTCGGATTGCTAAGCGAAATATACCGTATTGTGCGTGTTTCACAGGTATGCCAGGTTGAACTGGTTGAACGCTACGATCATAAGCACCAGGAAGTCGGCGCCGGATTGGACAAAGGTCTGAACAAGATGGCCACTGATATTGCCAGGACTTTTTTTTCTCATTTATCCAGTAATGGAGTCATTCTGACTAACGACATGTTGACAACCATCAGGCTTACATATCTGAAACATGCAAGGGAAAGCGTGGGGATATATGAATCGTATGCCAAGATTTACAGGGGTACAGTTTCTTTTGATTTTCATGAAGAGCTTTCAATAGTCGAGTCGTTTGCACAGACAATCGAGGCCGCTTCACTCGATTTTCATAAACATGCCTATGGGTCTCCTATGATCCCTGCATGGAAGCGTGTTGAGGCAGCCATTGAAGGGATTATGGACAAACTAACCGAGGCTGTCGAATCTTACTGACATGTTTATAATCTTCACAGATCTTGATGGTACCCTGCTTGATTCTGACACTTATTCATTTGAGGCGGCAAAAGATGTCCTGACATCAGTCCGTGCTCAAAACATCCCGCTTGTAGCTGTGACCAGTAAGACAGTTGAAGAAGTTATTCAGATTATCAGGGCCTTGGATATTTACCATCCTTTTGTAGTTGAAAATGGCGGCGGGATATTTTTCCCTGAAACTTATCCAGGCGATTTTCCCAGGGAACAAGCAGACAATGGTTATTATGCAATTCCCCTTGCCCACCCTGCCATGCGGGCCTCTCATGTGCTTGATGAAATCAGCCGCCTTACCGGGATCAGGCTGCAGGGATTCAGCCATCTTACCGTTGAAGATGTTATTTCATATACAGGGCTTTCGCCTGAGGAGGCAGCTAACGCCCGTCAACGAAGGTTTTCAGAACCATTTATCATACCTCCCGGCAGGTCGGTCCTCAGAAAAATTATCAGACTCTCACATTCCTTTAATTACAAAGTTGTCAGGGGAGGTCGTTTTGCACATTTAATCCCAATGGAATCAGGAAAGGGTAATGCCGTCAACTACCTTCTGGGCTTTTATCGGAAAATGTTCCCGGACGTTCCTCTTATCTCGATCGGGTTGGGTGACAGCTACAATGATTATGACTTTTTATCAATGACTGATATCTCAATCATTATCCGCAATAAAGGGCGAACTCTGAAACCTGTTGAAAATCGCTGGATAATAAGTAAAAAATATGGAGTGGAAGGCTGGGCTGAGGAGGTCAGAAAGATCATAAACCCTTAAGGGCACCAGGCGGATTCTTCCTGACCGGCCTGAAAATCCTGCCTTCGCACATTATCTCAATTTGTTTGTTATTCTTTTTGACAACATTACAGGGGAATGAATTACAGGATTGAAAAAGATACAATGGGTGAGATTGACGTACCTGCCGATAAGTACTGGGGAGCCCAGACTCAACGTTCGTTGTTGAACTTCCCGATAGGGCCCCCGGCATCGATGCCCGTCGAAATAATTCATGCGTTCGGATATTTAAAAAAAGCAGCTGCCATAACCAACAATAAATTCGGATTGCTGTCAGACGAAAAAATGAAAATCATTTCACGTGTATGTGATGAAATCATAGAAGGAAAACTTGATGATAATTTCCCTCTTGTTATCTGGCAGACGGGTTCAGGAACCCATACCAATATGAATTGTAATGAGGTTATTTCAAACCGCTCACATGTTCTGCTTGGAAATAAGCCGGGAACGGGTGAACGCTTTGTCCACCCAAATGATGATGTTAACAAATCCCAATCGTCAAATGATACTTTCCCGACTGCAATGCATATTGCAGCTTACAGGATTCTGGTCGTGAAAACGATACCCGAATTGGAAAGACTCTCTGCAACTTTCTCGGAAAAAGCCTCAGATTTTTACGGAATAGTGAAAATTGGCCGGACCCATTTGATGGATGCAACCCCTTTAACCCTCGGACAGGAATTTTCGGGATATGTATCACAGTTGAACCATGGGATAAAAGCCTTAAAAAACACCCTGGATCATCTTTCCGAACTGGCAATCGGAGGCACTGCAACAGGTACAGGGATGAACACTCCTGAAGGATACGATAAAGAGGTCGCCACCGAAATTGCCCGGCTGACAGGTATGCCTTTCGTGTCGGCAGAAAATAAATTCGAATCCCTCGCTTCGCATGATGCAATTGTTGAAACCCATGGGGCAATTAAACGATTATCCGTCAGCTTAATGAAAATAGCCAATGATATCAGGCTGCTGGCATCAGGACCAAGGGCGGGCATCGGAGAGATTACTGTTCCATCAAACGAACCTGGCTCATCTATTATGCCCGGGAAAGTAAATCCGACCCAGACGGAGGCAATGACGATGGTTTGCGCACAGATACTTGGCAACGATACAACAATTTCAATAGCAGGCGCTGGAGGTCTTCTTGAACTTAATGCCTATAAGCCTCTGATGATAAGTGCATTTTTACAGTCGGCTTCATTGATGGCGGATGCCTGTAAGACATTCAATGATTTTTGTGTCGCCGGTATTGAACCCAACCT
>Ga0209202_1001297_pt1 | contig 15750 bp, 15 predicted proteins | sample AD_UKC032_MetaG_FD_184416 | JGI IMG/M metagenome (GOLD analysis project Ga0209202, IMG submission 184416) | Active sludge microbial communities of municipal wastewater-treating anaerobic digesters from USA - AD_UKC032_MetaG (SPAdes) (version 2) | ecosystem: Engineered > Bioreactor > Anaerobic >... | reverse complement strand
CTGACAAATTGCGGTTCCAAGACCACCCATAGCACCGGTAACGAGAGCAACACGTTGAGTCATAGTTATTCCTTCCTGTTGTTGATTTGAAGCGGGGTAAATAATACGCCGGTCAGTACATGTGCTGACCACCGTTGATGGAAATATTGGCCCCTGTAACAAATGCCGCTTCGTCGGAAGCGAGATAAGCCACGAGGCCGGCGATTTCTTCCGGCTTGCCCAATCGGTTGACCGGAATCTGCGGCAGGATTTTCGTATCCAGGATTTCCTGCGGGATGGCCGTCACCATCTTGGTGCCGATATAGCCCGGCGAAATGGTGTTGACCGTGACGCCCTGCTTGGCCACCTCGAGTGCCAGCGCCTTGGTGAAGCCGTGCATGCCGGCCTTGGCCGCCGAATAATTGGTCTGGCCGAATGCGCCTTTCTGGCCATTGACCGAGGCGACATTGATGACCCGCCCCCACTTGCGCTCGGTCATGCCGTCGAGCACCTGCTTGGTCATGTTGAACACCGAGTCGAGATTGGTATGGATCACCGCATCCCAGTCAGCCTTGGTCATGCGCTTGAAGGTCATGTCGCGGGTAATGCCGGCGTTGTTGACCAGCACATCCACCGGCCCGACTTCACGGGTGACCGCCTCGACGCAGGCCCGCGCGGACTCGAAATCGGTGACATCGCAGGGATAGGCCTTGAAGCCGAACCCCATGTTGTTCATGCTCTTCAGCCAGCCCTCGGCCTTGTCGTTGCCGGGCGAATAGGTGGTGACAACTTTGTAACCGAGCGCCGCCAGCTTGATGCAGACCGCTTCGCCCAAGCCACCCATGCCCCCCGTGACCAATGCAACTCTCGACATTATCTCCCCTCCTCCCGCATGCTTCAGTTATACCGCACGTTCCTTGACGTAACGGCCTGGTGCCGGTTCGATCGGCTTGTATTTTGTGTTGCCCGGCTTGCGCGGCGCCCTGGGATCGCCGGCCAGCGGCTTCAGCCAGGAGGCCCAGTCGGGCCACCAGCTCCCCTTCTTTTCTTCTGCTGCGGTCAACCATCCCTCAGCATCGATTTTCACATCGTCATTGACCCAGTAGCTGCGTTTATTTTTGCTTGCCGGATTGATGACCCCGGCAATGTGGCCGGAGGCGCCAAGGACGAAACGCACCTTGCCACCGAGAATGCGCGTGCTCTGGTAAGCCGACTGCCAGGGCACGATATGGTCTTCGCGGGTTGCCAGCAGATAGACCGGCATGTCGAGGGTGCCGAGATCGATGCGCTGGCCGCACATCTGCAACTTGCCCGGCACGCGCAAGCTGTTGTCATGATAGAGATGGCGCATGTACCAGCAGGCGAACGGTCCCGGCAAGTTGGTCGAATCGGAATTCCAGTACAACAGGTCGAATGCCTGCGGCTTCTGGCCCTTGAGATAGTTGCCGGTGACGTAATTCCAGACCAGATCGTTGGCGCGCAGGAACGAGAACGTATTCTGCAGATCGCGCGCCGGCAGCAAACCGCCCTTGCCGATGGTCGATTCTCGCGCCATCAAGCCTTTTTCGTCGATGAACAGGCCGATCTCGCCGGTATCGGAAAAATCCAGCAAGGTGGTAAGCAGGGTCAGCGACGAAACGACGTCCTCGCCACGCGCCTTGAGCACGGTCAACGCCGAAGTCAGAATGGTGCCACCGACGCAGAAACCGAGCGCATTGACCTGCTTGACCTTGCAGATTTCCCTGGCGACATGCAGGGCGGCGATCGGCCCGTGTTCAAGATAATCTTCCCAGGTCAGATGCCCTTGCGCCTCTTGCGGATTGCGCCAGGAAACCAGGAAAACCGTATTGCCTTGCTCGATCATGTAGCGGATCAGCGAATTGTCCGGTTGCAGATCCATGATGTAGAACTTGTTGATGCACGGCGGCACCACCACCAGCGGTCGCGTGCCGACTTTGGGCGTCAGTGGCGCGTACTGGATCAGCTGCATCAGGTCATTTTCGTAGACCACGGCGCCTGCCGTCGTCGCGATGTTCTTGCCCACTTCGAAAACCGATTCGTCGGTCATCGAGATACGGCCCTTCTCGAAATCCTTGAGCAGGTTGTTGATGCCATCGGTGATGCTCTGGCCCTTGGTTTCCAGTGCCAGCTTGATGAATTCGGGATTGGTCGCCGCGTAGTTCGAGGGCGCCATCGCATCGGAAATCTGGCGCGCCAGGAAACGCATGCGATTGCGTGCCTTGTCGTCGGGCGCCGGGATCAGTTCGACCAGCTCCTTGACGTATTTAGTATTCAGCAGGTAGGCCTGATGGAGATAGTCATACACAGGACTCTCGCGCCATTCGGCAGCCGCGAAACGACGATCGCCGGCATCGGGGGCAACCTTGAAACTTTCTTCCTTGCCCTGCTGCTTGGCCAGCATCGCATTCCACAGCGACATCTGCTGATCCATGAACTGTTTCTGCAAGGCAGTCATCGCCTGCGGATCGGCGGGCGGCGGCGTTGCAGCGGTCGGATTGCCGGCCTGGCCGATGAAATCCATGAACTGCTTCGCCATATCCTGGCCGGCTTGCATGAACTGCATGGCCGACCCCATGAAAGCGTCTTTATTGCCTGATCCCTGCTGCGTCATGGCCAGTCTCTTCTCTGTTTATGAATCGGGGTGAGCCTTTGGATTCTGCATACGCGTCCGAGCGCTGTCAATGGATTTGCATGCATAATTGCCGCATGTACATCGTTGCCATCGGCTGGCTGTATGTGACCGTACTCGTTGCGCTCAACGAGCCGAACCTCATCTACGGCATCATTTCGTTTCTGTTCTACGGCCTGCTTCCAGCCGGACTGATGCTCTGGTTTGCCGGCAGGAAAGTGCGCCGGCAACGCCAGCGTTATCGCGAACTACTCGCCGACCAGCGCGCGAACGCCGGCAATCGAGGCGACGCCGAGCCCGATCAGTAGAATCTGCTGCAGCGTCGCCTTGAGCTCGGTTCGTTTGTGCAGCCCGGGAATCAAGTCGGCGACCGCCACGTAGATCATGCTGGCCGCCGCCAGCCCGAGCAAATAGGGAATCCATTCGGTCAACTGTGACAGCGCGAAATAGGCCAGCAAGGCGCCAACCAGTGTTGCCAGGCTCGATAGCAGATTGAACGCCAGCGCGCGCACCCGGCTGTAGCCCGAGTGAAGCAGAATCAGGTAATCGCCAACTTCCTGCGGAATCTCGTGGGCGATGATGGCCAGCGCGGTGACGATCCCGAGCTGCGTGTTTTCCAGAAATGCCGCGGCAATCAGGATGCCGTCGACAAAATTGTGAAAAGTGTCGCCGACCAGGATCAGCAGGCCGGAGCGCCCATGATCGTGCGCCGGGGCATGCGCATCGTGCGCCTCGCAATGATCGTGGTGGCAATGCCGCCACAGCACCAGCTTTTCCAGCACGAAGAACGCCAGAATGCCGAACAGAACGGTCGCCGCCATGCGCTGCGGCTGCCCGTGTTCCAGCGCGTGCGGCAGAATCTCCAGGAATGCCGCGCCCAGCAGCGCGCCGATCGCATAGGAGATCAACATATTGACGCGATGGGTGCCGACGGCGATGCTCAGCGCCGCCGCAGCCGTCACGCTCAAAATTCCACCAGCCAGCGCGACAGCGACGATCCAGGAAAGGGTACTCACGGGAAACCAGATTCGGGGGAAGGCGCGGATTATACGCCCTGCGCCCCGCTCTCAAGCCAGATCAGACTCGCCATGCGCCCGGTCACGCCATCGCGGCGATACGAAAAATAACGCTCGGCTTCGCTCACCGTACAAGCACCACCGCCGCTGACCAACAGTACCCCCAAAGCGCTCAGGCGCTGCCTGGCCAGCAGATAGATGTCGCACAGCCATTTCCCCGGTTCGCCGGGTACGAAACCCAAACCGGCCGCCGCATCGTGCGCCACGAAAGCACGCCTGACTTCGTCCCCCACCTCGAAGCAGCGCGGCCCGATGGCCGGACCGAGCCAGACCAGCAGGTCACGAGGCGGCACTTTCATGGCCTCCACCGTGCTTTCCAGCACACCGGCCAACAGCCCGCGCCAACCGGCATGGGCGGCGGCAACGACCGTGCCCTGGCGATCGCAAAACAGGACCGGCAGACAATCGGCGGTCATCACCGCGCACACGTGGCCAGCTTGCCGTGCGAAAGTCGCATCGGCAGTTGCGGTTTTTGGCATTTTTTCGGCGTCGACCGCAACCGTGCCATGCACCTGCGTCAACCAGCGCGGTTCCGTCGGCAGACGGGTGGCCAACAGCGCCCGGTTTGCGGCAACCGCCGCCGGGTCGTCTCCGACGTGATCGCCGAGATTGAAGCTCGCCCATGGCATCTTGCTGACTCCGCCGTTGCGCGTCGTCTGCAGGGCGCGGACATTGACCGGAACGCCCCAATCCGGCACGAAACAATCAGCCATAGCGCAAGGTTTCCAGCAGTTCGAGCATGTCGGCCGGCATCGGCACTTCCCACTGACGCAGACGCTGTTCCAGCGGGTGCACCAGCGCCAGCCGGGTCGCATGCAGCGCCTGCCGCGGAAAGTCCGGCAGGCGCGGATCGACACGGCCATAAACCTTGTCGCCGATCAGCGGGTGCTTGACGGAGGCCATGTGCACGCGAATCTGATGCGTGCGCCCGGTTTCCAGCGTGCATTCGATCAGCGCGCAGTGATCGAACTGCTCCAGCCCCCGGTAATGTGTAATTGCCGCCTTGCCGCCCCGGGTTTCCGGAACCACAGCCATCTTGACGCGCTGCGACGGGTGGCGGCCGATCGGCGCTTCAATCGTCGATTGAACAAAGACCACCCCGGCGACGAAGGCCAGATATTGCCGCTTGACGGTTCGCGCCTGCAGCTGGCGTACCAGATCGGTCTGCGCTTCCAGCGTCTTGGCGACCACCAGCAAGCCGCTGGTATCCTTGTCCAGCCGATGCACGATACCTGCACGCGGCACTTCGGCGATGCCCGGCACGTGGTGCAGCAGCGCATTCATCAGCGTGCCGCTCCAGTTGCCGCTGCCCGGATGCACAACCAGCCCGGCCGGCTTGTTGATCACCAGCAGCGCCTCGTCCTCGAACACGATGTCGAGCGGGATGTCTTCCGGCTGTTCGGCCAGTTCGCGGGCTTCCGCCGGTTCGTTCAGCGTCAGTCTTTCACCGCCCATCACCTTACGCTTGGGTTCGTTCTCGACTTGCCCGTCCACAAGCACGAGACCATCGCGCACCCAGCCCTGCAGGCGATTGCGCGAATGCTGCGGCCACAGCTCAGCGAGCACCTGATCCAGGCGCCGGCCGGCGCAATGATCGGGAACGCAGGCGGGAAGCGAGTTTGTTCGGCTATAATCGACGGGGTCTACCATAGGATTTTTCATGATGCGAAGTGTACCCGCATTCACCCCCTTCTTTCGCCTGCTGACGGCGCTTTTGATCGTCGTCTCCGCCACCGGTTGCGGCCTGTTTGGGGAAACCAAGGACGAGACGGTCGGCTGGTCCGCCAACAAACTTTATTCCGAAGCCAAGCTGGCGCAAGCCGACGGCGCCTGGGACAAGGCTGCCAAGATGTACGAAAAGCTGGAAGCGCGCTACCCCTACGGACGTTACGCGCAGCAGGCCCAGCTCGAGCTTGGCTATGTTTACTGGAAAGCCGGCGAAACCGGCTCGGCGCTGGCCGCCACCGACCGCTTCATCAAGCTGCACCCGACCAACCCGGCGGTCGACTACGCCTACTATCTGAAAGGCCTGATCAGCTTCAACGAAGACCTGGGCTGGGCCGGCTACATCAGCACCCAAGATCCGACCGAGCGCGACCCCAAGGCGCTGCGCGAATCTTTCGACGCCTTCCGCGAACTAGCCACCCGCTTCCCGAACAGCAAGTACACGCCGGACGCGATCCAGCGCATGAACTATCTGGTCAACGCCATGGCCTCGCACGAAGTGCATGTCGCCCGCTACTACTACAATCGCGGCGCTTACGTCGCTGCCGCCAATCGCGCGCAATCGGCCATCAAGACCTTCCCTTCCGCGCCGGCTGTCGAGCAGGGAATGTTTATCCTGGTCGCATCCTACGACAAGCTCGGCATGGTCGACCTGCGCGACGATGCCGAGCGCGTAATGCGCAAGAACTTCCCGGACAGCAGGTATTACGTGACCGGCGTCACGGACGACAAGAAGTGGTGGCAACTCTGGTAAAACACAAGCGCCAGGTTTTTCGGCAGCCTTACTGACCGAGTTGGCCGGACGTCCAGACCAGTTCCGGCACGCCGTCTTCGCCACCGCAAACGATTGCCAACTGACCATGTTTCATGGCCAGCGCAAGCGCCTCGTCAAGTCCGATATCCGCGATGAAACAGCTCTCTTCGTCAGCCCAGTCGTCGCCATCGGCAATATTTTCGGCGGCATAAGGCTCGAATCCGGCTTCGAGAAGCTCACACTCCAACTGCGCCTGACGTAGCGCATTCTGCTCCGCATCGATAGCCTGCGAACCGGGGTTGTATGCCGTCACAATGGCGAAACGACTCACACCGGCAGTCTCCAGCCAGCAACGCAAGGTCTCCGAAGCGATGCCTAGTCGCAAATCGCAGACGCCGCCTGGCAGAAAGACTCGGTAAGTCGTTGCCCGATAGGCCGCTTCGAGATCAGTCGTCATCGCCATCGAGCTCCACCATGCCGATCAACTGCTCCGAGTCGCCCGCCGGCAAGGCCTCGACCTCGCGCAGCTTGCGCGAAAGCTGACGCGTTCGCGTCTCCGCCTTGCTGATGCTGTTACTCGCTTCGTCGAGTTTTTTGCGCGTATGCGCCAGCGCCTCGCCGAACTTGCCGAACTCCGTCTTGACCGCGCCCAGCACCGCCCACACCTCGGCGGAACGCTGCTCGATGGCCAGCGTCCGAAAACCCATCTGCAGGCTGTTCAGCATGGCTGCCAGAGTCGTCGGGCCGGTCAGGCTGACCCGCCAGTCGCGCTGCAGGGTGTCGGCCAGGCCGGGGCGACGCAGGGCCTCGGCGTACAAGCCCTCGGTCGGCAGATAGAGCAGCGCGAAGTCCGTGGTGTGCGGCGGTGCCACGTACTTGTCGCGGATGCTGCGTGCCTCGTTCTTCAAACGCAACTCGATCGCCCGTCCGGCTTCCTCGACCAGCACTGGATCGCCGCGCTCCTGCGCATCCATCAGGCGCAGGTAATCCTCGACCGGGAACTTGGCGTCGATCGGCAGCCAGACCGCCGCGCCGTCGCCTTTGCCCGGCAGACGTATCGCAAAGTCGACACGCTCGTTGCTACCTGGTCGTGTCGCCACGTTGGCCGAAAACTGTTCGGCGGTCAGCAATTGTTCGAGCAGCGCCGATAGCTGGACTTCGCCCCAGGTACCGCGCGTCTTGACGTTGCTCAGCACGCGCTTGAGGTCGCCCACCCCGGCCGCCAGCGACTGCATTTCACCCAGGCCGCGATGCACCTGCTCCAGCCGGTCGCTGACCAGTTTGAAGGATTCTCCCAGGCGCTGCTCCAGCGTGGCATGCAGCTTTTCATCCACAGTTCGCCGCATTTCGTCGAGCTTGCTGGCGTTGTCAGCCTGGATTGCGGTCAACCGCCCTTCGACGGTCAATTTCAGACGCTCGAAGCGTTCGTCCAGCCCCAGCGAGAAGCGATTCAGTTCCCGCGCGAAAGCTTCCAGGCGCTCGCCCTGCAGACTGCCCAGCTGGCCGATCTGCGTCGTCACCGCCTGCGCCAGCAGACTGGCCGACTGGCTGCGCTCCTCGCGATCGCGAAACGCCTCCTCGGCATCCTCGCGGCGACCGCGCGCCAGTTCCTCGCGCAACTCGCGCTCCAGTCGTTCGAGCCCTTTTTCCTGCGCCTCCCGCAGACTCTGCAGGCGCGCTTCGTCCTCGCCGCGCCGCTGGCCGCGCCACAGGATGACAAGCTGCAACAGGACGACGACGGCGATCCCCGCCAACAACGCCTCGCTCACCGTCACCTCAGCGAGAAATCGACGCGGCTGCCCTTGTCCTTGTCGCCGGCCTCGGCCTTGGGCTCGACCAGGAACAGACGCTCGGACGGCACCTTGCCTTCGTTGATCAGCCAGCCTTGCACGTTCTCGGCACGACGCAGGGCGAGCTGCTGAACATCGTCATCGGTGGCCGGAATATTCGCCAGCATCAGCTTTTCCATTTCCTCGACCGGCAAATCCTTCTGCATGCCGATCAGGTTGCGCGGCTTGGGAAACTTGGCTTCCTTGTAAGCGCGTTGCAAATAGACCGGATACTCGGCCGCCGTGACCTCGACCGCATCGACCGAACCGCCCTCGCTGCCCTTCTTCAATTGATCTTTCAGCTTCTCGGCCTTCACAGCTCGCTCGATGGCGACGCGCTTGATGCCTTCCTTGTCGGCTTCCGGATCGGCGCGACCGGTGATTTCCAGCTTGAGCGAATCGCGCTCCGTGAGCGCCTTCGCCAGCGACTCCAGGCGTTTGGTCGCCGCGTCATTGACCGTCGCGCGACCCGGTGCGAATTCGATGTTGGAGAGCTCTTCGCCACCACCGAACATCGAGCCGAGCAACGCAAACGGCGAAGTCACGGCCTTGACGAACAGGTTGATGATGACCTTGACGACCAGGCCGCCAATCGAGAACTCGGGATCGTCGAGCGAACCGGAAATCGGCAGGTTGAGGTCGATCTCGCCGCGGTTGTTCTTGAGCAGCGCGATGGCGAGGTTCACCGGCAGTTTGGTGGCATCCGGGCTTTCCACCTTGTCGCCAAAGGTCAACTGGTCGATGAACAAGCGATTGTCGGCGGTCAGCTGCTTGTTCTCCAGCTTGTAGGCAACGTTAAGCGACAGTTTGCCCTTGTCGATGTTGTAGCCGGCGTACTTGCCCGAATACGGCGAGAAGGCCACGAGATCGACACCTTTCACCTCGGCCTTGATGTCGAGGAAGGATTTGGCGGCCAGCGGATTCAGCTTGCCGACCACCTGCACCGGCGCCGAGTTGGCGTAACTGCCGCGCAGCTCGAGGTCAGCCACCGTATCGGCCGTCGACGAAAGCCCGCTGACGCGCCCGGCCACCTTGGTCACATTCACCGTGTAGTTCGGTTTGACGAAGAAGTCCGAGAAATTGACGGTGCCCCCCTGCAGGGTCACCTTGCCGATCCTGACCGGCACCGCAGCCTGTTTGCTCGCCGGCGCCGGTTCCGCCGCCTTGGGCGCGGCGGCCGACGGCGTTGCGTCATCGGGCTTGGCGGCGCTACCCGAGGTACGCACGATGTCCTGCAAATTCAGGCGCCCTTCCTTGCTCAGGATCAGGCGCGAGTAGAAGTCAGACAACGCCACCTCGCCGACATTGACCGCCATCGGCTGCAGGCGAAAATCGATTCCGCCCAGGTACAGTGACTTCCATTTCAGGAAATCGGCATTGTTTACCTTGTCGACCGCAACCAGATCGCCCAGCGTCAGCGAACCCTTGTAAGCGGCATTCAGGCCGTCCTTGGCCATCTCCACGTTGACTTCGCCGACGTTGGACAACAGGCCGCGCGTCAGCTCGATGTTCAGGTAACTGGTGAAATATGGCTGTAGCGGCAGGATCGGCACCGCCTGCGTCTCGACCTTGAGCGCCGTCTTCAGCGGCATCAGCTGCACACTGCCCTCGGCCCGCAGGCTGCCTTTCTGGTTGACCTGGCTCTTCAGCGAAATGCTGCCCTGCTTTCCCGGTTCGGTCGATAGATTGTCCGCCGTCAGGGTGAACCCGTCGATGCTCTGCACCGCCACAGGACTGGTGGTCTGGTCCTCGACCCGTACGGCCAGATCATCGACGACCAGCCTGCCAACGCCGGCCAGCCACGGACGCTCGTCCGCCAACTCCTGGCGCGCGGTACGCACGGTCTTCAGGATCGGTGAGCTTACCCATTCGATCTTGCCTTCCTTGTTGCGCACCAGCCGCAGGCGCAGCTCATGGGTATTGGCTTCGGCAATATCGAGCCGGTGCCCCTGCAGATCCAGTTGCACCCCCTTGGCCGCCATGCGCCCGATGCGCAACCGGTCGCCAAGATCGACCCGGTACGATGCCTCGCTGATCTCGATCGGCGCGGCCAGCTTCCCATCGATCTTGCCCACCACCAAATTGATGTCGAGCACTGCACCCACGGTCGGGCGAATCGTCGACTCGTCCTGCCAGTGCATCGTGCCGTTGCTCACGCGAACTTCGCCCACAGTCCACTCGGGCGCCTTGGCCGGCGCCGCGTCCGGCTTGCTCTCCGGTGCGTCCGCGACGATCTCGGCCAGCACCCGCACCCAGTTCATCTCGCCCTGCTTGCTCACGGCGACATAGGCATCCATGCCGTCGAGCGCCACCTTATTGACGGTGAAGCGCCGGTTGACCAGATCCGCCCCGCCGACATCGATATCCAGCCGCTTCCAGCGCATCAGCGGCGCACCGCTCGCTTCGGCCAGATCGAACCCGGAAACATGGGCACCGCCTTCGACGGTCAACGAAAACACCTTGTCCGACAGCTCCTTGAACACCACCCGCAGCTCGGTATCGAGCGAGCCACCGTTCAGGCGCAGCGGCAGGAAACTCGGCAGATAGGGCTGGAAGCCGGCCAGATCGAGGCGGTCAAGATCGAGATTGAGCTCGCTCTCCTGGTTGCCTTCGAAGATTTCCTTGCTCTTGCCCTTGAGCGCGAACGGCGCGCCATCGACGACTGCCGAAAAGCTCGGCTCGACCAGACGCTCTGCCTGGTAAGGCAGGCTGGAAATGAACGGGATCGCCAGGTTGATGTCACTGACGGTATGCACCCGGCCCATCGGCTGATCGTCGAAGACCGCCTTGCCGCCTATGATCTGGATATTGTTGATCGAAAAGCGCGGCGTCGGGGAAGGCTCGGACGGCTTCAACCACTTCTCGAGCAGGTCCGAAATATCGTATTTGCCCTCGGCAAGCCGCGTCACCGCCACACGCGGCCCCTGCAGGCGAATCTCGTCGACCACCGCACCGAACTGAGCAAGCGAGAATGACGACAGATTGACGAACAGTTCGTCAAAGCCGGCAAGCTCCCCGCCGCCTTCGGCCTTGACCGAAACTCCCGACACCTTCGCCGACAAGGCATACGGGTTGATGTCTATCTTCTCGATACTGACTTCGCGCTGCAGCTCTTGAGACAATTGTTTGACCAGCAGCCACTTCATCAACGGCGGCCCGGCCAGGAAACCGAACAGGCCGAAGGCGACGATCAGCCCAACCAGCCACTTGCCTATGCGCCGCGCACGCGGCCCCTTGAGTGCAGCAATGGCATTCGCCGCCTTGTCAGAAGAATTCCCGGTTGCCTGTTCTGTCATGGTGATTTTTTGTCATATCGGTGTGACTGAGGAATTTAGCACATCGGTGGGCGCCCGATGGCACCTCAAGCATCACGAAGGAAACTCTGGCAGACTTCGCGTATTCCCTGAGCATAGAAGACACGGGGTTTCCCACTTATGCTGCGTCCTGTTGCGGTCAACCCGGGAAAATGGGTTAAACGGAAATGACGCTGAACCATAATTTCAGCCTAGCCCCTTTATTTAGTATGAATATATTGAATTGGATTCGAATGAAAAAAGAAAATAGAGCTGGAGTTGGAGCTGGAAATGTCTCTGACCCCTTTAGATTGGCCATTCTGCTCGCCAACTTGTGGGCGGCAACGGCCTGGAGCTATGACCCGCTCAACCGCACGGAATACCTCGCCAAGATCAAGGAAGCCGAGGCCTATTACAAGGACAAATGCGAGAAGGTTGCTGGTATCAAGATTTACAAGACCGTGCCGGATGTAGAGGGGGTGTTGCTGATGAAGATTCGCCCGGATCGCTCAGATCGAGAACTTGCCGACCCGAACTGGCCGGGGGCGGCGTTTGGGCGGGAATTCCAAGGAGATTCCTATATCAAGTCATTCCTTGGCTATGAGCACTCCTCATCACCTGACGGTTCCCCTGTAACCCCGACACACCGTGGCTACATCAACACCGACAAACGCCCCGGCGGCCTCCCCGGCTACCGCTGGGTCGAAGTCATCGACCCCAAGGATGGCCAGCGCTATCGCTACACGGGCTCGGAGAAGCCTTCGGGAAGAAAAAATCCGCAAGCCTATAAGGCAGAGTTGGATAAAGACCCTAACTACGACATGAACGTCTACCGCTGGTCCCTCGACAAAGTTCCCAGCCCCAGTAAAACCCCGCCACGCTACGCCGTTACCTTCGTGGATCGCGTCATCCCCGAAGAGCGCGCCCTGTGGGTGGCGAGCAGCACGGTCAAGGTGCTCGACCTCAAGACCGACGAGGTGCTGGGTGAAATGACCCGCTACGCGATGAGCTATATCCATGCACCTCGCAATTCCATGCCTTGGCTGAACCACCAAGTATGCCCAGGCACGTACGGATCAAGTGGGACAAGCACCCGCCAATTTGTTGACCAAATTCTGATTCCGAAGAGGGAGCAATAAGATGCCTGCACCGACCAAAATCAAAGCAAAATCAAAGGGGTCAGAATCAAAGGGGTCAGAATCAAAGGGGTCAGAGAATCAAAGGGGTCAGAGACATTTAGTTTTCTGAGCCATTGAATATGCCCCGTCGCCCCCGAGTTCTTCTTGCTGATTACCCGCTGCACATTGTTCAGCGCGGCATCAATCGCGAGCCGTGTTTTTTCACCGATGAAGATTACTACTGCTATCTCCATTGGCTGGAAGAAGCGGCTGGCAATTGTGGCTGCAGAATCCATGCTTATGTACTGATGACCAACCACGTCCATTTGCTGCTGACACCATTGGCCAACGGAGCACCCTCGCGAATGATGCAATCCGTCGGCCGTCGCTATGTGCAGTACATCAACCGTTTCTATAGGCGAACCGGCAGCCTGTGGGAGGGGCGGTACAAATCCAGCGTGGTGCAAGCCGAAAGCTATTTGCTGGCCTGCCAACGCTACATCGAACTCAATCCGGTGCGGGCGGGAATGGTAGTTGATCCAGGGCAATACCGCTGGTCAAGCTATCGCTGCAACGGGCTGGGGGTGGAGGATGTCCGGCTGACGTCGCATTCCTTGTACCTGAGTTTGGGCGCGGATGCAGGAGAACGACAGGCCGCTTACCGGCGGCTATTCCGTCCGGAACTGGATGCGGAAGCCGCCGAGGATATTCGCCACGCTCTGCAACTGGGCATGCCGCTAGGAAACGAGCGCTTCGCAGAAACGATCTGTGCCCAACAAGGTATCCGCTACAACACCGGCCAACGCGGGCGGCCGAATAAACCGGTCAATGAAGTCAGTGCGCCATCTGTGGCAAATCAACAGGATTTTGGATTTTGAGGAGCGCGGGGATGAAAAATGACGATGCGGATAGATTGCTACGGTCGACCGGGAAAATTGGCGAAAAACGAAATGGCTCTGACCCCTTTTGACCTTATCCCGGCCCCTTTAGCGGCCCGCCGGGCGGAATCAAGGCTGGAAGTGATATTCGCCCTTCACTTTCGCCGGCGTAATGAACAGGAAATCAGGAAAAAGTTTGTGGCGAACATACCAGACGAACGCAATCATCCCGAAATTGACGGCCAGGGCGATGGAGTTCGCCATGGGATGCGCCATGAAACCGTCAAATGCGCGCGGCAAATGAATCAACGAGAGCAGAATATAGACGTTGTAAGCAGCAACCTTGTAGTTGCGGAAACCCCAGGCAAACAGCAACGGAATCGCCGCTACCACCACCGCCAGAACCCAGCGTCCCGTTGGCCCGATCTGGCTCCCAATGGCAAAGCCCACTAAAAAAGCCATCAGCGCATAGAGCAGCATGGCCATCACCAGCAGGTTTACTTTGCGCTTGTGCTGCTCGCGGCGCTGCGGTTGCGGGTAGGCGGCGACGAAATAGGCCAATTGGCTATCCTTGATTCCCTGCCCGGATAGCTGGGAAAACACTTCCGATTTCGGCGTCCCTGCTTCGATCAGGGCATGCACTTGGGCCTTGATTTCTTTCTTGTTCATCGCATCGACTTTCAACAGCAAATGGGTCAGGGACATCTAGCTTTCTGGATGCATAAGCTTCGCGCTGGCACACACCTTCAGTTTCGGCTCAGAAACTGTTCCGCCAACCGCGAATGGCCGCGAAAATGGCCACTTTTTTGGGGTCGACCGCAGCATGCGCCAAACCGGCCGCGATCACCGCCGGTTCGCCGCAACGCAGAAAGGGATTGGTCGCATTTTCTTCGCCCAGCGTCGAAGGCACGGAAGACAGGCCCCGGGCGCGCAGGGCGGCAACCCGCGTCACCCGCTCATGCAAGGCGGAATTGTCCGGCTCGACGGCCAGCGCGAAGCGCAGATTGGCCTCGGTATATTCGTGCGCGCAGTAGACCAGGGTATCGTAGGGCAACGCTGCAAGGCGGTCGAGCGAGGCGCTCATCTGGGCCGGCGTGCCCTCGAACAGACGGCCGCAGCCTGCGCCGAACAGCGTATCGCCACAAAATACCGCCCCCGGAACGTAGTAGGCGATGTGGCCCCGGGTATGTCCGCCGACCGCCAGGACGTCGACAGATTGCCCTAGCACCTCGATCCGCTCGCCGCCGACCAAGGGGTCGGTACAGGCTGTGATAGACTCATCGCCCGGCCCGAACACGCGGGGTTGCCAGCGCTCGACGAGGTCGGCGACGCCGCCCTGATGGTCGGCATGGTGGTGGGTGATCAGGATGGTTTCAAGGCTCAGTTGGCGCGCCGCGAGTTCGGCGATCACCGGCGCGGCATCGCCGGGATCGACGACGGCGGCGCGGCCATCGCGAACCAGCAACCAGATGTAATTGTCCTTGAATGCGGGAATGAGCACGATTTCAAACATGCCGGAACTATCGAGCCAAGGACGGCGGATGTCAATTCCGGGCCTCGAAGGCTGGCTGGATTCGGCACAGGGCCGCTATGTTCTGGAATGGGAAGCCGGACGGGTCGATGCCACCGTCGCCGATGCCTTTGGCTTCAATGCTCTCCAGCTAGGTCTGCCCTTTCACGATTTCCTGCGCGCCAACCGCATTCCCATGCGCCAGAAGGCCGGCGACAGCGGCCCGGTCGACGTCCTGTGCGAATTCACCGCACTGCCCTTCTCCACCGGCAGCACCGATCTGGTCGTTTTGCCGCATGTGCTGGAGTTTCACGCCGACGCCCACCAGATTCTGCGCGAGATCGAGCGCATCCTGATTCCGGAGGGGCAACTGGTGATACTCGGTTTCAATCCGCTTTCGCTGTGGGGACTGCGCAACCGTTACGACCGCAGCGGTCTTTTTCCGTGGCATGGCAGCTATCTCTCCATGATGCGGTTGAAGGACTGGCTGAAACTGCTTGGTTTCGAGGTCGACCGCGGCACGGCCGGCTGCCGCGTTCCGCCCTGGGAGCAACAGACCTGGCTGCGGCGCTGGCGCTTCATGGATGCCGGAGATGAACGCTGGTGGGGCTTGCCCGGCGGCGTTTACGTGCTGCGGGCGATCAAGCGTACCCACGCGATGCGCCTGATCACCCCCAACTGGAAGAAAAACGCGGTCGCCAGCAAGGCGCTGCGACCTGTCGCACAAAAGGAAAGTCATGACCGCCAATGAAGTCGTCGAAATATTCACCGATGGCGCCTGCCGCGGCAACCCTGGGCCGGGCGGCTGGGGCGCGATCCTGCGCCTGGGCGAGCGCGAAAAGGAACTGTGGGGCGGCGAGAAGGAAACCACCAACAACCGCATGGAGCTGACCGCCGCCATCCGCGCCATCGAGGCCCTGAAGCGCCCGGTTGCCGGC
>Ga0209202_1001293_pt1 | contig 15775 bp, 19 predicted proteins | sample AD_UKC032_MetaG_FD_184416 | JGI IMG/M metagenome (GOLD analysis project Ga0209202, IMG submission 184416) | Active sludge microbial communities of municipal wastewater-treating anaerobic digesters from USA - AD_UKC032_MetaG (SPAdes) (version 2) | ecosystem: Engineered > Bioreactor > Anaerobic >... | reverse complement strand
ATGGTGAAACGACTACAGTTGGAGAGGCTCTATCTTGTTTTAAGGCTGACGAATAGAGGAGATGGTTTCCTCAAAGTTTTGAAGATTATCTTGTTTTAAAGATTCAAGAAGCTCAATAACCAATTCTTCAAAATAATTTTTGACGACTTGCGACTGCTCGGGGTTTAATTTTAACTCAGTGATTAGTTCTTCAATAGTTTTCATAAGCTTATTGTATAATATTGGCGGTAATAATGCTTTATCTATACCCCATCGTCTAATGGTAGGACACTACGCTCTGAACGTAGGAATTGTGGTTCGAATCCATGTGGGGTAACCCATCTTTCGCTAAAGCTCCAGAATGGTTATACTGGAGTGTGTACTATTCTTACATTCTTTTGAGTTCAAAATCTCATATTTTCTACTACGGATACACTTCTGACTTAAGGAATAGGTTTAATCTTCATAACACTGGCAAGGTGTTTTCAACAAAACCATATACTCCGTGGAAATTAGTCTGGTATGGATCATTTGATAGCGAGCAGGAAGCAAAAGATTTTGAACAATATTTAAAAAGTGGTTCGGGTAAGGCATTTGCCTATAAAAGGCTTGTATCTGGAGTTTTAAAGAAAGATGTAAAAGCTCGGCAGAATCTGAGGTGTTCCAAAGCCGAAGGCGAAGGACACCATGTGGGGTAACAGAACTTATTTTGAACTTAGTTCATATTTTCTGGGGGGCAATTTTCAAGGCAATACTTAACGATATCCTCCCTATTATCGAAGATGATGTCCACATTTTCAGAAACTACAGGATTACGCCTAAATTTGGGAGTAATCCAGCGAAGATCGCTTAAATAACCAAGAATTAACTGGGGTCTTGGCCTAAAATAATCACTATTTATAAACTGATTGTATATGTTTAAAGTATCGTTGTTCAGTTTATTTCTTTTTAGATAATCTGTAATTCTAGTTTGTATTTCGGTTAGAGCTAAACGGTTAGCAAAGGCAAAAGCAGATTCAGATGCAGTCCCATCATCGACTTGCAGGCCGTTTAAGTTGGCAACGAAAATTCGACTATTAATTACCCGGACATAATCATAATCGTGTAATTTTTTACCTGCCTGTTCCTCTGACAAATCACCATAGTCTTGATATTGAAGTCCATCAACATGTGGATTAAAAACGGTATAGCCTGCTTTTCGAAACATATCAGTCAAATTATCATTGTGAAAATTTTCTTCTGGATTAAAAAGGGGGCCAGCAATATATACTTCAGGATAATTAATTCTTTCCGACATTTGCGATTATTTTATCATAAGTAATTTCATTTTTTATATTATATCGTTAATTTTAACCCAAAATATTTTTTACAATTTATGATAGATAAATGTTGATATGATATTATTTTAAATATGGAATTTCGTGCAAAAGAAATAGGTCAAACAGCTGAAAAGAGGGTTTTTGATATCGCCAATCAACTCGGACTACCCGTAAGAAAGGCAGAACCTAAAGAAGATTATTCTCAAAAAACAGATATAGTGATAGGCGATAAACGGATTCAAGTAAGTTGCCAGCCAAAATCGAATGCACAGCGAAAAGCTTTATCAAAAAAAGGAATACTTCCAGTCGTAGCAGGTAAAAATGTTAGTGATGAAAAAGTAAGAGAGCAGTTGTCAAAAATAAAATAAAAATATTTTTTTAGATTTAAGAGCAGGCTTGAGACCGGGAAAGGGGTAGTCGTTACAAACAACTCGTAGAGAATGGTTAAGTTTTTTTTCTAAAATTTTTTGGAGACGTTTCATCAAATGAGGGAAAAGATAGACGGTAATTATCGTCGCCTGATTAAAATCAGCTTTCCAAAAACTTTTCCATTTAACACTAACCATATTATCAAGATTTAGATTTTTGATTAATTGACGCGATTTATAAACTAAAAAAGGGTTTATTTCATAGCCAATAGCCCGGGCTCCGAGTTGAGCCGCCGCAATTAAAATTCGCCCGTCACCCGAACCAAGATCAATTAAGATATCTTTTGAAGTAAGCTTTGATATCTTTAGCATATCTCTGACACTACTATTAGTGGTCGGATAATAGACCGCCCCCGGCTGGAGAAATAGAGTATAGATTTGATAAATGAAAAAGAAGAAAAGAAAACTGAGAATTAAAAATAAAAGAAAGAATAGAAAATATAACATTATATATAGAGTAGCATTTATGGATTTGCGTTATAATTACTTATGAATTCATTAGAAGAAATTTTAAATAAACCGTATTTTGTTATCCCTTATTTGATTTGGGTTACTGCGTGGAAAGGACTGGCCCTATGGAAATCAGCTGGTAAAAAACAACTACCCTGGTTTCTAATTCTATTGACCATAAATACTATGGGTATTCTCGAAATTGCCTATGTTTTTTACCTAAATAAATGGGATATCGATAAGGGTAAAACTCTAAAATTTTTGAAAGAGAAGTTTAATAAAACAAAAAAAATAAGTTAGAATTATTTTTATTTATTATTTTTTAATTTAATATGAAACTTGAAAACAAAGTTGCGATTGTAACCGGAGCCGCCAGTGGAATTGGCAGAGCTATTGCCATGCTTTATGCAAAGGAAGGGGCAAAAGTAGTTGTCTCTGATATTAATTTAGAAGCAGCGGAGACAGTCGTTAAAGAAATAGAGTCGGCCAGTGGATCCGCCATAGCGGTAGCGACAAATGTAGCCAAGCAAGAAGAAATTGATGCTTTAATAAAAGCAACGGTTGATAAGTTTGGCACAGTAGATATTATTGTAAATAATGCCGGTATTATGGATAATTTTATCCCTATAGCTGAAGTGACAGATGAGGTCTGGGATAGAGTAATAGCTGTCAATACTACTGGCCCAATGCGAGTTATCCGAAAATTAATGCCTTTATTTTTAGAAAAAAAGAAAGGGGTCATTATAAATGTTGCTTCTGTCGGTGGCCTTCAGGGTTCAAGAGCTGGGGCAGCTTATACCGCTTCAAAATTTGCTGTGGTAGGACTGACTAAAAATATTGGTTTTCAATATGCTAAAGAAGGAATTAGATGTAATGCAATTGCTCCCGGTGGAGTAAATACTAATATCGGAAAAACAATTGATAATCCAAGTAAATTCGGAATGGAAAAGGCCATGTCAGGAGCCTCAAATAATCCAAGGATGGGAGAATCAGTTGAAATCGCTAATTTAGCATTGTTTCTAGCATCTGATGATTCAAGCTATGTCAACGGAGCGGTCATTACCGCTGATGGCGGCTGGACAGCCTACTGAGCTTTTTTTATTTGCTATTTAGAATTACTTTTGGGTCGAGAGCCCAGACACCTTCGTGAGTGATGATGATGGGATTTATTTCGATTTCGTGAATCTCGGGATAATCAGTTATTAACTGGCCTAGAATAGTCATAATTTGATATAGCTTGTCTAAATTGTAGACAGGATCATCACGAAAACCAGAGAGCAATTTATAGATTTTACTTTGCCTGACTATTTTTTTAGCTTTGTCTAAATTTAAAGGCAAAAGAGTTAAATTTGAATCGGAAAAAATTTCAGCATATTTACCCCCGGCGCCAAAAAGAAGGACTGGACCAAAGCTTGGATCTCGTTTTATACCTAATATAACCTCAATTCCGCCACCGATTTGTTTTTGAATTTGAATTTTGGGATTTTGAGCTTGCTTCTTTGTAAGATCGCTGATAGTTTTACTCATTTGGTCAAAGGCCAATTTAAGTTCTGACTCAGTTTTTATGTTAGTAACAACGCCGCCAATGTCAGCTTTATGTAAAAGTCCAGGAGATGATATTTTAAGAACCAAAGGGAAGGAATTTTCCCGAGAAAAAGCGAGAGCCTCATCAAAAGAATATATTATTTTACTTGGAGGTACGGGGATATTTATGGCATCCATTAGTTCGCAGCCAGCTTGATTGTCGAGACTGGGTAATTTAATTTTGAGGGCAGAGTTGACTATTTCTCTAATTATTAATTTATGAGTTAAGTTTGATTTGGGAAAAGAATCTGACAGAGGAGAAAGACGCCATTTTTGCCACTGCCACATGGAGGCAATAACTTTAACGGCCCTTTCGGGATAAGGGTAATTTGGAATCTGGTACTGATTAAGAACTTCTTGGCCGACGACAGTACTACTTCCACCAATAAAAGAACAAATGACAGGTTTGGGATATTTTTTAGACAAACTACCAATGATTTCAGCCGTTTTTTCTACCTGAGTCATAAGTTGGGGAGTAAGTAGTACTAACACGGTATTTACGGTCTTTTCTTGCAATACTATTTCGAGAGCCTGACCAAAACGCTCTGCTAGAGCATCACCAAGAACATCGACAGGATTGATGATCGAAGCCATTCGAGGGAGAGATTCTTGAAGTTTTTGCCGAGTTTGAGAACTGAGAGTGGCCATTTCGAGACCTAGACCTGAAATGGTATCAGTCGTCAAAACCGCCGGACCACCAGCATTGGAAATGATGGCAACTCCAGGACCAGAGGGAACATTGGTCCAGGAAAAGGCCTGCGCCAAATCAAAAAACTCACCAAGTTCCTGACAGCGAATTATCCCCGCTTCTGAAAGGGCAGCTGCCAAGACTTTATCTTCACCGGCAATTGATCCCGTATGAGAGCGCATGGCGGCTACCGAAGAGGGAGATTTTCCTGGCTTTAACATAAAAACAGGATTACTTGGGGTAATTTGCTTAATTATCTTAATAAAGTCTTGTCCATCCGCGATTGATTCTAAATAAAGAGCGATAGGTTTTAAAGTACTGCCAGAGAGAGTGAGCTCTGGGAGCCAGTGACTTAAAATATCGTTTTCATTGACAACTGACTTATTGCCAATAGTAATTAAACTATTAAAACCTAACCCCGTGCTTTGACACCAGTCAAAAAGACTGGCAGCCAGAGCGCCTGACTGGGAAATAAATTTAATTCTGCCAGGATTGGTCACCACCTGACCAAAAGTGACATTTAAAGAAGGCTCGATAGAGGCAAAACCCAGACAATTTGGACCCAAAATATTTAAATCAAAATGAGCAGCGACTTCGATTAATTTCTTTTCGAGGTCGGCGCCTTCTTTGCCAACTTCTTTAAATCCAGCGGAAAAAATAAGTATATTTTTGATGCCTAAAAAACCACATTCTTCAAGAACATTGATTACAATTTTAGCCGGAATAGCGATGACAACTAAATCCGGAATTTCGGGTAAAGCTGAGAGACTAGGATAAAATTTTAACGAGCCAATATTTGAAATCGTTGGATTAACGGGATAAATTTTTCCTTTAAATTTTGAGAGGATAATATTTTTTAGGGCAATAGCGCCAACTTTTTCAGGAATTTGAGACGCCCCCACCACGGCGATTGAGCTCGGCTTAAATAGTTTTGATAAATCACGGGACATAAATTAGATTAACATAAAAATATAATATTATTTTAGCCGGTAAGCCTTGAGAGTCCTGGAATCTTCGAGGATAAAAAAGCACAAAGATAGGATGGAATTATAACAAGAAAATAGAGTAATAAAGAATTATTTAAATAGGCTGCTGGCAAAAATCTTTGAATAATTTCAATAAAAATAATATGGATAAAATAGACAAAAAAGGAGTAGGAGGAAAACTTTTTTATGTACTTAGGATTTATTTTAATAATTTTACCGAGATAAAATAACAAGCCAAAAATAGTAACGGAATAGATAAGCACACTTGGCCGCCACTGGGAATAAAAAGAGAGATAGTTTTGAGTTTTTAAATAACGAAGAGCTCCTTCGAAAGTGAGATAAATGGCAAAAACAAAAGAGAGTGGAATAATAATTTTTAAATGTTTTTTAATAAAAATTAATATTTTCTCCTGATGGAGAGAAGACAAAATACCCAAAATGAAATATATAAAATTTAATAAAAAAACATTAATGGGATGGGCAAAAGATAAAGGCTTAAAATAATAATCAATCGACAGGAGAGTAAATTGAACAACTAGTAAAAATATTAAAAATAGCCAGTGATTAATAATATTTATATACCGTAAAAGAAGAGGAAATATTAAATAAAATATGAACAAGGACGGAATAAAATAGAGCTGATAAGAAGAAGAGCCAACAAGAAAGGCTTTAATAAACGAATCAGAACTGTGGGGATAGATAATATAGTAGTAGATTAAACTCCAAAAAAGATAAGGCAAAAATAGTTTAGAAAGACGCTGCCACAGATATGGTAAATACTTAAAGCTTTGAGAATAATTTAGTTTAAGACCAAAGGCAGAAATTACAAAAAAAAGAGGAACTGCAAAACGAGATAATTGATTTAAAAACAAGGTAAAAGGATAATTAGCTAAATCATTCCCTGAAATGGCCAATATTTTAGTAGTAACATGAATCATGATTACTGAAAAAATACAGATAATTCTGATAAAGTCTAATTCAGGGTGGTATATAAATTTTTTTAATCCTGGCATAAAGAAAGTGTAACAGGAAAATGAAAATAATTGGTATGATTAAATAGTGCTGAAAAAAATAATAATAATATTAGGAATAATTAGTCTGATTTTTGTTTTTGGATTCTTCGTCGAGAAACAAATAAACAAAATAGATTTTAATAAATTTAGTGAAACAATAATAATTCCGACACCGACAAAAATTAGTGTGCCAAGAGAAAAGGCGAGAGTGACCAAAGTAATTGATGGAGATACTATAGAGTTGAGCGATAAAAGAAAGGTAAGATATATCGGCATAAATAGTTTTGAAATGAATGACAAAAGACCTGAAACATTATGCCTGGCCGAGAAAGCGAGCGAGGCCAATAGAAAGCTAGTAGAAAACAAAGAAGTAGAAATGGAAAAAGATGTTTCTGAAACTGATAAATATGGTAGATTTTTGAGATATATTTGGATAGATGGGCTAATGGTAAACGAAGAACTGGTTAAAAATGGCTGGGCGGAAGTCAGTAGCTTTCCTCCTGATATTAAGTACCAAGAGAGGTTTAGACTAGAACAAATAAAGGCAGAGCTTAATCATTTAGGAATTTGGGGAAATATATGTCAATAAGAAAAACAAAAATTATCGCCACGGTGGGTCCGGCTTCGGAAAGCGAAAAAATGTTACGAGATTTAATTGAAAACGGAGTAAACATTTTTCGCTTAAATTTAAAATATAATGAAAAAAAATGGCACGAAAATATTCTTAAAACAATTCATAAAATTGGAAAAAAGAAAATTCCAGTTTTTATTGATCTACCCAGAAGTGATTTTGAAATATTGCCCCAGGCGGATGCTATCGCCCTATCATATTTAAAAAATGCTGGTGAAATTGAGAAACTCAAAGAAAGATTGAAAAGAAAAAATATCATAAAACCAATTATTGCCAAGATTGAAAATTTGATGGCCGTAAAAAATTTAGAAGAGATTGTAAAAATAGCTGATGGAGTGATGGTGGCTAGAGGAGATCTGGGTCGAAGTGCTCCAATTGAGGAACTGGCTTTTTTTCAGGAAAAAATTATTGATGAGTCGAGGAGACAAAATAAGCCAGTGATAGTAGCCACAGAAATGCTCCTGTCGATGACAGAAAGAGATACTCCGACCAGAGCCGAGGCGAGCGATGTGGCTCATGCTGTTTTTGATGGGAGCGATGCCACTATGCTTTCAGAAGAAACCGCCATTGGGAAATATCCACTAGAATCAGTTAAAGTAATGGCAAAGATTACAAGATTTAGTGAGGAAAACGGAAAGATAAAAATAATCAATAACGAAAGCATTAAATTTGCTGACTCCCTACTAGAAGCTGCCGTAAAGGTAGCCCAGAGCGCTGATGGAATAATTGTCTTTACGAAATCAGGATCTTCGGCCAGAAAACTAGCCAATCATCGACTTCCCATGCCAATTATTGCTATCACCGATGAAGAAATAACTTTTCAGATGCTCAATTTTTCTTATGGAATAATCCCCTTTTATCGTGTTTTTGATCAGCGTAAATACGGCAGTGATAATAAAATATTCGAAGAACTGCTGACACAAAAATTTATTCAAAAAGGACAAAAACTGCTAGTAATCCACGGCAACAATTGGATGGAAAGTGGTTCGATAAACAACCTGAGCCTTCTTCAAATTTAATTTTTGTAGTAGGATTTGATTTGAAAGAGAATATAAAAAGAAATAGCTCCCCCAATTATAAATGAGCCAAGATTAAGACTTAAAAAAGAAACTAAGACAGTAATTAAAGAGGCATAAAATAGATATTCCCAGGACTGACGAGTTCTTTTTAATAGTCCAGGGACAGCCATGCCTTCAATTATTAATGCCACTAAGGATAAGAGGGCTAAAAAGGAAAAACTAAAAACCCGGTTGCCATAAGAAAAAGGAGCCCAAAAAGCACGAAGACCAAAAGCAACAAAAAGACTAGGGAGAGAAAGAATAATAGCTAAAATTATTAAATAAGGAGAATATTGAACTATCAGTTTTTTGATATTTTCTGGAATGGGAGGGGCTTTTTTGCCAAAATATAAATCTAAAGTATCTTCAATTTGAGTCAGATATTTATTTTTAATCATTACAATATTTTATACTTATTTTTTTGACTCTGTCAATTTGGCGAAATTTGCCATTTCATTGCTTACTTTTAGTAAAGAATCAAAGGTGCCAGCGTCCTCCCAAAGGCTATCAAAAACATTGACTTTCATTTCTCCATTTTTTAAATAAATATTATTTAAATCGGTGATTTCAATTTCACCACGAGGAGAAGGAGCTAGTTTGGAGGCAAAGTCAGTAACCCTGGAGTCGTAACAATAGAGACCGACGACGGCAAAATTACTTTTTGGTTTTTCTGGTTTTTCTTCAATGCTGATAGCTTTCATATTTTCGTCAAAGTCAACCACCCCAAAACGTTCAGGGTCGGAAACTTTTTTAGCGAAAACCATGGCTCCTTTTTCAAAAGATTTTATTTGAGCCCCAAAACTAGGATCAAAAATATTATCTCCCAGGATCATGGTAACGTTGTCGCCGTCAATAAAGTTTTTACCGACAATAAAGGCATCGGCCAGACCCTTTGGCTCTTTTTGAATAGCGTAATTAAAATGAACTCCAAATTCGCTACCATCACCGAGAAGATTTAAGAACTGACCAGAATAATCGGGAGCAATAATAATTAAAATGTCTTTAATTCCACCCTGAATAAGGGTATTAATGGGATAATAAATCATCGGTTTATCGTAAACCGGGAGGAGCTGCTTGCTAGTAACAAGAGTCAGGGGACGAAGCCTCGTGGCCCGGCCACCAGCTAAAATGATACCTTTCATAATTTAATAAATTGATAACTATTTATTTTTTTTCCAGATAATTTTATTGTAAACAAACCAGTTTAAGGGAATGGTTAAGCCAAAAATGGCGATAACCTGATAAACAAAAAAATGATCACCGAAAAGAGTAGTTAGCAAACTGATAACAAGTGAGGGAATAGCGATACCAGTAATGGCAGAAGAAGCATTAAAAGTTAGAAATTTAGTAATTATTTTATCGCTGCCAGTAATTTTTTCTTTGGAAAAGGTCCAAAGATTATTCCAAGTAAAATTGGAAATAATGGACAGCTCGGCGGCTAGACCATTGGCAAAACCGTTAATTAAAGAAACAGATGATATTAAAGGAGTTAAAAGATTTTTAAAAATGCGACCACCGACAATATTGACAATAAAGCCAAATCCGCCAACTATAGCGAATTTTATAAATTTTTGAGTTAAATCATCCTGCCAGCGGAGTTTGATAGCTACTAACAAAATATCTTTGGCGGTTTTTGCTTCGATTTTGGACTCCCCGGCGTTGCGAACATGAAATTCAAGAGGAATTTCTTTATATTTAGCTCCCATTTTAAGAGTCTCAAATAAAAGTTGAAGTTTATAACCAAAGCTTCGACTGAGAAGTCTATTCCCTGTCCAGTCTAGATTCATTTTGTCAATAAAGCCTTTTACCCGAGTAGCTTTTAAACCAGTGGTTGGATCAGTAACTTTAAAAAAGTTTTTGAAAGGAAAAAACATAATAAAACGAGCCGTAAATCCGCCGACTTCAGAAAAGAAAACCCGTTTAAAACCCCAGCCTTTGGGGTTGCTACCACCCTCTATTTTGCGAGAACCGATGACATAATCATAACCATCAGCCAGAGCTTGAAGCATCACTGGAATAGTTTCGGGGGGGTGCTGAAAATCACCGTCAAATTCAAATACAAAGTCAGCCTCTAATTTTTCAATGGCATATTTAAAACCTTTTAAATAGGCAGCCCCAATGCCATCTTTACTGGTTTCGGTGTAAAGAAAGGTATTTTTCCATTTCTTTGATTTATCAGTAACTACTTTTCCAGTCCCATCAGGAGAATTGCCATCAACAACCAGTATTTTTAAATCCCATTTTTTTAATAAAGGGGGGAAAGTTTTGGTGTTGAGATAATCAATCATGCTGCCGATGTTTTCGGCTTCATTGTAGGTAGGGATGATAATGACAGCAGTTGAATGAGTCTGATTATTGTTTGACATAGAATTATCTTAGCATAATGTTAAAATATGACATGAGATTTGAGGTTATTACCCTATTTCCCGAAATGTTTGACGGTGTTTTTGATAAAAGTATAATCAAGCGAGCTCAAGAAAAAAAATTGATCGAAATTAAATATCACCAGATGAGACAATGGAGCTGGAATAATTATGGCTCGGTTGATGACAAGCCCTATGGAGGGGACATCGGGATGCTGATTAGAGTTGATGTGATAGATAAGGCGATTAAAGAAATTACAGAAAAGTCTAAAGTCGAAAGCCTAAAGCCAAAAATAATACTGATGAGCGCGAGGGGAAAAAGATTTGAACAAGCGGATGCCCAAAGACTAGCTAAAGAAAAAAATTTAATTATTATTTGTGGGCACTATGAGGGCTTTGACGAAAGGGTGTCAGATCTCGTCGATGAAGAAATTTCGATTGGTGACTATGTCCTTTCGGGTGGAGAAATACCGGCAATGGTACTGATTGATTCAATTTCGAGGCTACTGCCTGGAGTACTAGGAAAAGACGAATCGAGCCAAATAGAAAGCTTTAGCGATAAATCACATCATATTGAGTTTCCTCAATATACCAGACCGGCCGAATACGAGGGAAAAAAAGTACCTGAAGTGCTTCTATCTGGTGATCCCAAAAAAATAAAAGAATGGCAGGAAAAATCCCTCTCGGCTACGCCGCATCTCCCTTTGAAGAAAGGGAGAAAATACTAGATATAAATAAAAAGAATAAAATATTTTTATACTAGGGTGGTTAGGGCAATGATGACTGCAAAGATGGCCAGAAGTAGATATTCGATAATAATAGAAGCTTGTAAATCACCCCGGCGGTAATGGTGAAAAAGACTCCATAAAAGATATAGAGCGGCGGTAACATAAATTACTCGACGCTGATTGTGGGCATCAAAATTTTGATTAAAAAAGATAAATAAAATAAAGGCGATAATTAAAATAATGGCTAAGATGACATAATCGAAAGGATTTTTTTTGATTTCTTTAAAAATTATCATTTTAGAAAATAGCCCCCTGTCGACCAAAAATTAATAACATCAAAATAATTAAAAGAAAGCCTATATGGCTGGCTGAGGAGCCGGTAAAACGAGGGGTTTGATCTTTTAAGGTGACATAAGAATCAATAATTAAAACAACAACAATCAGGGAAAATATAATGGTGCCAATAATTTTACTGATTAAAAGTGGATTGATAGCTTTGCTACTAGCAGCTAAATTGACAACGGTATCACCAAGAGACTGAGTGGAGACGACTAGCTCGGGCTGGGGATTTACGACCACTTCTTGGTTGACAGGTGCTGGATTAGATTTTTTTGCAACGACTGGCGCGTTGAGAGGCAGGGCAAAATGCTGAACTACCAGGGTAGTTTTAACGCCATTTAAAATACCATTGACAACTCCGATACCAATTTCTTGGTATTTGCTATTCACTATATTATCCCTGTGAGTCGGGGAATTCATCCAAGCTTTAATTAGTCCGTCAGTATCATAAAAATCCTTGGCTAAATTTTCTCCAGCGACTGAATATTGATAGCCTACAGATTTAAAAAAATCCCAGGGAGTTTTACCCTCAGGAGAATTGTGAGCCCAGTAATTATTGGCAAACATATCTTGAGCTTTGGCAGTGGCTGACTGTGAGAGGGTGGCATTATATTTAAGAGGAGCTAGACCAAGTTTTTGGCGCTCGCTATTAGTTTGAGATATTACCTTATCGACGGTAATTTCTGAGGAATAACCTAGTATTCCAGGCTTTAAAATGGTAAGTGAACGGATAAAGGACTGGTTGAGTAAATAAAGAGCAATAAAGATCCCTAAAAAAGAAGGCTGGAGCAAAAGGGCTCGGTGATTATTTTTTTCTTGAGGAATAAAGAGTAAAGAAATGAATTTCGCCACATAATCAGTATAACTATGTTTTTGGTTTTTTTAAAGAGAAGAGGAAGGGCAATAGAAATGAGAGAAGGTTATTAATATAAAAATATTGGTAGTTTCGGCAAAGATGCTTATTTAAATAATAGTCACCGGCAAGTGATAAAAGAGAGATGAGAAAAGCAATAACATAGTAACGAGAAATAATAACGTTGACGAGAAGAGCCAAAATAAAAACGTAGGGAAAGAGATTAAAACATTTTGTCGCCTTGGCCACTTTTAAAGAATTGGGTATTGAGGCAAAGCTAGTATTTTGGCCTAAAATAGCTGGACGAAACGCTGACAATGATAAACTAGATATTTTTTGACCACCTGGAGTAGCAGAAACAATATTAGAGAAGGGGCCAGGGGCACAGAGATTACCAGTTCTAATTTTAAAATAATAAGTAGCATCAGCCGATAAATTATTAATCGTAATATTAGTTGTCCCTCTGCCGCCAATGTTGGCATTGGCAAAAGTGGCTGCATGTTTCTGGGTGGAATAGCTGATTAAATAATAAGAAAAAATATCTGTTGTTTCATCCCAGCTTAAAGTGACCGAATTTTGACCAGAGACCGCTTTCAGATTTTTCGGGTAGTTTAGGGGGGAGGAGCTATGACAACTATTATCACTGTTCCCTCCTTCACCACAAGTAAAATTTAAATCGAGATTATAAGAATTATTTAATAATTGATAATCATTTCCTAGGGACTGATTTAATGAGGTAGTCCAGAGATAATACTTAGATTGATAGCTATCAATATTACCTAAACTATGGTTTTTATTGTTTGCTAAATCATCGAAAGAGCCGGAAGTTTTTAAAGTATTATCTTGAAATATACTAAGCATTAAGACTGAAGAAAGAGAACTTGAAACCGATGTTTGATTTAATTTAAATTGTAAATTGCAGTTGTCGGGACGCTCGTTAATAACGGTCATAGTCTGTGTTTGACTAAAACCAGGGGAAATATTTTTTTCATCAAAAATAGAGAGATTAGATAATTTGGTACAAAAATTTGAATCACAGGTTATGATGATGTCACCGTTTGCTTTAATAGGGCAAGATAATATAAAAAATAATATTATTAAAAATACTTTTGTCATCAATCAAAAATAAATGTCTGCGACGGGAGTGTGCTGAAAGTAACCACAAAGCTACTACCAATGCCGCTGCTGGGAGTGCAGGTGCCACCGCTACTACAAGTACCAAGATATAAATCTCGCAGGGAAAAACCATTGATGTCGATAGTGCTTGGTAAAATTTGACCATAGATTTGCTGTGGACCAGAGCTGCTGGAATAATCAATGGTGTAGGACATATCGGCTAAAGTCGTTCCGAGACCAGAGATAGATAAAGTAATTTTAGAAACTGAGGCTCGATAGTCTAGGGTTATGGCTGGGCTTGGTCTTATCTTTACCCAAGGACCAAGGCCATCTGTGCTTCTTTGCCAAAAGGCAATATTTAAATCATCGACGCCTTGAGAATCAATTAAAAGGCTATCTTTAAATAATTTTATTTGAGAATTATTTAGAATCTCGTTTGGTAAATTGATAGCTATAGACTGGTGGGGAAGAAGGCTGCCAAGCAAAGTAATAGCTTGACTGTCCCCAACCGAATATGAATAAGTTGATAAATCGAGAATCTCGCTCCAGCTGTTGTTAAAAAGATAAATGGTGTTTTTATCGATTTTGTTTAAAACCAAGGGAGATAAAACAACAATGGACTGATTGTGAGGTATTTCTATGTTTTCACTCGAGTCAGAGGAAGAAAAATCTATTTCGTTTTCACCTGTATTTAAGGGTATTTCTGTGGGAGTATCAATAATTTCAGACCCTAAATCAGTGACTAAAAAATTAACAACACTTGTTTCTCCAATCCTGGTGTCTAAGGTTGAAAAAACAATATCATTAAAAAAAACATAAGAGTTATAATCATCTCCCTCGCCGGTATCAGTTAGGCTAAACAGAATTCTGAATGTTTGACCGGCCAGATGCGTCAGGCCACGACTTAGAGAAAGCCAGCCAGTGTCGTAGTTGAAATCATCACTATTTAAATTACCGACATTTAAAATATTTTCTAAAACATTAAGACCGGTAACATCAGTCAGACTGACATTAAAATGATCAAAATCGGCGATGTCATGACTCAAAAAACGATATGAAAAAGAAAGGGTTGATGAGGCCGAGGCTGGCAGAGAAACAAGGTGAAAAAAAGACTGGGTCCCACCGATTGAGACAGAGTCTGAACCTAAAGTGAGGACTTCTTTTTCATCAACGATAGTCTGGCGAAAATTGCAAAGAGAAGAATCAGGAGTCCAGTCATAATAGTTTTGACCAGAATAAGTCGGAGTTGGTAATGACTGGTAATTTAAATTGGTGGTAGGAGGAACCGTATCAACTTTGATTTGATAACTAAAATAATCGAATTCTTTTATTTCAGCATTGCCAAAATTATCGGTAGCCAGGGTTATAAAACTATAAAGCCCGTCCCCCGCCGGGGAGTTGAAATGAAATGTCCCACCAGAACCATTAATAAACTCAGGAAACTCTTCCCAGCTACCAAAGTTATGAGAATAATAAAGCTTGATATTAAAAACAGAATTGTTATCAAGGGCCGAGGCATTGATATTAAAATTTCTAATATTTCTAGTAAAGTTATCATCCATTAAAATTTGAGATTCGGGCGGCTGAAGCTCGCTGATAGAAAAATTTAGACCTGGGGCGGTTGCCCTTGATGAAAAAGAGGCAGAAATGTGATGAGAAGAAATTGTCAGTAAAGAAAATAGTGAAATTAAAAATAAAAGAAAAGTGGGGATGGTCTTTTTAGTTAAAACTTTTTTAACTTTAAGCAGTTCAGAAAATACTAAGAGAACGGCTGGAAAACAGATACCGAGAATAAAACCCAAAGGGCTTTGAATAAAAGCAATAATTTTGCCTAAATATGGGAGAGAAAATATATACCTGCCTTTAATACCATTTTCGGTCAAATCCCATTGATCAGGATCTGAGTTATGATCACCTTTGGTAGAAAATAAGAGAGGTGAATTTGACTTGATAGCAAAAATACGGTGTAAAATAGTTTCTCGTGGATTACTTGGAGAAGTAAAAGCAACAATGTCACCGATTTTTAGGGCGCTGGAATTTATGTGTCTTGTTAGCGCTAGGGAACCAGATTTTACCAGTGGCTCCATCGAACCACTGGTGACGATAAAAAACTTGGGTAAATTTTTGAATGGCAATAATGGGGAAAAAAATAAAAGAAATAAAACAGCTAGAAAAGTCCCAAACAATTTTGCCATTTTTTAAAAACTACTGCTGAGTACCAGTAAAATTAAAAGACAAAT
>Ga0209202_1001285_pt1 | contig 15826 bp, 13 predicted proteins | sample AD_UKC032_MetaG_FD_184416 | JGI IMG/M metagenome (GOLD analysis project Ga0209202, IMG submission 184416) | Active sludge microbial communities of municipal wastewater-treating anaerobic digesters from USA - AD_UKC032_MetaG (SPAdes) (version 2) | ecosystem: Engineered > Bioreactor > Anaerobic >... | reverse complement strand
GCGCACACCACTCCGCCCAAATGCCGCGCCAGGCGGCTTCGAGGTTGCGCGCGTAGCGCGCGGCGTCGAACAGCGGCGAGGTTGCGACGCGCGTCCGCAGCCCGGCGCGCATGGCCGCCAGGGCGTGGCGGTCGGCGGCGGTACTCTGGGCCAGTTGCACGTAGGCATCCGCGTCAGTGGCGATCATTTCGCTCAGGCCGGCCGCCTGCATCAGGCTTTCGCCCTGGTGGGCGATGAAGCGGTCGCCCTTGAGCGTGACGACCGGCACGCCCATCCACAGGCTTTCCGCCGTCGTCGTGCCGCCGGTGTAGGGGAAGGGATCGAGCGCGATGTCGATGCGGGCGTAGGTGTCGAGGTATTCCGCGTAGGAGCCGGCGCCCTCCAGTTCCAGCCGTTCGGGGCCGATGCCGTGGCCGGCAAAGCGGGCCAGTAAATTTGCCCGAAGTTCGTCGGCGCCCAGTTGCTTCGCCTTCAGGAGCAGCCTGGCTGTCGGGTCGGCGTGCAGGATGCGCGACCAGGTTGCGATCACCGCGTCGTTGACCTTGGCCAGGTTGTTGAAGCAGCCGTAGGTGACATGACCGTTGCGTTCGCTCGGCAAGGCGGCGACCGCTGGTGCGCCTTCCGGCGGCGCGAAGCAGAAACAGCTGTCCGGCAGCCGCCACAGCTTCTCGGTGAAGTGGCCGGCCTCGTCGTCCGGGGCGACCCAGGGATCGCCGATCTTCCAGTCGATTTCGCGGACGCCGGTGGTGGCGAAGTAGCCGAGCCAGGTCGCCTGAACCGGCGCCGGCTTGCGGGCGAAGACGGCGAGCCGGGAATAGTCGGTGTGGCCGGAAAGATCGAGCAGGATGTCGATCCGGTCGTCGTGGATCTGCCGCGCCAGTTCGGCGTCGCTCTTTTCGCTGACGTTCGACCAGCCGGTGCACAGCTGCCGGAGTTCGCCGCTCAGGTCGTCTTCGATCGGGAAATTGCTGTAGGCAAAAATCTCGAAATCCGGCTTGCCGATTTCCCGCAGCGGGCCGCGCAGCAGGTAGCCGACCGGGTGGCGCCGGAGATCGCCGGAGAGCATGCCGATGCGGAGTTTTCGCTCGGGCTCGGCAGGGCATTGCCAGGTATCGAACGGGGCAATGTTCGCCCGTATCGCGTCGCCGTATTGCCGGGCGATTGCCGTCATTTCCGTTGGCGCCGAATCGGGCAGATAGTTCAGACAGAACAGCTGATGGGAAAGCAGGTCGGGGTCGTTGGCGTCCTTCGCCAGCGCCTGCCGGAGCTCCCCGGCGGCTTGCGCGGCCGCGCCTTTTTCCAGCAGGACCTTCGCCATCCCGCTGTGCAGCGACGCCATGCCCGGATCGAGCGCCAGGGCAGTCGTGTAGGCGGCTTCGGCCTCGTCCAGGCGGAACTGCTCGGCCAGCGCCTGGCCGAGATTGCCCCAGGCTTCCGGCGTCTCGCGGGCGAGCGCGATCGCCTTGCGGCAGGCGGTTTCGGCCTCTGCAAAGCGCTTGCGGCCGATCAGCGACGAACTCAAATTACTCCAGGCCAGCGGCGCGTCGGCGGCGAGTTCGATCGCCTTGCGGCCAGCGGCTTCGGCGGCGGCGTATTGTTTCTGGGCATTGAGGATGCCGCACAGGTTGGCGTAGGCGGGCGCCAGGTCGGGCTGCAGCCGGATCGCCGTCTTGAACGAGGCTTCGGCTTCCTTGAAGCGCTTCTGGCGTTCCAGCAGTTTGCCCAGATTCGAATGCGGAAAGGCGTAGCCCGGGGCCAGCGCGATGGCCCGCTCGAAGTAACGCTTAGCCTCGGGATAGGCCGCCAGTTCGAGGAACTCCAGACCGACGCTGTTCTGGGCATCGGCGAAGTCGCGCGTCAGCGTGGCGGTCTTCTTCAATGCTTCCAGCGCCTCGGATTTCCGGCCCAGCCCGCGGTGGGCGATGGCGAGGTTGTACCAGGCTTCCGGCAGGTTCGGGGCGACCTTCAGCGCCTGCTTGCACAGGCCGGCTGCGGCGTCGAACTGGCCGTTCGTGTTGGCCGCGTGCGCGGCGCTGATCCACTGGCCCAAAAGCTGGAAGGGTGCTGTCATGTTGTCTGGCGCTTCATTGGTCGAGGTATTCGACCATCAACTGCGGCGATTCGACGCCCATGTATTCGTTGATGGCGAGGCGGTAGGCGGCGCGAGTGCGGTTCCCGGGCTGGCTGCTGAAATTGAACTGGATGGCGTCGATGCGGGTGTTGCCCTTCTTCAGCCGCAGCTTGAGATGTTTTTCCTTGAGCACGCGCTGCTGTTCGACCTCGAATTCGTCCATGAACAGCGGCGCCGGGAAGCCCTGGCCCCAGACTTCGTTCTGCAGCAGGCGCGCCGTTTCCAGCGAGATGTAGCCGCCTTCCAGCCCGCCGTCGGTTTCCAGCGTGCGCGTCAGGTCGGCCGGGTCGAGCAGTTCGCCGGCGATCTGGGCGAAGAGATCGCGGAATTTCTCGAAGTTTTCGGCGTTGACCGTAACACCCGCTGCCATGGCGTGGCCGCCGAAACGGATCAGCAGGCCGGGGGCGCGCTTGGCGACGAGGTCGAGGGCGTCGCGCAGGTGCAGGCCGGGGATCGAGCGGCCGGAACCCTTGACGATGCCGCCTTCGCCGGGGGCGAAGGCGAAGACCGGACGGTGCAGCTTGTCCTTGATGCGCGAGGCAAGAATGCCGACGACGCCTTCATGCCAGCCCGGGTCGAAGAGGGCGATGCCGGCCGTGGCGTCGTTGGCGTCCAGCGATTCGAGCAGGATCAGCGCCTGTTCCTGCATGCCGGATTCGATTTCGCGGCGTTCGCGGTTCAGCGCGTCAAGCTGCTGGGCGATCTGCAGGGCGCGGCTGGCATCTTCGGTGAGCAGGCATTCGACGCCGAGGCGCATGTCGGCCAGGCGGCCGGCGGCGTTCAGCCGGGGGCCGAGGATGAAGCCGAGATCCATCGCCGTCGCTTTTTTCGGATCGCGGCCGGCGGCCTTGAACAGCGCCGCGAGGCCGGGCTGCAACTGGCCGGCGCGCATGCGCTTCAAGCCCTGGCTGACCAGGATGCGGTTGTTGCGGTCGAGTTTGACGACGTCGGCGACGGTGCCGAGCGCCACCAGATCGAGCAGGCTGGCGAAATTGGGCTCGGGTCTGTCAGCGAAAAAGCCGCGCTCGCGCAATTCGGCGCGCAGCGCGAGCATCACGTAGAACATAACGCCGACGCCGGCGATGCACTTGGACGGGAAATCGCAGCCGGGCTGGTTCGGGTTCACGATGCAGTCGGCTTCCGGCAGCGTTTCTGCCGGCAGGTGGTGGTCGGTAATCAGCGTCGCTATGCCGTGTTCGCGGGCGCGGTTGACGCCCTCGATGCTGGCGATGCCGTTGTCGACGGTGATGATCAGGTCGGGTGACTGCTGGGCGGCGACGTCGACGATTTCCGGCGATAAACCGTAGCCGAGCTTGAAGCGGTCCGGCAGCAGGAAATCGACATCGGCGCCCAGCATCTTCAAGGCGCGCACGCCGACGGCGGTGGCGGTGGCGCCGTCGCAGTCGTAGTCGCCGACGATCAGCAGTTTGGCTTCGGCCTCGATGGCGTCGGCCAGCATGTGCGCCGCATCGGTGGCGTGGGTGAGACTGGCCGGTGGCAGCAGCGACTTCATCTCGTAATCGAGTTCGGCCTTGTCGGTGACGCCGCGCGATGCGTAGAGGCGGGCGAGCAATGGGTGCAGGCCCTGCTGCTCCAGTTGCCAGACGACACGCGGCGGAATGCTGCGGGCGACGATGCGGGTCATTGGGCGAGTTCCTTTGCCGTTTCGGCGATGGATTTGCCGCTTTTCCAGAGCTTCCAGCGGTCGCCGGCGGTCAGCGTGTAGCGCAGTTCGCCATAGACGGTGGGGGCGATCAGGCTGATGCGGTCGACCTTGCCGCCGAGGGCTTTTTTGAGCGGGGCGAACCAGTCGCCTTCGAGCTGCTCGAAGTCGCGGCGCCAGCCGTCGCCGTCTTCGTAGAGGACGCGCGACAGGAGTTGGTCGAGGACGACCAGCGGCTGCTCGCCGCCCGGCGCAAACACATCCGCCAGCGCAGCGGGGCGATCGAACAAGGGAAGGCCGGCGGCGCGGGCTAGGCCGGCGGCCAGCGGGTTGTTGCTGAAGACGGCAGAGAATTCCGGCGCGGGCGAGGCCGGCAGGGTGCCGCCGCCCCACAGCCACAGGCTGTTGACCACCGGCTGGCCGGCGGCCTGGCGTCGCTCGTTGACCGGGTGGCCGTGCAGGAACATCTGGACTTCGTTAAGCCAGCGGGTCAGGGGCAGGGCATTGCCGGCGAGTTCGCCATCGACGCGGCGGCCGGCGACGGCGGAAATCGGCTCCACGGGGTGGTCGACCGCAACATTCAGCCGCAGATACCAGCGCCGGGCGCTGGCGACGTGGAACTGACCGATGTCGGCGAATTCGGCATTGAGCGCCTCGACGATGCCGTGCGCCTCGTCGTCCGCCAGATCGAAGGCGCCGGCATCGGCGAGGATGATGCGTTCCTGGTGAAAGCGCAGGTGCACCGGGTCGGCGCACAGCCAGTGGCCGGCGCGCGCCTCGTCGCTGCCTTCGCCGAGTAGGCGCAGTGGGCCGCAGGGTGCAGCGGCGAGGCCGAAACAGTTGGTGAGAACCGTTTCAAAGGGTCGGCGCGGCTGGCGCTCGAGGCGGGCGCGGGCGAGCAGCCATTCGAGGCCGGGCGCGCTGAGCTTGCCGAGGGTGAATTGGTCGGCCGGTTCGGGCCAGATCAGTTCGGGGACAAGCAGGGTGAGATGCACGGGAATCCAGGCCAGTTGAAGACGTCGGGGAAGGCGAAGAGTGTACCATAGCGACTTTTCACGCCTTCCCCTCGCCGCATGGCCCTGCCTTACGAATTGCTGATCGGTCTGCGCTACACGCGCGCCAAACGCCGCAACCACTTCATCTCCTTCATTTCGCTGATTTCCATGCTCGGCATCGGCCTCGGCGTCGCTGCGCTGATCGTCGTACTGTCGGTGATGAACGGCTTCCAGAAGGAATTGCGCACACGCATCCTCGGGGTCGCCTCGCATATCCAGATCGCCGGCATCAATGGCGAACTGGCCGACTGGCAGAGCGTCGCCGCGCAGGTGGCCGGGCATCCGGAAGTCCGGGCGACGGCGCCCTTCGTCCAGTCGCAGGCGATGTTCACGGTGGACAATGGCGTCAAGGGCGTGCTGGTGCGCGGCATCCTGCCCGACCAGGAAGAGCGTGTCGCCGATTTCGGAAAGACGATCAAGAGCGGCAGCCTCGATGACTTACGGCCCGGCGAGTTCGGTGTCGTGCTCGGCGCCGACCTGGCGCGTTCGCTGCGCGTTTTCGTCGGCGACAAGGTGACGGCGATCGCGCCGCAGGGCACGGTGACGCCGGCCGGCGTCGTGCCCCGCCTGAAATCGTTCAAGGTGGTCGGCATCTTCGAGGTCGGCATGTACGAGTACGACAGCGGGCTGGCGCTGATCCACCTGGCCGACGCGCAGAAGCTTTACCAGATGGAGGACCGCGTCAGCGGCGTGCGGCTCAAGGTCGACGATCTCTTCCAGGCGCCGCGCATCGCCCGCGAACTGGTGCGCTACGTCAATGCCGATGCCTACATTAGCGACTGGACCAAGAGCCACGCCAATTTCTTCCGTGCCGTGGCGATCGAGAAGAACATGATGTTCATCATCCTCTCGCTGATCGTCGCAGTCGCCGCCTTCAACCTGGTGTCGACGCTGGTCATGGCCGTCACCGACAAGCAGGCCGACATCGCCATCCTGCGCACCCTCGGCGCGCGGCCGCTGTCGATCATGGCGGTCTTCGTCATCCAGGGCGCGCTGGTCGGCTTCATCGGCCTCGGCCTCGGTATCGCCGGCGGTGTCGCGCTGGCGCTGAATATAGATGTCGTCGTCCCGTTCATCGAACGCATGCTCGGCATCCACTTCCTGTCGAAGGAGGTCTATTACATCTCCGACCTGCCGTCCGACTTGCAGTGGGGCGATGTCTGGGGCGTCACGCTGATCGCCTTCGTACTGGCGCTGCTGGCGACTTTGTACCCAAGCTGGCGCGCCTCGCGCGTCAATCCGGCGGAGGCGCTGCGCTATGAGTGATGTCATTCTGGCGGCCAGCGGGCTGGGCAAGGCGTTCCGCAACGGCGGGCTGGATGTCACGGTGCTGTCGGCCGTCGACCTCGAAGTATCGGCCGGCGAAACGCTGGCCATCGTCGGCGCCTCGGGTTCCGGCAAGAGCACGCTGCTGCACCTGCTTGGCGGGCTGGATGCGCCGACCGCCGGCAGCGTAAAACTGATGGGCCGCGATTTTTCGGCTATGGGCGAGGTCGACCGCGGCGACTGGCGCAACCGGCATCTCGGTTTCGTCTACCAGTTCCACCACCTGCTGCCCGAGTTTTCGGCGCTGGAAAACGTCGCCATGCCGCTGTTGATCCGCCGGCAGGCGCGCGACCAGGCGCTGGCGGTCGCTGCCGAAATGCTCACCGCCGTCGGCCTCGGCCACCGGCTGGAACACCGCCCTGGCGAACTGTCCGGCGGCGAACGCCAGCGCGCGGCCATCGCCCGGGCACTGGTCAGTTCGCCCTCGTGCATCCTGGCCGACGAGCCGACCGGCAACCTCGACCGCCAGACCGCCGGCGTCGTCTTCGACCTGCTGCTCGCCCAGGTGCGCTCGCAGCGCGCCAGCTTGGTCATGGTCACGCACGACCTGCAACTGGCGGCGCGCGCCGACCGCGTCATGCATTTGAACGACGGTGTGCTGGTCGGCGAGTAGGGCACTGCGAGAAGTCGAAGAGCTGCAAGTGCCCGATTTCCGCTGCCTGGCAGCCAAATTGGGGTTTGACCCTGCCTTCTGCTGCTTTCCGCCGGGGGGAACTACGCCGCCTTCCGAGGTTTCAACTCCTCGCGGATTACCTTCCTGATGGTCGCTTCCATGTCGGACTGTTGAAGCGAGCTTTTCAGCGTCTCGTTAATGAGCGTCTGATAACCGCGTTCGCCGGCCATCTCCTTGAAGCGCTCCACCAGGGCAGCGTCGAGGTAAAGGGTGACACGCTTCTTGGGCAGCGCTACCCGGCCTTCGATTCGCTTGCGCAAGACCAACCTGCCGGCGTCGATGTCGGCCTGGGTGATGGGGGTATCTTCGTCAAAGATTGCTGTAATAGATTTCTTGCTCATTTCGCTCTGCCTTCCGCATCGAAATCAACCGGATTTCCTTATCCGTCTCGGCGGTGGCAATTACCACCACATTCTCGCGCAACATCCCCAAGGTAATGAATCGCTGCTCGTCGTAGGCAAAGCGGCGATCCTCGAAGGTCACCGTGCGGTCGCTTTCGATGATCTGGGGCGCGTCCTCGAAGTCGTAACCGTGTTTTTTCAGGTTCGCGGCTCGTTTCTTCGGGTCGTAGCTGTAGCGCATGGGTTGATTGTATGTATGTTTGTACATACGTCAAGTGGTCTTTTCAGTGGCATAGCTTCGGCCGTTGGGATTTGCGCGCAGGTTGCAGGCATTACAATAAAAAAGGCCAGCATGAAAACCGTGGTCTGTTGCCTGTTACTGTTCCTGTTGATGCTCGTTAGGTTTCACAAGGATTTTCTATGAAATGTCCGCATTGCCACAAAGCTTTCCATCCGGCGCCAAAAACCGTCGAACTTGGCAGGGAGGGGAAAACAGAAAATTGGGGTTTCTACTGGCTTGTCCACCGCCTTACATGTCCCGCTTGCTTTATGCCAATTGTCTTTATTGAATATGAGCAAGACTGGGGGGCAACGCGATACGACGGCAAAAAATTCATGGTATTTCCAAGAGGAGCAAATAGACCCCTCGCGCCTCCCGATGTACCCGAAGCTGTTGCTCAAGACTTCAACGAAGCCTGTGTGGTTTTTAGCGATAGCCCTCAAGCATCAGCCGCCTTGAGTAGGCGCTGTTTGCAGCACTTGCTTGTCGAGCGAGGAGTTTCCAAAAGCGATAACTTGAGCACTGCTATTGACGATGCGCTTTCCTCTCATCCACCAACTCATATTGCCGAGAACCTTGACGCCATCCGCAATATAGGAAACTTTGCCGCCCATCCTCAAAAGAGTAAGAACTCTGGGGAGATTCTCCCAGTTGAGGCACACGAGGCAGAGTGGAATCTAGATGTTCTTGAAATGCTGTTTGACTTCTATTACGTTCAACCAGCAAAGAGTGCGGCGCGTCGAGAGGCGCTAAACAAGAAGCTAGAGGAGGCGGGGAAAAAGCCCATGAAAGCAGCGCCTCCTGAAAGTTGACTCACAACAATAAGGGACGGACTTAGGTTGCCCTTTGCCCTGTTGCGGTCGACCCGCAAAAACAGGCAAAAATGCTGGCGCAGTATTGGCGCCGCTTTCACAATGGCGGCGTTGCCGTCTTCCTCCGATTTTCGCAGCCTATTGTCTGCTTCAACGCCTGCCATGGAACGCACCCATGAAACCCAGTGAAATCGTCACCCAACTGAACCGCCATGTGATCGGTCAGGATGATGCCAAGAAGATTCTCGCCGTCGCCGTCTATTCGCATTTCCGCAAGGTCGAGATGGTTGCGGTCGACCGCCTGGAAATGCTCAAAAGCAATATCCTGCTGATCGGTCCGACCGGCACCGGCAAGACGCTGCTCTGCGAAACGCTGGCGCGCGTGCTCGAACTGCCCTTCGTCACTGCCGACGCGACCTCGCTGGCGCAGACCGAATACGTCAACGAGGAACTCGACGCGATCCTCCAGCGCCTGCTCGAACGTGCCGGCGGCGATATCGACAAGGCCGGGCGTGGCATCGTCTTCATCGATGAGGTGGACAAGCTGAAGTCGATCAGCGGCCAGGCGCGCGCCGCTTCCGGCGAGAACGTCCAGCACGCGCTGCTCAAGATCATGGAGGGCGCGCTGGTGCGCCTCAAGGGCGGGCAGACGATCGACACCACGCAGATTCTCTTCATCTGCGGCGGCGCCTTCGTCGGGCTGGAAAGCATTCTTGCCGAGACGCAGGCTTTCGGCTTCATCGCCACGGCGGCGAGCGACGACCAAAAGGTGCTCGACCGCCTCAACGCCCGTGTCAAGCCGACCGATCTTTTCCGCTTCGGGCTGATCCCCGAATTCGCCGGCCGCCTGCCGATCATCGCCCGCCTGCGCGAACTGACAAAGGATGCGATGGTGCGCATCATGATCGAGCCGCAGCATTCGATCTACCGCCAGTTCCGCGCCATTTTGCAGAACGAGGGCGTCGAACTGGTCATCGAGCCGATGGTCTTCGGCCAGATCGCCGACCTCGCGCTCGAATTCAAGGTCGGCGCACGCAGCCTGCGCGGCATCTTTGAGGAAATGATCACGCCGGTCCTCTACGCGGTGCCGGACCGGCCGGAGATCAAGAAGGTGACGATCCGCTCGCTGTTCGAGGAGGCGGTTCTTACCTGAACGGGCGCTTGCCGCCTTCACAAATTCCAGTTGTCATGTAACGATTGCGCCCGCATATTTCACATGCCAATCCGTTTTGTCCCAACTGGAGTTTTGATGCTAACCCGCCTGCTTGCCCTCAGCCGTTACTTCACCATCGTCGCCGTGTTCGGCATCCTGCTCGCTTCCGCGGCGCTGCTGGTTTACGAGGGTCTGGTCGTGATAACCGCCCTGGTCGAGATGGCCACCAGCGGAGCGATCTCGTCCAAACTGGCCAAGGTGCTGGCGGTCGGGCTGATCGAGGCGGTCGACATCTTCCTGATTGCGATCGTCGCCCACATGATCGGCCTCGGACTATACCGGCTGTTCGTTGACCCTGAATTGCCGCTGCCGGCCTGGCTGAAGCTCCGCGATCTCGACGATCTGAAGAACAACCTGGTGAGCAGCGTGATCGCCGTGCTGTCGGTGCTCTTCCTGCGTGAGGCAGTGGGCTGGGACGGTCAGCGTGACTTGCTCCGGTTTGGCGGTGCGCTGGCCCTGATCATCAGCGCGCTCACCCTTTACCTGGTGGCCAAGGGGCGCAAGGACTGAAGCGTATCGGCGCTCAGCGCGCCTGGCGCTGGCGCCAGGCGCGGATCAGGTAAAACCGCCAGACCGCCTTGGTCAGCACGTAGCCGGCGACCGCCAGCATGACGGCCAATAGCACGAGGCCGATGCCGAGCGGCTTGCCGACGCCGATCATCCAGGTCTGCATGGCTTCGGTCCACGCGACGAAGCGCGTCATGTCGAAGGCCGGCGGATCGACGAAGCCGGTTTGGTCGCCGGTCGCCAGGCGGCCGATCTGGTAGGCCAGCACGTAGAGCGGGACGATGGTGAACGGGTTGGTGTACAGCGTCACCAGCAGCGCCAGCGGCAGATTGACGCGAAATACCAGCGCGCAGATGGCAGCGCCGATCATCTGCAATGGCCCCGGAATCAGGCCGCAAAAAAGTCCGGCGGCGACCGCGCCGGCTGCCGAGTGGCGGTTGAGGTGCCATAGCCGCGGGTGCAGCAGCGAATTGCGGAATGGCCGCAGCCAGCGATTGTCGTGAACCGCGTCGTGATTGGGCAGGTATTTTTTCAGGTGCTTGCGCATGGTGTCGCCTCTATTATTGCAGGATGCGCCTCAACATTCTCGCCTTCGCCGCCGGCGTCATCGCATTGCAGATGCAGCCGGAACTGCCGCCGGCGTGGCTCTGGGCGCTGGCGGGGCTGCTGCTTGCGCTGCCGGCAATCCATTGGCGGGGTGCCTGGCCGGCGCGCGTGTTTGGCGTACTCGCCTGCCTGGCGCTCGGTTTTGCGTGGGCCGCGTGGCGAGCCGATATCCGGCTGGCTGACGCGCTGCCTGCTGCATGGGAGGGGCGCGACATCCAGGTGGTCGGTGTCGTCGCCGCGCTGCCGCAGGACTTCAGCCAGGGCAGCCGTTTCGAATTTGCCGTTGAAACGGTGTCGACCGCAACTGCCGTCGTGCCGGAGCGGATCATGCTGTCGTGGTATCAGGGCCAGCGTGACGGCGAGGAATTCGTGGGCCAGCCGTTGCGCCCCGGTGAGCGCTGGCAATTGACGGTGCGCCTGAAGCGCCCGCACGGAAACGCCAACCCGAACGGTTTCGATTACGAAGCCTGGCTGCTCGAACGCAATATCCGGGCGACCGGCTACGTGCGCCCGGCGCCGCCGCAGCGCCTGGCGGAAATGGTCTGGCGGCCGGACTACGTTATCGAACGCCTGCGTTACCAGGTGCGTGCCTCGTTCGCCGCCATGCTGCCGGCCGGGCAGTATCCGTGGGCCGGCGTTCTGGTGGCTTTGGCGGTCGGCGACCAGCGGGCGATCCAGGGCGATTTGTGGACCACCTTCAACCGCACCGGTACGACCCATTTGATGTCGATTTCCGGCCTCCATGTGACGATGTTCGCTGCCTTGTTCGCGTTGCTTGTCGGTGGCGTATGGCGGCGGGTGCCGGCGCTGGCCCTGCGTCTGCCGGCCCAGAAGGCAGCGCTGCTGGCCGGCTGCCTGGCCGCCCTGTTTTATGCCTTGCTCGCCGGCTTCGCCGTGCCCGCGCAACGGACGCTGTACATGCTGCTTGTCGCGGCGCTGGCGTTGGGTTCGGGACGTATCGTGGCGCCCAGCCGCACGCTGTGCCTGGCGCTGCTGGTTGTGTTGCTGATCGACCCGTGGGCGGTGCTGGCGGCGGGGTTCTGGCTCTCGTTCGGCGCGGTCGGGGCGCTGCTCTACGTCGGCTCGGCGGTGCTCGGTGAGGCCGGTGGCTGGCGCGAACGCCTGCGCGCCTGGGGCGTCGTCCAGTGGGCGGCGACGCTCGCTTCGCTGCCGGTACTGCTGCTCGTCTTCCAGCAGTTCTCGCTGGTTTCGCCGCTGGCCAATGCCGTGGCCATCCCGGTCGTCAGTTTCATCGTGACGCCGCTGGCCCTGCTGGCGGCCGTCGTTCCCTGGTGGCCGGTCGCCGCGCTGGCGCATGCAGTGCTCGGCTGGCTGATGCTGTTCCTCGAATGGTGTGCTACGTGGCCGGTCTGGCTGGCGCCAGTGCCACCGCTGTGGGCGGCTGTCGTCGCTGCAGTCGGCGTGGCTGTCTGCCTGCTGCCGCGCGGCATGCCGGGGCGGCTGCTCGGGTTTTTCCTGCTGCTGCCGGCGCTGTTCTGGCCGGTCGAGCGGCCGCCCGAAGGCGAGGCCTGGGTCACGGTGCTCGATGTCGGGCAGGGGCTGGCTGCCGTGGTGCGGACCCGCGAGCACACGCTGATCTACGACCCCGGCCCGCTCTACAGCGCCGAATCAGATGCCGGCCAGCGCGTGGTCGTGCCTTACCTGCGTTCGCTCGGCATCGGGCAGGTCGATGTGCTGATGGTCACCCACCGCGACAGCGACCATGCCGGGGGCACGGCGTCGGTGCGCTCGGCGTTGCAGGTCGACAAGGTTTTTTCGTCTACCGGAGAGACGGATGCCGAGCCTTGTCGCGCCGGGCAGCGCTGGACGTGGGATGGTGTGGAGATGGCGGTGTTGCATCCGCTGGCTGACGACTATGAGGAGAAGCGCAAGAGTAACAACCTTTCCTGTGTGCTGCGTATCGAGGCTGGCGGGAAGCGCCTGTTGCTGACGTCCGACATCGAGGCGCGCGATGAAGCAGCGCTGCTGCAGCGCGCCCCGGCCAAACTGGCGGCCGAGGTGCTGCTGGTTCCGCACCATGGCAGCCGCACCTCGTCGACGCCGGAATTCATTGCGGCAGTGGGGGCGCAGCATGCGCTGATCCCGGTCGGTTACCGCAACCGTTTCGGGCACCCCAAGGCAGAGGTGCTCGAACGCTACGAGGCCGGCGGCATCCGCGTGTGGCGGAGCGACCGCGACGGGGCGCTGCGCCTGCGCCTGGCGGCGGGCGGCGTCGACGTTTCGGCATGGCGGGACGAACGGCGGCGTTACTGGCAGGTGGCCCGGTAGCAAGCTGCCAATGCCAGCCGTATCGGTGATCTCACCGACGCCACCTGTTGCAAAAAAGCAAATATGCCGAAAAAAATGTGTCGACCGCAGCCCCCTTTTCTAGAGTCAGGAGTATCGTGTAATTTGCTTTGCATAGCGCGGGCTAGTGGTACTTCATACAACAAAGAGGAGACGATTCATGAGGCACATGAGAGTGAGGGGGGGGCTTCCGTTCCGGAAGTCCTGCGGAGCGGCCCTGGTCGCGATGCTTTTTGCGGGAACGGTGGCGGCCCAGACGGCGACGACCGACGACAAGGCAGAGAAAACCGGCACCCCGTTCTGGGACGATGCGACCCTTGGCTACATGTTCCGCGTCGCGTCCTTCAATCGCTCGTCGACCGGTGACCCCAACATCACCCCCAACACCTTTGCCTTCAAGCAGGCGGGTGCTGGCGTCGGCGGCTGGCTGTACGGCACGACCGGCGAACTGGCCAATTTCTTGTCCTTTGGCGCGACCTACAATTTCGTCGAGCCGATCTGGTCACCGGAGCAATACCCATTCAACTTCATCCTCAAGGACACCAGTCAGTCGGGCTACGGCGTCGTCGGCGAACTCAACGCCCGGCTGCGCTATGAAAACAATACTTTCGTCATCGGGCGCCAGACCATCCGCAACCAGTGGTTCATGGATGGCGTCTACCGCTTCTTCAACAAGCTCGACCAGAGCATGGTCGGTCCGCGCGACATCCGCGGCATGCAATGGATCACCTACGAGGCGGCGACCCTCCAGGGCCGCGCCTTTGACAATTCCCTGCGCTACTACGCCGGCTACGTCACCGGAGTCAAGCAGGTCAACGACGACAAATTCCGCAACCTGTACCAGGGCGGCTGGAATGTCTTCACCTATCCCTCGGCCAGCCGGGAGGGCGACAGCGACGGCATGGCCTACGTCGGCATGAACTGGAAGCCGAACAACGACAGCATGATTTCGGCGTCGTATCACAACGTGCAGAACATGGTGAACATGGTCTACACGGATTTCGACTACGTCTTCCGCATGGAAGACAGCAAGTATTTCCGGGTCGGCGCGCAGTGGATGTATCAGGAATCGAATGGCCAGAGCCTGATGCGCGGGGTTAACGGGAGCTCGGGGCCGAGTTTCAACACCAATTACGGCGGCATCTATCTTGAAGCGCGGCCGGTAAAATGGTGGATTCCCTATGCCATGGCCGGTCTGACTTCGGACCACAACCAGATCTACTCACCCTTCTCGATAGGGCCATCCTACCTGGTCCAGCGTATCGGCGAAAACTCGCGGGCCGGGGAACGTACGTGGATTCTCGGCACGGTCTTCGACTTTTCCTCGTGGGTGAATAACCTGTCACTGGATGTCACCTACGGTCAGCGTACCAACCGCAATGTCGATGGCAACTCAAGCCTGCCGGTCGCCGATTGGGATGAAATGGCGACCGACCTGATCTACATCTTCCCGCAGGATGGTTTCTTCAAGAACCTGCGCGCACGGGCGCGCTACGCCAAGGTCTGGCAGAAGGGCGACAATTGGAACGGGACGACGGTCCAGTACGTCGACTATTCGACCAACGACGTTCGCTTCGACATGCAGCTGAACATCCCGTTCAAATAGGACGCGCTCGGCAATCAAGCAAAAAAGGCGGCAAAAATTGCCGCCTTTTTTGCGTCGACCGCAGCCGCCTCAGCCGGCGGCGAGCCAGCTCAGGAACTGGCTGAAAACGCTGTCGACGAGCTCCTGATCCTGTTCCACCAGCGCTTCGCGTTCCTCGATCGGGATTTCCGTTCCGATATTCTTCAGCAGGCGGATCTGCGTCTGCAGCATGCGGCCGTTTTCCTGTTCGATCCGCTGCAGGGCAACGACGAAGGGGTTGAGCGGGTCGGCATTGTCGGGAATGACCGGCGTCAGGCGGATGCGCGCCAGTTGCGCGTGCCCCAGCGAAATGCCCCGATAGGTGGCCTGTGGATTTAGCATCGGCCCGGGCGGCAGCATGATCTGGCCCCAGGCCATCATCAGCGGGGCGACGATCCGGCTGCCCTCGAGCGCCAGCGCCGGATCCTTTGACCATTGCGTCGTCCGGCTCAACAGCGTGACGGCTTCCAGTTCGCGGGAATACTGCGACAGGATGAATTGCTGAACGACATTGAGGTTCTGCATCCATTGCACACTGGAGTGGAACATCAGGTTGCCGTTCTTGGCAGTGCATAGCAGCAGGGTAATCTTGGTCTGGATTTCCGGCGTGAAACCATTCGCCGCGATGCGGTCACGCGCCAGGTCGTAGAGTGCGGGGTCGATCATGTCGTTTTTTTCCTCGTGGGGGACTTGCGGCGAGCGGGAGTTGAGGCGGGTGTTGCGGTGCCGATGTGGACAGCGCGCATCCAGTCGCCAGCGCAGGGCAGCCATTGCGTTTCGGCCGCCGGATCGTCGCTGGCGATCCACACGCTCTGGTCGCCCTGCCAGGTACCTGCAGTCACCTGATCGAGGAAGACTTCGAGCTGGCGCATGGTGACCGCCGGCATTTCCAGGGTGAAGGCATGGTAGGCGTGCTGCATGATGAGCAGGCGCGAATTCTTCACCTTGCTGCGGATCACCTCGTGGCATTCGCGCGGCGTGAAGAAATCGAATTCGCCATTCATAATCAGGGTCGGCACCTTGATCTTGTGCAACTCGGGCGTCAGTGGCTGGAACTCGACGAAGGACTCCATCAGGTTCTGCATCGCATAGCCGTCGTTGCCGATGTAGCCGGCGCGCTTCATGGCCGGAATGCGTTCGCGATTGGCGGCGATCCACGCCGAACTCATGTTCATCGGGTAGAGCATGCTCTGCAGGTAGGGCAGGCCGGCGTCAGCCAGGCCCTGCAGCATGACGGCGCCGAGCAGGTCGAGTTGCGGGGTCAGTTCGGCAAAGGTGCTCATCGCCG
>Ga0209202_1001284_pt1 | contig 15842 bp, 18 predicted proteins | sample AD_UKC032_MetaG_FD_184416 | JGI IMG/M metagenome (GOLD analysis project Ga0209202, IMG submission 184416) | Active sludge microbial communities of municipal wastewater-treating anaerobic digesters from USA - AD_UKC032_MetaG (SPAdes) (version 2) | ecosystem: Engineered > Bioreactor > Anaerobic >... | reverse complement strand
TTTTCGATGAGGTGATCAAGGCTGGCGCCACCACGATCAATGTGCCTGATACCGTCGGCTACAACATTCCCCAGCAATATGCCGAGACCATCCGCCAGTTGATCGAGCGCGTGCCGAATTCCGACAGGGTGGTCTGGTCGGTGCACTGCCATAACGATCTCGGGCTGGGGGTGGCGAATTCGCTGGCTGCGGTGCTGGCCGGCGCGCGCCAGGTCGAATGCACGATCAACGGCCTCGGCGAGCGGGCGGGCAACGCCTCGCTGGAGGAAATCGTGATGGCGGTGCGCACGCGCAGCGACGTCTTCCCGGTCGAGACACGCATCGATACGACGCAAATCGTGCCCGCCTCCAAACTGGTGTCGCAGATCACCGGTTACCCGGTGCAGCCGAACAAGGCCGTGGTAGGCGCCAACGCCTTTGCCCACGAATCGGGCATTCATCAGGACGGGGTGCTCAAGCATCGCGAAACCTATGAAATCATGCGTGCCGAGGACGTCGGCTGGGCGCAGAACAAGCTCGTTCTCGGCAAGCATTCGGGGCGCAATGCCTTCAAGAGTCGCCTGCAGGAACTCGGCATCGAACTGGAGAGCGATGAGGCCGTCAATGCCGCCTTTGCCCGTTTCAAGGAACTGGCCGACCGCAAGCACGAGATCTTCGACGAGGATCTTCATGCGCTGGTTTCGGACGAGGTGGTGACGCCGGAGCACGAGCACTACAAGCTGGTCTATTCGCACGTCTGTTCGGAAACCGGCGAGATGCCGCATGCCAAAGTGATTCTCAATGTCGGTGGTGCCGAGCACAAGGGCGAGGCTGGTGGCGGCGGTCCGGTCGATGCGACCTTCAAGGCGATCGAAAGCATCGCCGGGAGCGGCGCGGAACTTCTGCTTTACTCGGTCAACGCGATCACCACCGGTACCGATGCGCAGGGTGAGGTCACCACGCGCCTTTCCAAGGGCGGGCGCATTGTCAACGGCAACGGCGCCGATACCGACATCGTCGTCGCCTCGGCGCGCTCCTACCTGAATGCGCTCAACAAGCTGCATTCGACGCTGGACAAGGTGCGCGCCCAGGGCGACGTCTGATCCATCGCCGCCGCACCGGGCCGCCTCAGCTTGCTGACGCGGCCTTTTCTTCTTTGGGGGGGCGTGTGGCGCGAATGTAGAGAATGACCGAAACGAACAGGATGCCGGCCAGCGCTGTTTCGCCGATCGCCAGCCACTGCGCCAGGCCGCGCTCGCTGGTGGCGCGCATCAGTCCTTCGAGCAGGTAAAACTGGACGAACAGGGAAACCCATTTGTAGGTGTAGCGTTTGCCGCGCAGGATGCCGAACAGCGGGGCCAGCAGAAATACCGCCTTGAGCGCGAGCCATGAACCGCCGGGCCTGAGCGGGGCCCACCAGAGTTCCCATCCCAGGCAGAGAAAAATCAGCGCGATCAGGCTGGCGCTGGCGATGAATTGATAACGTTGGGCTGTCACGGTCGACTCAGTTTCAGGGCAATATTTGCCAGGCGCCGGCCCTGCGCGAAGGCGAGCCGGCTTTCGGTTTCGGATAGCGCCGGACTACCGTCGGCGCCGGCAACATGGCTGGCGCCATAAGGCGTCCCGCCCTGCCGAGTATGGTGCACGTCGGGTTCGGTGAATGGCAGGCCCATGACCAGCATGCCATGATGCATGAGCGGCAAGGTCATCGAGAGCAGTGTCGATTCGTTGCCGCCATGCTGGCTGCCGCTGGACGTGAAGACGCAGGCCGGCTTGCCGACTAGTGTGCCGTTCTGCCAGGTAGCGAGCGTGCCATCCCAGAAGTATTTCATTGGCGCCGCCATGTTGCCGAAGCGTACCGGGCTGCCGAGCGCCAGGCCGATGCATTCGTCGAGGTCGGCGGCTTCGACGTAAGGGGCGCCCATCTCGGGAACGTCGGCGGCAGTCGCTTCGCAGATCGTAGATACACGGGGAACGGTGCGCAGACGCGCCTGAGCGCTGGAAACCGATTCGATACCGCGCGCAATCCGCTCGGCGAGGGCGCGCACCGAACCGCGGTGGCTATAGTAGAGAACAAGAATATCGTGCATGGTCGGCTATTATACGGCCCCATGCAGACTCACTCCCGCTATCGGCGCTCGCAACCGAAACCCGGTGTGCCGGGGACGATATTCCGGCGCTTCCGTACCGAAAATATGATGCAAACCAGCTCGGCGCTGGCGTTCACCACGCTGTTGGCGCTCGTGCCGCTGGCGACGGTCGTTGTGGCAGTTGCCGACGCCGTTCCCTACCTCAATCTCCTGCTGAACCGGCTTGAATTGCTGATCCAGGAGGCCTTCCTGCCGAGCGGCGCGGCCAGCGCGATTTCCGGGAGCATCGGCCGCTTTTCGCACCGTGCGCAGCAGTTGACCGTAGCAGGCATCGCTTTTCTGAGCATAACCGCCTTCATGCTGATGCATACCATCGAACGGACGTTCAATCACCTTTGGCAGGTAAAGCCCCGGCCTTTCCTGACCCGCATCAAGCTATATGCATTCGCGATGCTGGTGTGGCCCTTCGTGCTGGCCGCGGTGGCGGCCGCCATATCGTTTGCCGTCACCACGTCGCTCGGTTTCATCGAAGAGGCGGCGTGGGTGCGCCGGATATCGTTCAAGGCGATATCGCTGATTGTCCTCGGCCTGTTTTTTTCCTTCCTCTACTACGCCGTGCCGAATGCCCCGGTGTCGCGGCGCGGTGCAGCGCTGGGCGGGTTGTTCGCAACTTTGGCTTTTGCGTCCATGCAGAAGATTTTCGAGCTCTATCTTGCCAGTTCGGCGCTCCTGAAGAGCGTCTACGGTGCGTTCGCCGCCTTCCCGGTCTTTCTGGTCTGGCTACACCTCAGCTGGGCAGTCGTTCTGCTCGGCGGGCTGATCGCCGCTACAACTTCTCGTCCGGCACGACGCTGAATACCTCGATGCTCGATGTCTGCTCGGTGAGGGCCGTCGGCCGGACCTCGCGAATGCCGAAGTTGTCCTGCTCGACCAGAAGAATCAGGCGCCGTTCGCGCTCGTTCAGTTGGCCGGTCGGCGCTACCAGTGCCGGCAACTCACGCAAGGGCGGCATTTCCGGAAGAATCAGGGCCGACAGGTTGCCGGCTTCGAGTTCGAGCGGCCGGATGACTTCGGCGGCAATGGCGTGCGAGGCCAGTTGCTGCATGCCGAGTTCGATGTGCTCCGGATTCTCGGAGATCGCCCAGCGCACGATCCCGACATGCCAGTTCGGCACCTGTTCGGCGCGCTCGCCTGTCGGCTGGACCGCGACCATATCGCCGACGCGCAGGTGCGATGTCGGGCCAGACATGTGCATCAGCGAGTAGCCGTCGGGGCTCTCGTTGGTCACCATCCATTCGCTGATCTGGCCCTCGGTTTCGGGGTGCCGGATCAATTTCCAGAGTTGTTCCAGGCCGGCGCACAGATTCACGCGGTAATACTGGCGGCGGCGCGGAAACCTGCGCGTCGCTGGTTTTCCCCAGAGCTGGCCAAGACGCCGCAATACGCCGCGACCGGCTAGCGTATCGGCAAAGGTGGGGAGCCCGAGGCTGCTGGCAGGTGCGCCCTTGGCCAGCGCTGCCAGATGCTCGCGCGTGTCGCGGGCGACGAGGTCGCAAGCGAAGTAGAGGGCGAGGATATCGCCGGGTGGCAGACGCCGTGCCAGGGCGTAGGCGGGAAAGTCCTGGTCCAGATCCAGCCAGAATACGCCGTTCCGGTCCAGCGGCGGCGTTTCGAGAATTTCGATCGGTTTGACGCTTGATTCGATGTAATCGGTGATAAACGCTAGTTCACTCGAACAGAATGACGCCGGCTGGGCGATGGCTGCCAGAAGGATGCGGATATACGACTGCTGGACGGACGGCTCACCCTCGGGGCCAGCGGTGTCGGCGAGGCCGAGCCGGCGTGCCGTGCGATAGGCGGCGTGCAGTTGCTGCCAGACGCCGATGCCGTTGGGCGCGGCAATCAGGTGGCTGATACGGATGTGCCAGGCAATGCTTTGCATGACCCGCCGCAGGGTCTGGTTCGGCGCGCGGTGAAGCGCGGTGGTGCGCGGGTCGAAAAGTTCGGAAAGGGTATTGAGGTACTCCTGAATCTGTGTTTCCAGGAGTTCCTGAATGATTCCGGTACGTTGCCGCAGCCGGCGCGGAACTGGCAGGCTGATTTCCTGAAGTGATGGCAATTCGGCGGTGACGACCCGTTCCGCGTGCTTGTACAGCAAGTCGAGGAGTTGGATCCGCTGCCCGGTCGGGGTCGGGGATTCGCGCAACAGGAGCAACTGCTGATGCAACTCGCCGGCATCGTTCGCGCCCGTCCTTCCATCCGCGCGAGCAAGCCATTCCAGAATGGCCTTGGGGTGGTCATCCATGTAAGGCTGCGAGGAAATGCTGAAATCATCGGACATTTTCAGGAGGAAGAATAAACAATCTCCACTGTTTTCGCTATGTGAGAATGACCAACGGTTCAAGGGCTGGCCGGAATGGTCGAATGTCGCTTGATATATCTCCCGGAGGCGTCTCTAAGTGGCTTGTTTTTCCTTGATTAAGCGCTATAATCTCGGGTCTTTTTTCAAGCAACGAAAGAATTTCCATGGTTGTTATCCGTCTTGCCCGTAGCGGCGCCAAGAAGCGTCCTTTTTACAACATGGTCGTGACCGATTCACGCAATCGCCGCGATGGTCGCTTCGTTGAGCGTATCGGCTTCTACAATCCGGTCGCTTCCGGCAATGCCGAAAGCCTGCGTGTCGCCGTCGATCGTCTGGCTTACTGGAAGCAGAATGGCGCCCAGTTGTCCCCGACGGTTGCTCGTCTGGTCAAGCAACACGCTGCCCAGCAGGCTGCGTAAGTAGTTTTCGCTTTGGCCGGCAACGACTTCGTCGTGCTGGGGCGGCTTGCCGACCCATACGGACTTCAGGGCTGGCTCAGGTTGTACCCCTTTAGTGACGATCCCCTGGACTGGGCTGATATGCCCGTGTGGTGGATCGGCAAGGAAGGCGGGCCGTGGCGCGAGTGCAAGCCGAAAGGCTTCAAGGCACACGGCGATGGTCTGGTCGTGTTGCTCGATGTGGTTCCGGACCGGACGACCGCCGAGGCCATGAAAGGCTTTCTGGTCGGGGCGCCGCGCTCGGCGTTGCCGGAGACCGACAAAGATGAGTTTTACTGGGCCGATCTGATTGGCCTGGAGGTCATCAATACCGCTGGTGAGCGGCTCGGCAAGGTGGCCGGGCTGATCGAGACGGGGGCCAACGACGTGTTGCGCGTGGTTGGCGATGACGAGACCGAACGCCTGTTGCCGTTTGTGTCGGCAGTGGTGCTGGCGGTGGAGAAGGAAGCAGGCGTGATTCGAGTGGAGTGGGGCAGCGACTGGTGATCCGGTTCGACTGCATTACCCTCTTCCCGGAGATGTTCGTTGCGGTAACACAAAGTGGTATCACCCGCCGGGCGCTGGAAGAACAGCGCTGGGGATGGCAAGGCTGGAATCCACGCGATTTCGCCGAGAATGCCTGGCGGCGGGTGGATGATCGTCCCTTTGGCGGCGGGCCGGGCATGGTGATGCAGCCGGGGCCGCTGGAGAAGGCGATCGGGGCTGCCAGGGCGCAGCAGCGAGAGGCAGGACTGGCGAAGAGCAGGGTCATCTACCTCTCGCCGCAGGGCGCGCCGCTCACCCACGAACGGGTGATGCAGCTGGCGACTTGCGATGAGGGGCTGATTCTTCTTTGCGGTCGTTATGAAGGAATTGACGAGCGATTGATCGAGCGCTGTGTCGATGAGGAAATTTCGATCGGGGATTTTGTGCTTTCCGGTGGGGAGTTGCCGGCGATGGTATTGATCGATGCCGTTGTTCGCCAGCTGCCGGGAGTGTTGGGAGATGCCGCTTCGGCGGTGGAGGATTCGTTTGTCGGTGGTTTGCTGGATTGTCCGCACTACACGCGGCCCGAGGTTTACGAGGGCGCGACAGTGCCGGAAGCCTTACTTTCTGGTGACCACAAAAGAATTCGTCGCTGGCGGCTGAAACAGTCGCTGGCGCGAACCCGGAAGCGCCGGCCGGATTTGCTGGCGCACCGCAGTTTGACTGCGGAGGAAACGCAACTCCTCACGGAAATCGTCGGAGAGGAGCAATGCGGTGAGTAAGTGTTTATAAATTTAAGGATCTCACATGAACCTGATTGAACAACTGGAACAAGAAGAAATTGCCCGCCTGGGCAAAACCCTCCCTGAATTTGCGCCCGGCGACACCGTCGTCGTGCAAGTGAAGGTCAAGGAAGGCAACCGCGAGCGTCTGCAGGCTTACGAAGGCGTCGTCATCGCCAAGCGTAACCGTGGCCTGAACTCCGCTTTCACCGTCCGCAAGATTTCTTCCGGCGAAGGCGTCGAGCGTACTTTCCAGACCTATTCCCCGCTGGTCGCTTCCGTTGAAGTGAAGCGTCGCGGTGATGTGCGTCGCGCCAAGCTTTACTACCTGCGCGAGCGTTCCGGCAAGTCGGCACGTATCAAGGAAAAGCTGGTCCGCAAGGAAAAGCCGGTCGCTGCTTGAGCGAATTGAAGAAATTGAAAAAGGGTGCCTCGGCACCCTTTTTTTGTTTCAGCTTTTTGCCCTGAAACGGGCGTTGACCGCAACAGTCTGTTTCAGCCTTGTTGCGTCTTGTCCTTCTCGATTAGCGCGTAGGCCGAGTGGTTGTGGATAGATTCGAAGTTCTCGGATTCGACCACGTAGGCATCGACACGCGGCTCGGCGTTGAGGCGGGCGGCGACGTCGCGGACCATGTCCTCGACAAACTTGGGGTTGTCGTAGGCGCGTTCGGTGACGTATTTCTCGTCGGGGCGTTTCAGCAGGCCGAACAGTTCGCAGGAGGCTTCCTGTTCGACGAGCTGGACGATTTCCTCGATCCAGACGAAGTCATTGGTGCGGGCGGTGACGGTGACGTGCGAGCGCTGGTTGTGGGCGCCGTACTCGGAGATCTTCTTCGAGCAAGGGCACAGGCTGGTGACTGGCACGACGACCCTGACCGAGGTGGCTATCTCGCCATGGCAGATGTCGCCGATGAAGGTGACGTCGTAGTCCATCAGGCTCTGGACGCCGGAGATCGGCGCGGTCTTGTTGATGAAATACGGGAAATTCATCTCGATGTGGCCGGTTTCGGCTTCCAACTTGACGACCATGTCACGCAGCATGACCGGGAAGTTCTCGACCGAAATCTCGCGTTCGTGGCTGTTCAGAATCTCCACGAAGCGCGACATGTGCGTGCCCTTGAAGTTGTGCGGCAGGCCGACGTACATGTTGAACATGGCGATGGTGTGCTGGACGCCAGTGGATTTGTCCTGCACCCTGATCGGGTGGCGGATAGCCTTGATGCCGACCTTGTTGATGGCGATCTGGCGGGTGTCTGCGGAGTTCTGGACGTCGGGAATGTTGGGGTTCGGGGTGCTCATCTGCTGTTCTTCAATCAATTATTGTGGGTTGGATCGGGCACGCACGGCGCGCACGATGCCATCCTTGTCGAGGCCAAGTTCGGCCAGCAACTGGCCTTGTTCGCCGTGGTCGATGAAGCGGTCGGGCAGGCCGAGGCGCAAAACCGGCTTCGTCAACCCGCGTTCCGCCAGCAGCCGCTCGATTTCCGAGCCGGCGCCACCGATCACAGCGTTCTCTTCGATAGCAACCAGCAGGGAATGGTTCCCCGCCAGTTCGACAATCAGTTCGGCATCGAGTGGCTTGACGAAGCGCATGTTGGCGACGGTGGCGTCGAGTTCCTCGCCGGCAGCCAGGGCGGCCGGCACCAGACTGCCGAAGGCGAGCAGGGCAATATCCTTGCCACGGCGGCGGATTTCTCCCTTGCCGAGCGGCAGCGTGTCGAGGTTCATTTCCGGCACGACACCGGTGCCGCCGCCACGTGGGTATCGGACCATGCTCGGGCAATCGAGTGTGTAGGCGGTGGACAGCATCTTGCGGCACTCGGCCTCGTCAGCCGGGGCCATGACCACCATGTTGGGGATGCAGGTGACGAAGGACAGGTCGAAAGTGCCGTGGTGCGTCGGGCCGTCGGCGCCAACCAGCCCGCCGCGGTCGACGGCGAAAATGACTGGTAAATTCTGCAGCGCCACATCATGGACCAACTGGTCGTAGGCGCGCTGCAGGAAGGTCGAATAGATGGCGACGACCGGCTTCAGGCCTTCGCAGGCAAGGCCGGCGGCGAAGGTGACGGCGTGCTGCTCGGCAATGCCGACATCGTAGTAGCGATCAGGATGCTCGGTCGAAAAGCGCAACAGGCCGGAGCCTTCGCGCATCGCCGGGGTGATGCCGACCAGCCGCGAGTCAGCCTTGGCCATGTCGCACAGCCAGTCGCCGAAGACCTGGGTATAGGTCAGCTTGCCAGGGCCTTTGCTGGCCTTGATGCCGTCGCATGGCGTGAATTTGGAGACGCCGTGGTAAAGGATCGGGTCGGCTTCGGCCAGCTTGTAGCCCTGACCCTTCTTGGTGATGATGTGCAGGAATTTCGGGCCCTTGATGTTGCGCAGGTTCTGCAGCGTCGGGATCAGAGCATCGAGGTCGTGGCCGTCGATCGGGCCGTAATAGTGGAAGCCGAACTCCTCGAACAGCGTGCCAGGGGCGATCATGCCCTTGACGTGCTCCTCGGCGCGGCGGGCCAGTTCGAGCAGCGGCGGCGCGAAGCCGAGCATGTGGCGGCCGGCCTCGCGGGCGGCGTTGTAGGTCTTGCCCGACATCAGGCGGGTCAGAATGTTGTTCAGGGCGCCGACCGGCGGCGAGATCGACATCTCGTTGTCGTTGAGGATGACCAGCATGTCGGCATCGGCGACGCCGGCGTTGTTCAGCGCCTCGAAGGCCATGCCGGCCGACATCGCACCGTCGCCGATGACGGCGATCGCCTTGCGGTCCTCGCCCTTGTGCTTGGCGGCGAGCGCCATGCCGAGGGCGGCAGAAATCGAGGTCGACGAATGGCCAACGCCGAAAGTGTCGAAGGGGCTCTCGCTACGCTTGGGAAAGCCGGAGACGCCACCGTGCATGCGCAGCGTGCTCATGCCCTGGCGGCGGCCAGTCAGGATCTTGTGGGCGTAGCACTGGTGGCCGACGTCCCAGACCAGGCGGTCCTCAGGCGTGTTGAAGACGGCGTGCAGGGCGATGGTCAGCTCGACGGTGCCGAGATTGGACGACAGGTGGCCGCCGGTCTGCGACACGGAGTCGATCAGGAAGGCGCGCAGTTCGGTTGCCAGTTGCGGCAACTGCTTGCGGTCCAGGCGGCGCAGGTCGGCCGGGCTGTTGATGCTTTCGAGCAGGCGGGAGGCGGTCATTTCAGAATTGCCGGTGGCAGATGAAATCGGCCAGTTGGGTCAGGCGGGCGGCGCGCTCGCCGAAGATGGTCAGCGCATTGAGGGCATCGGTCCGCAATTCGTCGGCGTAGGTGCGGGCGGCGTCGAGGCCGAGCAGGCTGACGTAGGTCGGCTTGGCGGCGGACTCGTCCTTGCCGGCGGTTTTGCCTAAGGTAGCGGTGCTGGCGGTGCAGTCGAGGATGTCGTCGACGACCTGGAAGAGCAGGCCGGCGCGCTTGGCGAAGCGGTCGAGGTTGCTGCGTTCGTCTGCCGAGAGCGCTTGCCCGGCCAGCGCGCCGAGCAGGACGGCGGCGCGGATAAGGGCGCCGGTCTTCAGCGCGTGCATCAGTTCCAGTTCCGGCTGGTTGAGGGTCTTGCCGACCGAGCCGAGATCGATCGCCTGGCCGCCGGCCATGCCGCGCGAGCCGCTGGCGTGGGCGAGCAGGGCAATCATTTCGAGTTGTCGTGCCGGCTGGCCGAGCGGCTGCCCGGCCAGCAGTTCGAAGGCCAGCGTCTGCAGGCTGTCGCCGACCAGCAGGGCGGTCGCTTCGTCGAATTCGACGTGACATGTCGGTCGACCGCGGCGCAGCACGTCGTCGTCCATGCACGGCAGGTCGTCATGGACCAGCGAGTAGGCGTGAATCATTTCGACAGCGCAGGCGACAACATCGAGTTTTTCCGGTGCCGCGCCGGTCAGTTCGCCGGCGGCGAAGGCGAGCAGCGGGCGAACACGCTTGCCGCCACCGAGCGTGGCGTAGCGCATGGCGTCATGCAGACGGGCGGGGATGCTGTCAGCGGCCGGCAGTTGGCGGGCGAGGGCGGCTTCGACGCGCGCCTGCGTGGCGGCCATCCACTCGGTGAAGGCGGCTGCGCTCATGGCGCCTCCAGGCTGTTGCGGTCGACGTCCTTCAGCACGCCATTTTCGAGGACACGGATCTGTTGCTCGGCATCGGCCAGTTGTGCCTGGCAGTGCTGCATCAGTTCCATGCCGCGGCGATAGGCGGCGATCGAAGCCTCCAGTTCCAGCTTGCCGTCCTCCATGCTGTGGACGAGGCTTTCCAACTCGGCCAGCGCGGTTTCGAATTTCATGTCGGCAACGGGGGCTTGATCCATGGCAACGGGTTCGGAAAAACCAACAAAAATACTCTATCAGGGGGCTTCAGGTCAAATTCGGGGCAGGGTAAAATGGCTTTCTTTAATCCCGCTGGAGGCGTGGAATGTCCGACGTGGCGACGCTGTCCCGTTTGGCCCCCGCAGTTTCCCAACTGCCGGTGGACTGGTACTTCGACGAAAAGATTTTCGAGCTGGAGAAAAAGCTCATCTTCGATGCCGGTCCCGGCTATGTCGGTCACCAGCTGATGGTGCCGGAAGCGGGCGACTACCGTTCGCTGGAATGGAAAGACCACGGCCAGATGCTGCTCAACGGCGGCAGTGCGGGCGACCATGGCGGCATCTGGCAGATGTCGAACGTCTGCCGCCACCGCCAGGCGATCATGCTGCAGGGTTCCGGCAAGCTCCAGGGCAACATCGTCTGCCCGATCCACCGCTGGACTTACGATACCGGCGGCCAGCTGATCGGCGCGCCGCATTTTCCGCAGAACCCCTGCCTGAACCTGAACAAGGCCAGGCTGGAGAACTGGAACGGCCTGCTGTTCAAGGGGCCGCGTTCGGCCAATGCCGACCTGGCGGGGATGAAGGTGGCGGGCGCGCTCGATTTCGCCGGCTACAAACTCGACCATGTCGAGATGCACGAGTGCAACTACAACTGGAAGACCTTCATCGAGGTCTATCTGGAGGATTACCATGTCGTGCCCTACCACCCCGGCCTCGGCAATTTCGTCACCTGCGACGACCTGACCTGGCAGTTCGGCGACTGGTATTCGGTGCAGAAGGTCGGCATCACCTCGTTGCTGAAGTCCGGCTCGGCGACCTACGACCGCTGGCAGAAGGTGGTTCGCGAGTATTACGGCGACCGCGGCGAGACTCCGCCGCAAGGCGCGATCTGGCTGACTTACTACCCGAACATCATGGTCGAATGGTATCCGCACGTGCTGGTCGTATCGACGCTGCTGCCGCTGGGGCCGGAGAAGACGATGAACGTCGTCGAGTTCTACTACCCCGAGGAAATCGTCGATTTCGAGCGCGATTTCATTGCTGCCGAGCGCGCCGCCTACATGGAAACCGCCATCGAGGACGATGACATCGGCGAGCGCATGGACCGCGGCCGCTACGCGCTGATGAGGGATGGGCGTAACGAGGTCGGTCCCTACCAGAGTCCGATGGAAGACGGCATGCAGCACTTCCACGAGTTCTATCGGAGGATCATGCAATCCCGTCCGTAAGCGATTGCTGCATCGCACAAGGCGTCGGGGTAAAATCCGGCGCCTTTTTCTTTTTGAGTCGCCTACGAATGCAATCCCTCTGGATGCTGGTCGCCAGCCTGCTTTTCGCCTGCATGGGGGTCTGCGTCAAATTCGCTGCCGCGACGCATTCGGCGGTTGAAATCACCTTTTATCGCAGCTTCATCTCGCTGATCCTGATGTTCGGCCTGGTGCGTCTGCGCGGTGTGCGCCTCGCCACACCGCACTGGCGCTGGCAGATCAGCCGGGGCGTCGTCGGTTTCTCGGCCTTGTTCGCCTATTTCTATGCAATTACTTTGCTGCCGCTGGCGACGGCGGTAACGCTCAACTATACGTCGGCGATCTTTCTCGCCATCTACCTGGCCCTGGCCGGCATGCGCATGCGCGCCGGCATTCTCGGGGCGCTGATCGTCGGCCTGGTCGGTGTGGCGCTGCTGCTCAAGCCGACCTTCCATGCCGATCAGCTGATCGGCGGCCTGATCGGTCTCGGCTCCGGTGTGCTGGCTGGCATGGCCTACTTCAGCGTGCGTGAACTGGGCGTGCGTGGCGAACCCGAGACGCGCACGGTCTTCTATTTTTCGCTGGTTTCCTCGGCCTGCGCTGGCCTTTGGCTCATTTTCAGCGACCTGCATGCGGTCGACCTGAAAAGCGGCCTGCTTTTGCTCGGTGTCGCCGGTTTCGCCACCGTCGCCCAGCTGGCCATGACGCGCGCCTATACGCGCGGCAAGACCCTGATGTCGGCGGCGCTCGCCTACAGCACGGTGATTTTCTCCAGCCTCTTCGGCGTACTGTTCTGGGGCGAGGTGCTCGATGCCTCGGGCTGGCTGGCCATCGGCCTGATCATTCTCTCCGGTATCGCGGCGACGCATTTTTCCCGCGCCAGCCCGGTGGAACAGGATTAAACTGGCATCAAACAACAGCGGAGATAAGCAATGATCGTCATCGACCATAAACCTCACCGTGTCAGCGTTTCCGTCTTTGGCGAATTTACGCTCGCCGATTACAAGGAGTTCGAGGAGGTCGTCAATTACAAGGTCAAGTTCGAGGGGCCGGTCGATCTGTATTTCAACCTGAGCCAGATGGCCGACCTGACCATCGACGTCGCGTGGGAGGAGATCAAGTTCTCGCGTGCCCATGCCAATGATTTCAAGCGCGTTGCGGTTGTCACCGACAGCCAGTGGGTGACTTGGAGCGCTTGGCTGTCGCAGACCTTCGTCAATGCCGACGTCGAAGTCTTCCCGACAGCCGAGGAAGCCGAGGCTTGGCTGGAGTCGGCGGCTTGAGCTACACGACGCTGGTCGCTGCCGCGACGCTGGCGGCGCATCTCGATGATCCCGCGTGGCTGGTCGTCGATGTCCGGCACCAGCTTGCCGATACCGGCTACGGCGAACGCATTTACGCCGAGAATCATATTCCGGGCGCGGTCTTCCTGCATTGCGATTGCGACCTGTCGGGGCCGATGACTGGTAGCAACGGCCGACATCCATTGCCGGCGCCGGAAAAGCTGGCCGCGCGACTGAGTGAAATCGGCATCGGACCGCAGACGCAAGTGGTGGCTTATGACGATGCGCAAGGCATGATCGCCGGTCGCCTGTGGTGGCTGTTGCGCTGGCTGGGGCATGACCGGGTAGCCGTGCTCGACGGCGGGCTACAGGCCTGGCAGGCGGCGAACGGGGCGCTGACGTCCGAGCTGCCGCGGCTTCGGCCGGCAAGCTTCGTGGCGAAGGTGCATGACTCAATGGTCGATGCCGATTACGTTCAGGCCTTTCTGCAGACTTCGCGCATGCACCTGGTCGACGCGCGCAGCCCGGACCGCTTCCGCGGTGAGAACGAAACCATCGATCCGGTCGGCGGCCACATCCCGGGCGCGGTCAACCGCTTCTTCCGCGAAAATCTGCAGGCCGATGGCCGTTTCAAACCGGTTGCCGAACTACGTGCCGAATGGCTCATGGTGCTGGCCGGCGCGTCACCGGAACAGGTCGTCCATCAATGTGGTTCCGGGGTTTCGGCCTGCCACAACATATTGGCGATGGAAATTGCCGGATTGACTGGCTCTCGCCTGTATGCGGGATCGTGGAGCGAGTGGTGCACCGATTGCGGACGGCCGGTGGCATGATTTTTCAGAATAATTCGTTTATTTAACAGAAGCTTGTCGCAGGTCAAGGTAATTTTTAGGTGCAAGCGCCTAATTAGGCCCAACACATTTCAAAAGAGAGAGGGGACGCCATGTTGACGCTGCAAGACTGTATCGAATTGTCTGATCTGAATGAAGAGGAAATCCTCGCCATCGCCGAGCATGAACATATCCCGGAAATGCTCGCCGTCGAAATGGGTAATTATCTGGCTCACACCCCGAGCGGTGAAAAGCGCATCAAGCGCATGATCGTGGATGACATCGACCACGCCAGGGAAACCGGCAACGTGAAGCATGCCGCTGTGCTCAAGAGCGTTTTGAAGCATTACGTGGCGGAGCATGCCGGCGCAGCGTGACGGCGTGTTTTGCAACTTTTTTCAGTAAACCGGCCTTTCCATCAAGGCCGGTTTTATTTTGATCCGCAGGGTACGAATCGATGCAAGCCGAACTCCGTGCAGCACTGGTCGACGATCTCGACCAACTGATCCGTCTGCATGACCGCGAACTGGATAACGCAACCCTGGCGGCGCTCAAGGCCACCGATTTTCCCGCAGGCTTGGCGCTGGCCCCGGTCGACGCGATGGCCGTTCAGGCCTATGCCAATGTTTCGGCAGCCCTCGCCGGCTTGTCCGAGGCGCCGGTGGCGGACGTCATCGATGACCTAGCCGCCGATTACGCCGCGATCTATCTCAACAACCGCCTCGGCGCTTCGCCGTATGAGTCGGTCTGGCTCGATGACGACCATCTGGCCTGCCAGTGGCCGATGTTCGAGTTGCGCGAAATCTACGCCGCGGCCGGCTTCAAGGCAGCCGACTGGCGCAGCCGCTTCGACGACCATCTGGTGCTGCAATTGCACTACCTGCGTCACGTTTTGCAGACCGTTGCGGTCGACGGCAAAAAAATGGCCAATTTCATCGACGAACATGTCGGCTACTGGTTCCCGGATTTCGCCCAACGTGTCGCGCTCGGCTGCAATACCCCGTTTTATGCGGCGCTCGCCGAGCTGACGCACGTCTGGTTGTTGCGTTTCCGCAACGTGCTGGATGAAATTTTCGCTTGCCCGCCGCCGTCGCGCGAGCAGATGACGGCGCGGATCCAGAAAAAACTGGCGCTCGACAAGGCCGAGGTCGCGCCCATCCGCTTCATGCCGGGGGCGCAGGGGCCGAGCTGGTAGCTGCCAGCCGGGCCAGAGCCCAGGCAACATGCTCACGCACCAGCGGTGAAGGGTGGTCGGCGCGGCTGCTCAGGGCGGCCCGTGCTTCCGCCGACGCCGGCGCATTGCCCAGCGCTACGGCGATGTTGCGCAACCAGCGCTCGTGACCGATGCGGCGGATCGGGTTGCCGGCCAGTCGCTCGTTGAATTCCCCCTCCGTCCATGCAAACAGCGTGCTCAAGCGGGCGCTGTCCAGCCCGTGACGCGGTGAAAACGCCGGATCGCCGAGCTGCGCGAAGCGGTTCCATGGACAGCACACTTGGCAGTCGTCGCAGCCGTAGATGCGGTTGCCGATCAGCGGGCGGAATTCCTCGGGGATGGCGCCGGCCAGTTCGATCGTCAGGTAGGAAATGCAGCGCCGGGCATCGACCTGATACGGTGCGATGATGGCCTGCGTCGGGCAGATGTCGAGGCAGGCGGTGCAAGTGCCGCAATGTTCTTCGACGGGCGAATCCGGCAGCAGCGGCAGGTCGCAGTAGATTTCGCCGAGAAAGCGCCAGGAGCCTTGCTGCGAGAGCAGCAGCGTGTGCTTGCCACGCCAGCCGAGGCCCGCCTGTTGCGCAAAATGGACTTCCAGGACCGGCGCCGAATCCGAGAAGACACGGTAGCCGAAGGGACCGATCAGCGCCGCGATGGCGTCGGCGAGTTTCTGCAAGCGGCCGCGCACGACCTTGTGGTAGTCGCGCCCCAGGGCGTAACGGGATATTGCCGCCTGCTCCCGTGCGTCGGCCATTTTGGCCGATGGAAGGTAGTCGACCGCAACCGAGATCACTGTCACGGTGCCCGGGTGGAGTTGCTGCGGATTGG
>Ga0209202_1001282_pt1 | contig 15867 bp, 14 predicted proteins | sample AD_UKC032_MetaG_FD_184416 | JGI IMG/M metagenome (GOLD analysis project Ga0209202, IMG submission 184416) | Active sludge microbial communities of municipal wastewater-treating anaerobic digesters from USA - AD_UKC032_MetaG (SPAdes) (version 2) | ecosystem: Engineered > Bioreactor > Anaerobic >... | reverse complement strand
GAATCGGACTTAGTCATTTGGTTAGCCCTTTTAGGAATCGCCGTCAATGGTTTTTCAGTGTTATTACTTCGTAAAGATGCCGCTCATAATTTGAATATGAAATCGGCTTATTTGCATTTGTTAACTGATATGATGGCCTCTGTGGCGGTTTTAACCGGTGGTTTGTTGATGAAATATTATAAAATTTATTGGGTGGACAGCGTAATGACTTTGCTAATTGCTTTGTATTTAATTGTGGTTGGTTTTGATTTATTTTTAAAAAGCACCAAAATGCTGATGTTGTTTACACCGGATACCATCGACATTAAAGAAATTGTTCGCGAGGTACATCAAATCAAAGGGGTTGGGAAGTTGCACCACATTCACGTTTGGCATTTAAACGAAGAAGAACTGCATTTAGAAGCTCATCTCGATTGTGCTGCCGACATCAAAATGAGTGAATTCAACGATTTATTGCAGGAGATTGAAGAAGTGCTTTATGATAAATTCAACATCAATCACGTGAATATTCAACCTGAATTTCAGAAGGTGGATCCAAAGGATTTTATTGTGCAGGATTAGCATTATAATTCGTCTATTTCATTTATTTTTTTAAATGATTTTTCATATTTACCATCAATAAAATAGATAAAACTTCCCTCCTTTGATTGATTTGACGTTATCCCTGAAATAAATAAATTCATGTATTTTTCTGTGAGATTGGTGTTGTAGAATTCAACATCAATTCCAAATAACGGTTTTTTTAGAAGATAATCAATATCCATTAATGCAGCATCATAATATTCCGCTACTACAAATAATTCGATATTATTTTGTAAACATCTATTTTGTACAATATTCAAAGCATAACAAAATTCACTTTTACATTTTGGTTTCCAAATATAGATGAGCGACTTATGGTTTTGTTTCAAGCAATTTTTTATATCCTCATGATGGATAACAATTACTTTTTTGTGGTTTTCAAATTGACATGCTTTCGCCGCATCATATTTTTCAATTAATGATGGTTTCGCTTTTTTTGTTGAATGATAGTAACTGTAAAGTCCCTGAAAACTTCCGTTTATTTTACAGGAAGTGAGGGATAAAAGTAGTATTATGAAGATATTTTTTTTCAACGTTAAATCTACTTCACTATCATTTTCTTTATCAAGACTTTATCATTATCAAATGTAACTTTTACCAAATAAAGCCCTTTTGAAATCCCATTTATATTGTATTCATTTGAATTATTTTTATTTTTAAAAACAAGTTTACCCAACATATCAACTATTTCTACCGTTTCTATTTTATCAATAGATGAAATCGAAAAAGAACCATTGTTAGGGTTTGGGTATAAATTTACATCCGCAATAACGGCATCGTTCAATGATAAAGGATTAGGATCAAAACGGGCAATGAACGTATTGTCAATTGTCAAGGCTGCCCAAGGACTGTTGTTATATAAAAAATTAGGTTGTAGAGCACCAGCAGTAGTAATACCGGATTGACTTTGGGTTCTACCAAGTAAAAAAAAGCTATCGTTTTTAAAGAGCACATTCATAATTTGATCGTCTAAATTTCCTCCAAAATAACTACCCCATTCTCTTTGCCCATCGGGATTAAACTTGATGATATATCCATCATTGATGCTGTTGATAATTGGTTGAAAGGAATTAGTCGTACTTATATTTTCAATCAAAAATGTACCGCCAAAAAGATAAATAGTATCACTAAATATTTTAATTCTAACAGAATTATAATAAGTAACAAAATTTGTAAAGTTATTATTTTCCCCTACGTAACTACCCCATATTCGTTCCCCGTTTTCATTGAACTTTACAAGATAATTGGTATAAGTAGAATTGATTTTTGTAGATTGGAAAGAATTTGGCGTTGTGATATTTGTATTGCTTGATGTCATACCGGAAACATAAACAAATCCATTGTTGCATTTTAAGTTATTATTAAAATTTCTTTCAGTTGAAGTACCACCATAGTATGTGCTCCAAATGCGTTGTCCATCAAATGAGAATTTTGTAATAAAGGTATCACTACAACTTCCCGGAGAAGGTTGGTGACAATTAGGTGTAGCAAAATAATTGTTGGGCGTAAAAGTAGGAGGGCAATCTACAGTTAAACCTGTTAAAAAAAGACCAGTTTGTCCAATATCTATGGAAGCAATGTAAGATGCATTTGAGCCATAATAAGTTGCCCAAACTCGATTTCCGGTATCACTAAATTTAGCTATTACTGAACCCGCATCGTTTTTAATTTCTTGAAATACTCCAGTTGTTGCTAAATTGGTACTAGATGTTTGAAAGGCAATATAAAAATGATTAGCAGTATCATTTATAATTGAACTTCTAATAAATATGCTATTAACATCACCATTATTTAACGCGACTCCTATATTTCCGCCGAAATAGGTACTCCAAAACACGCTTCCTAATGGATTTAATTTTACTATAAATACAGCAGACAAACCTTCTAATTGTGTTTGGAAAGCATTTTCTGTGCTTATATTCTGTGTACTATTAGTTGCTCCAATGCAATAAATGTTGTCGTATTTATCAATAGAAATTGCTTCAATTACATCTATATTTTCTCCTCCAAAATAAGTAGCCCATAGTAAATTACCTTCCATGCTAAATTTTGCAATAAATCCATCTGAGTTACCTCCGCCAAAAACTTCTTGATGAGCATTAGGTGTGGTTAGATTAAATTGCCCATTTTGATTTTGTTGCACTTTACCAACGATATAAATATTACCTTGGCTATCCATTTCGCTATCGGCAATTTTAATGCTTTCGTCACCAAAATAGCTCGCCCACGTTTTTAAATAATTGGGTTGAGCATGAAGAAATGATGAGATAAATAAAAGTACTAATATAAATTTTTTTTTCATAGCTTTAAATATTTAAACCCCTATCAAACAATTATTTGAAAGGGGTTAATAAGATTAATTATCATAAATAGTTATCACAGTAAATAGTTCACCAGGGTTAAAATTGTAAAGCTCATATGTAGCTTCCCAACCGTTCCCACTTGCGAAATTAGTTGGCCATAACCCAATGGTTCCTCCTCCCAGCGACCCATTTGGTCCAACTTGAAATTTTATAAAATGAAAAACTTGAGGAGCTGCAAGTGCATTATTTAGGTTAGTACTTAGAAAATTAGCCCAAGTAGCTCCGGCAGTAAATTGTCTTTGCCAAGCATTAATATAAGGCACACTTGTGGGAGAATAAAACGGAAAATATGTGGCGTTTGGGTTTTCTAAAGTATAGGTAGTGCCAGAGGGTACATTGATATTTCCTCCTGAATAATTGGTTCTAAATCTTGGATATTCAGCGGTAGCAGACTTACTTTGAATTTCTCCAACCTGAACGTTATAGCTGGAAAAATTAAAAATATATACTGTTTTTTGAGCAAAAGTAGTGATGCTTAAAAAGAAGGCTAAAAGTAAAATGATTTTTTTCATGTCTTTGTTTAGTTAGAGGTTACAATTTTGGTTTTTTCAGCATAAAGTTGCAATGCCATTGTAATGATAGAGGCATTATCTTCTCTTTTTTTTGACGCTTCAACAGCTGATTCTAATCCATTTGCTATTAGAAGTAGCTCTGCATTCTCTAATAAGATGTCATTTTTGGTTTTTTCTTCTTTTTCAGCATTAACATTTATTTTAAAACTGGGTGAGTTTTTAATTTTTAACCATTCAATCATTGAGTTCCTGAAATTTGTCATTTCAGGGGTTTTTGCCGCCTCTGGCATTTTACTCGTTGTTGATGTTATTTCTTCTTCTGAGGCACAAGCAACAAAAAAAACGGCAAAAATCAGTAGGAGGTAATTTTTAAAATTTTTCATAAATTTGCATTAATTAAATGAATTGCAGTCTTACTATGTCGTCGAAAACATATAAATAAGTAAGGCTGCTTTTTTGTGTTTGTTTGGTCATTCAAATTGTTGCTCAACAAACTTCAATAGTCAACAATTAGTTTCTAAAAAGTACTTACAAAAAACTAGAAAAGCATTTTTTGTATTGTGTTACAAGTGGGTGGTTAGTCCTTTTAAACCTTATACGTTTGATTATTAACTTGATAATTCCAAATATAAGGAGTTAAAAACAATAAACCTAGTCAGAATCTGACTAAAATTAGCACTTAAATTTTGTAGGAATCATTTTTTTTCCCCCTACTTTTGTAAAACCCAAAACAAATTAGCCTAAAACAGTTATTCATGTTTTAATGCAATGCTATGTCTTCTAAAACCTTACAAAAAATTCGTCAAATCAGAAATGATAAAAACCTTACACAAGAATTTGTGGCAGATAAAATCGGTGTTTCTCAAAGTCACTATGCTAAACTTGAAAACGGTAACGTAAAAATCAATTTAGGTATGTTACAGAAAATAGCTGAAGCTCTTGAAATAAATGTTTCCGATTTGATGATTTAGTTCTTAATCATAAAACATCAACCCGAATTTCAGAAGGTGGATCCGAAGGATTTTATTGTGCAGGATTAGAATTATAAAATAAAGAAGTTGAGTTTGTTCGACTTTTAATTTACCTCACCATCATTTTCTTTACCACATCTTTACCATCATTATAATATATTTTTACCAAATAAAGCCCTTTTGAAAGCCCATTTATATTGTATTCATTTGAATAATTTTTATTTTTAAAAACAAGTTTACCCATCATATCAACTATTTCTACTATTTCTATTGTATCAAATGATGAAATAGAAAAAGAACCATTGTTAGGGTTTGGATATAAATTTACATCAGCAATAACGGCATCGTTCAATGACAAAGGATTAGGGTCAAAACGAGCAATGAACGTATTGTCAATTGTTAAAGCGACCCAAGGACTATTGTTATATAAAAAATTAGGTTGTAGAGCACCAGCAGTAGTAATACCGGATTGACTTTGGGTTCTACCAAGTAAAAAAAAGCTATCGTTTTTAAAGAGTACATTCAAAATTTGGTCATTTAAATTGCCCCCAAAATAACTACCCCAATCTCTTTGCCCATCAGAATTAAATTTCACTATAAAGCCATCGTAGTTACTGTTTTTATTAGGTTGAATAGAATTTAAAGTACTTATATTACTTTGAAGTTGAGTGTCACCAAACAAATAAACATTGTTGTTAAATATCATAACACTACATGGAAAAGCATTGCTACCATTTGGATCTGTAGGGTTTTCTCCAACATAAGTTCCCCATACTCGTTCCCCATTTTCAGTAAACTTTACTAAATAGTTAGTTAATGAATTTCTTGTGGGTTGAAAAGAATTAGGGGTTGCGATGTTTGTGTTACTTGATGTTTGGCCACAAAAATATACATAACCATTATCACATTTTAATCCATTATTGTTTAGATGTTCAGTAGCAGTTCCTCCATAATAAGTACTCCATATTCGTTGTCCATTAAAAGAGAATTTTGAAATAAAGGTATCACTACAACTTCCTGGAGAAGGTTGATGGCAATTAGGTGTGGCAAAATAAGTATTAGGAGTAAAATTAGGTGGACAATCTACTGATCTTCCGCTAACATAAATTCCTGATTGGCCTACATCTATTGATTTTATTAAAGAGGCGTTTGTTCCATAATATGTTGCCCAAATAGGGTTTCCAGTATCTGTAAATTTTGCTATAACGGATGGAGCATCATTTTTAACTTCTTGAAATACACCAGCTGTTGCTAAGTTTGTGTTTGTTGTGTCAAAAGCTACATAAAAATGGTTAAATTGATCATTAACAATTGATTTATATATATTTCTTAAACCAATATCTGAGGTATTAAATACGACGTTATTTCCACCATAATAAGTACTCCACATAATATTCCCATCTGGATTAAATTTTGTGATAAAAGATGAAGATGCATTTTGCATTTGTGTTTGATAAGCATTGGGTGTAGAAATGTTTTGAGTGCTATTTGTAGAACCAATGCAATAAATATTATCATATTTATCAATAGATATTGCCTCAATATAATCAATGCCATTGCCACCTAAATAGGTTGCCCAAAGTAAATTTCCTTCTTGATTGAATTTAGACAAAAAACCATCAAATTGACCTCCACCATAGGTTGTTTGAAATGCATTAGGTGTAGCTAAATTAAATTGACCATTAGTATTTATAAGAACTCCACCCACAAAATAGATATTTCCTTGGCTATCCATTTCACTATCTATTATTTTCATACTCTCATCCCCGAAATAAGTTGCCCATGTTTTTAGGTAATTAGGTTGAGAGTAAAGAAAGTAAGGAAGTAAAAAAAAAATAGATTTAAGTATTGTTTTCATTTTAATAGAGTTTAAACCCCCAAATGATGTTAATCATTTGGGGAGAAATTTAAATTAATTATCATAAATAACTATTATGCCACCGCCAACTGTCATTCCATTTTCTTCATAAGAAGCTTCCCAACCAATTCCATCTAAAAATACAGGGCCATTATTACCATCAAAAGATAAATTACCACCGCCAAGCGAGCCATTAGGACCAACTTGAAACTTAATAAAATTAAATCTTTGTGGTAAAGCCAAAGCATTATTTAAGTTAGTACTTAGAAAATTAGCCCAAGTAGCACCGGCAGTAAATTGTCTTTGCCAAGCATTAATATAAGGCACACTTGTGGGAGAATAAAACGGAAAATAATTTACATTTGGGTTTTCTAATGTATAGGTAGTACCTGACGGAACATTGATAATTCCTCCTGAATAATTAGTTCTAAATCTAGGATAAGAGGAAGTAGCGGTTGATCTTGTTTGAATTTCTCCAACCTGAACGTTATAGCTGGAAAAATTAAAAATATATACTGTTTTTTGAGCAAAAGTAGTGATGCTTAAAAAGAAGGCTAAAAGTAAAATGATTTTTTTCATGTCTTTGTTTAGTTAGAGGTTACAATTTTGGTTTTTTCAGCATAAAGTTGCAATGCCATTGTAATGATAGAGGCATTATCTTCTCTTTTTTTTGACGCTTCAACAGCTGATTCTAATCCATTTGCTATTAGAAGTAGCTCTGCATTCTCTAATAAGATGTCATTTTTGGTTTTTTCTTCTTTTTCAGCATTAACATTTATTTTAAAACTGGGTGAGTTTTTAATTTTTAACCATTCAATCATTGAGTTCCTGAAATTTGTCATTTCAGGGGTTTTTGCCGCCTCTGGCATTTTACTCGTTGTTGATGTTATTTCTTCTTCTGAGGCACAAGCAACAAAAAAAACGGCAAAAATCAGTAGGAGGTAATTTTTAAAATTTTTCATAAATTTGCATTAATTAAATTAATTGCAGTCTTACTATGTCGTCGAAAACATATAAAAAAGTAAGGCTGCTTTTTTGTGTTTGTTTGGTCGTTCAAATTGTTGCTCAACAAACTTCAATAGTCAACAATTTGTTTCTAAAAAGTACTTACAAAAAACTAGAAAGGCATTTTTTGTATTGTGTCACAAGTGGGTGGTTAGTCCTTTTAAACCCTTAAAAATTTGATTATTAACTTGATAATTCCAAATATAAGGAGTTAAAAACAATAAACCTAGTCAGAATCTGACTAAAATTAACACTTAAAATTTGTAGGAATCATTTTTTTTTTTTTCTACTTTTGTAAAACCCAAAACAAATTAGCCTAAAACAGTTATTCATGTTTTAATGCAATGCTATGTCTTCTAAAACCTTACAAAAAATTCGTCAACTCAGAAACGATAAAAACCTTACACAAGAATTTGTGGCAGAACAGATTGGTTGTTCCCAAAGTCATTATGCCAAACTGGAAAATGGAAAAGTTAAACTAAGCATAGAAATTCTACAAAAAATATCTACGGTATTTAAGTTAAGTGTTTCGGAATTGCTAGAGTAACATTATCATGAGTTGTAATGTTTCTATTCAACCCGAATTTCAAAAAGCTGATCCGAAAGATTTTATTGTGCAGGATTAGTTTTTATTTTCAATTAAAAGGAGTACTTTACAGCAGCAGTAAATTAAAAAATGAGCGAAGAAAAACCACAATTAAAAAAACAGTATTATCCGATTAATTCCAATTTAAGAAGTTATCTTGAAAAATATAAGAGAATAACAAAAACACCTATTTATTATGACGATTTGCTTCGTTTTCAAGGAAGCATTGCTGTTTTAGATAAAGACGAAAAAGACACATTATGGATTCGTCTTTATTATAACGAATTTGAAAAAATTGAACTAGATACCAGTTTAAAAAAAATCTATACTTTATTGCATTCAGATGGCGACGAGAGCAACATGGAGTATTTAAATGTAGATTATATAGATTTTTGTACGTTTGGAAATTCAAAACCCTTTCGGGTAAAAATTAGAAATATTCTAAACGATAATTACACGCATTTTTATATCAAAAAAGCGGATGCTTCTCGAATTTTTGGTTTAGAATTAGAACACATTATTTCGCCAAATAGTATTAATTTTCTAGTTTTTGAAGACACACTTATTGAAGAACATATTGTGGGAATTCCTGGCGATGTTTTTTTAGAACAAAATTTAAAAGAATGTAACGAACACGAAAAAACACAAATAGCTAAAGAGTTTGTAAAATTTAATGAACGTTGCATGATTGGTTTATTGGGCGATATGCGTTCCTATAATTTTGTGGTGATTCCTATTTATGATTTTGACCAACGTATTTTTAGAATCCGAGCTATTGACTTTGATCAACAAAGTTATGAAGGAAGTTTTAAACTCTATAAACCGCATTTATTTAAAGAAAACTTTAAGTTTTCAGAACTAGTACAAGACAAATTGAATCCTAAATCAATAATTCAATATCAAATTGAAGAACGCTCCATTATTGTAAAACGTTTAATTGATACAAAAACTAGATTAAAACGATTAATTGAAGCAATGAAAGCAACAAAATTAGCCCCGATTGAACATATTCAACAACTTCAAGAGGAAATTTATGACGTTACGTTTGATGTTGAGTTCAAGAAAGCTAATTCCATGGGAGAAATTGTGCAAGCGGCTTTAAATTTCATGAAAAGAAATTATAAAATTGAGGATATTTAATATTTAGTACAGATTTATTTTTACAATGAACCAAATCCAATTCATAAAATCAGCAGTTCAAACGGCTGATAAAAACATAGAAGCCACGTTAAAATTACTTTCAGAAGATTGTACCATTCCTTTTATTTCGCGTTACCGAAAAGACCAAACCGGAAATTTGGATGAAGTCGAAATCGAAAATATAGCCAAATTGGCCAAGCAATATGATGAAATCGTAAAACGAAAAGATTCCATTTTAAAAACTATTGAAGAACAAGGACAACTATCACCAGAATTAAAATCAAAAATTCAAAATAGTTTCGATTTACAAGAAATGGAAGATTTGTATTTGCCATACAAAAAGAAGAAAAAAACCAAAGCCGATGCTGCTCGTGAAAAAGGTTTGGAACCGTTGGCTAAAATCATCATGGCTCAAAACAGCGATGATATTGAATTTATTGCTTCCAAGTATTTGAATGATAAATTAGCCAATGAAGACGAAGCCTTGCAAGGAGCACGAGATATCATTGCCGAATGGATCAATGAAAATACTTTTATTCGAAAAAATCTGCGACGTTTATTTCAACGAAAAGCGATTGTTTCTACCAAAGTAGTGAAAAGCAAAAAAGACGACGAAGCGGCTCAAAAATTCAACCAATATTTCGATTGGGCTGAACCACTTTCAAAAGCACCATCGCACCGATTATTGGCCATGCTTCGAGCAGAAGCAGAAGGTTTTGTAAAAATGAATATAGAAATTGATCCCGAAGGTTCGGGAGAAGAAGCTATAGAATTTATCGAAAATAACACCATAAAAAACAATAAAGAAACAGCTCACCAACTGAAACTAGCCATAAAAGATAGTTACAAAAGACTATTAGAACCAGCCATTTCGAATGAAACGTTACAAGAATTTAAAACCAAAGCAGACGTAAAAGCGATTGATGTTTTTGCTCAAAATTTGAGTCAGCTGTTGCTAGCTCCGCCATTAGGCGAAAAGCGAATTTTGGCTATTGATCCTGGTTATCGTTCGGGTTGTAAAGTCGTTTGTTTGGATGAAAAAGGAGATTTGCTCTACAATGAAACCATTTATCCGCATCCGCCACAAAATGAAAATGCAATGGCAATGAAAAAAATCCGTTCGATGGTGAATGCTTATAATATTGAAGCAATTTCGATTGGAAATGGGACTGCAAGTCGAGAAACAGAGTTTTTCATTAAAAAAATTGCTTTTGACAAACCGGTTCAAGTTTTTGTGGTATCTGAAGCCGGAGCATCGGTTTATTCTGCTTCAAAAATTGCCCGTGATGAATTTCCAAAATACGATGTAACTGTCCGAGGTTCCGTTTCTATCGGAAGACGACTTTCTGACCCGTTGGCAGAATTGGTAAAAATTGACGCGAAATCAATCGGTGTAGGACAATACCAGCACGATGTAGATCAAACCAAGTTGAAAGAAGAATTAGATACGGTTGTGGTTCGTTGTGTGAATTCAGTGGGTGTAAATTTGAATACAGCCAGTAAATCCTTGTTGAGTTATGTTTCTGGAATTGGTGAAAAAATGGCCGAAAATATTATTGCATTCCGACAAGAAAACGGTCCGTTTGAAGACAGAAAACAACTTAAAAAAGTGCCGAGATTGGGTGAAAAAGCCTATCAACAATCAGCTGCATTTATTCGTATTCAAAACGGAAAAAATCCATTGGATAATTCGGCGGTACATCCGGAAGCTTATTCAATCGTGGAAAAAATGGCGAAAGACTTAAAAATTTCACTAACCGATTTAATTGGAAACAAAGAGAAAATATCCTTAATCAAACCTGAAAATTATACCAACCAAACCATCGGAATTTTAGGAATTAAAGACATTTTAAAAGAACTGGAAAAACCGGGACTTGACCCAAGAAAATCAGCAAAGGTTTTTGAATTTGACCCGAATGTCAAAAAAATGTCCGACTTGAGAACCGGCATGATTTTACCAGGAATTGTCAACAACATTACTGCTTTTGGTTGTTTTGTGGATATTGGATTAAAAGAAAGTGGTTTGGTACATATTTCACAACTCAAAGCAGGGTTTGTGTCGGATGTTAACGAGGTGGTGAAATTACATCAACATGTTCAAGTAAAAGTGGTTGAGGTGGATGAAGTAAGGAAAAGAATCCAGTTGACAATGGTGATTTAAAAAAAAATCCAAATTTCACCTTAAGTATCATGAAATTTGGATTTTTTGGTAAGAAATTAAAAAAGTTATTCCTTTTTTTCTTCCTCTTTTTTTTCTGCCGGTTGATCATCTTTAGCAGCATTTTTAAATTCTTTAATACCGCTACCTAAACCTTTCATTAATTCCGGAATTTTTTTACCTCCGAAAAGTAATAAAACAACAACGATAATTAATCCTATCTGCCAAGGACCTATCATTCCTAAAAATATAGCTAATGCATTCATAGTTTACATATTTGAAAGGACAAATGTAAAAAGAAATTACGGGACTTGTTTCGATTTCAAGTATTTCTTAACTTAAAAGTTAGTTAAAGTGAGTGGTTTTTTATCTAAAACAAGAAAAACACCTCTTTTTAAAGACAGTTTAATTACTATATTTGTATATTAAAATTGAATTATGTCTGAAAAACGGCTCAAAAGACAACAACTCAAGAAGCAATTGTTTACCAAGAATAGGTTGGTGATTTTAAATGAGGAAACCTTCGAAGAGATCTTTTCATTAAAGCTCAACTTGATGAATGTTTTTGTTGTGCTTACTATTTCTTCTATTTTGTTAATTTCAATTACAACTTATATAATTGCATTTACACCATTACGTGAATTTATTCCGGGATATGCTTCCAATAAATTAAAAAAGGATGCTACTATTTTAGCGGTTAAATCGGATTCTTTGGCTATTGAAGTGAAGAAAAATGAAATGTACATAAATTCTATTAAAAAGATTTTAACCGGTGATTTAGAATATGCCAAGTTTAATAAAGACTCTATATTAGCTCAAGAAAATCCGGATAATTTAAAAGCTGATTTAAATCCTTCAGAGGATGAGAAAAAACTCCGGGAGCAAGTTGCTTTGGAAGACAAGTATAACCTTTTTGAAAAAGCTCAATCGAAAGTAAATTTAGTTTTATTTCCACCGGTAAGAGGCCACATTACTGAAAAATACAGTTCGGTTAATAAGCATTTTGCAGTTGATATTGCGGTTGCTAAAGACACACCCATTAAGTCAGTTGCCAATGGGAGTGTTGTTTTTGCAGAGTGGACACCCTCCACCGGAAATGTGATAATTATTAAACATCGAGATGGTTTACTGTCTGTTTACAAACACGCGGCATCATTAACAAAAACACAAGGAGATGTGGTTAGAACGGGAGAAGTTATTGCACTTGCCGGGTCAACCGGAAAAGAATCAACCGGAATTCACTTGCATTTTGAATTATGGAAAGACGGTTTTACCATTGACCCCTCTCAATTTATAGATTTTGAATAATTATGCGAATTAAAGTTTTAGCGGCTAAACTTCTAGCCAGAAAAGCACATAAGGATACCCAAAAATGGGCCTCAAAACCGGAAGAGATTCAGCAAAAGGTTTTTAAAAGTTTGATTAAACAAGCTTCAGGAACTTTGTTTGGCAATGATCACCATTTTACTGCCATTAAAACGCATAATGATTTTGTCAAATATGTTCCGGTGAGAGATTATGAAGCATTGAAATCGTATGTTGATTTAGTAGTTGAAGGGAAAGAGAATATTTTATGGAAAGGAAAACCAGTTTATTTTGCTAAAACTTCCGGCACAACATCCGGAGCAAAATATATTCCGCTTACGAAAGAATCTATCCCGTTTCATATTCAGGCAGCCCGAAATGCTATTTTGAGTTATATTCACGAAACCGGCAAGGCAGATTTTGTTAAGGGGAAAATGATTTTCCTTCAAGGGAGCCCAATATTAGAAGAAAAAAACGGAATAAAATTAGGACGACTTTCCGGAATTGTCGCTCATTATGTGCCAAAATACCTTTTGAAAAATAGAATGCCTTCATGGGAAACCAATTGTATCGAAGATTGGGAAACCAAGGTGAATGCGATAGTAGAAGAAACTTTTAACGAAAACATGACTGTCATTTCAGGTATTCCGGCTTGGGTGCAGATGTATTTTGAAAAACTACAACAAAAAGGGAATAAGAAAGTTGGAGAAATTTTTAATAACTTTAATCTCTTTATCTACGGTGGAGTTAATTTTGAACCTTATCGTGCCAAGTTTGAAAATTTAATAGGCAGAAAAGTTGATTCGATTGAGTTGTTCCCTGCTTCGGAAGGATTTTTTGCTTACCAGGACTCTCAGAAGGAAATAGGTATGTTATTACTTTTAAATTCAGGAATTTTCTATGAATTTATTAAAGCAGATGATTTTTTTACTGAAAATCCAAAAAGGCATACCATTGGAGAAGTAGAATTAGGGGTAAATTATGCTTTAATTATTTCAACTAATGCGGGTCTTTGGGCTTATAATATTGGAGATACAGTTCAGTTTACGAGTTTAAAGCCTTATAGGGTAATTGTTTCGGGACGAATTAAACATTTTATTTCTGCCTTTGGCGAACATGTAATTGGTAAAGAAGTAGAATGTGCTTTAAAAGAAGCGATGGAAGGAACAACAATTAGGGTAAATGAATTTACGGTGGCTCCACAAATTTCTCCTAAAGAGGGCTTGCCTTTTCATGAATGGTTAATTGAATTTGAAAATGAGCCGGATGATATGGATGCTTTTGCTTTGAAAATAGATATCGCCATGCGGAAACAAAATGTGTATTATGACGATTTGATTGTGGGTAACGTTTTACGTACCTTAGTTGTTACAAAAGTGAACAAAAACGGATTTCAGGATTATATGAAATCCATTGGTAAATTAGGAGGTCAAAATAAGCTTCCAAGACTAAGTAATGATAGAAAAATAGCAGATGTACTTAACCAAAATAAAAAAACCTAAATTTGCAAAAAATAAAAGTATACAAATTGATTTTTATTGGCAATTTGAAATACTTAATACCTTATAAATGAAAGAAATAAAAAATATTTCCCGTTCCCGAGCTCAAGAATCATCTTCAGCTATTGAACGATTATATATCACGATGCGTCACTTGTTTAATCGCGGCTTTTATAAACCGATGGGAATTTCAGGAGAAACTTTACGTGAAGCGTTATTACAATTGCGTCCTGAAATTTATGGATCCATTGCTGAAGAAAAAGTAGAACTCAACGGATTATTGTATGTTATCGAACGGCTTCCGGTTGGCATAGAAGAATGTCGGTATATTAATTTAACATCAGACGAAGGCTATTCAAAATCACATTTTACTGCAATTGTTCCTCCTAAACGAAGAAGAAATTGCTACCGAATTGACGAAGAGCAGATGAACGTTGAAATTACACGTGGGCGTTCAGACATTTATGATATTTTAACCCATTTGACCTTTATTTTTATAGAATCACATAAAATTAAAGACCGTGTTTTATTAGATGAAAATCAATACGAAGTAACACGAGATTGGCAAAAAGTAGAACAGTATGTTTTGCAACCCAAAAAATTATCACAAATTGATAAAGAAAAAGCAATATCTCACGCATCGAATGTGTTAGGAAGAAGCTTTTCAGAGGTATTAGCTATTTATGATTCGTTTGGAACAGCAGAAAAACCGGATCGTTTTTTACACATTATTTATTGGTTAGGAAAATTAGCTATTGAAGAAATTGTTGAAAACAATAAACGAACGATTACATTCAGTCCAATTTTAAGAGAACGATTAGGACATCATATTCATGGAGAAATTTGGGCCACTCAAATTAAGGATGTTTTAAAGAAAAATGATTTATTAGGAAGGCCTATTCATATCATTAGTGCCAATATGCATAGTGTGATGAATTCCATTTTTGCAACGAATGTGTTAAAAACAAAGTTCAAAGATAAAACGGATTTCTTTATTTATGAAGAATTAAGTAAATCCGGAGCCAATGATTTGCGAAATAAAGTTGAAGAAGTGGCTTTAAAATCAGGAATGATGTCAGTTTTAGACGAATCCGGAACAAATATAGATGTGCAAATTTTTGATACAGCTAAAATAGATTTTTCAAAAACATCTTTTTCAAAAGCTAAAGTAGGAGAGCAAAAACCGGTTTTAATTGTGATGGATTATGCTTTTGGCGAACAAGCCTATGAAACCATTGACGAACTATTAAAACCATACAAAGAAGGAAAAAGCAAAGTAACCTTTTTAAATGTAGAATCGGTTTCCATCATGGGTAAAGCCGGAATTTTACAAGGAGGAAAAGGTGATATTATGATTCCATCGGCACATATCAACGAAGGTACGGGTGATAATTATCCTTTTGAAAACGAATTGACCGTTTCTATGTTTAATGGAAATGATATTCCTGTTTTTGCGGGACCAATGGTGACCGTATTAGGAACATCGTTACAGAACAAAGATTTATTAAAATTTTTCCATGAATCAACATGGGGTGTTATCGGTCTTGAAATGGAAGGAGCCTATTATCAAAAAGCAATTCAATCAGCCTCCAAAATCAGAAAAAGCATACCAGAAGAAGTAAAAGTGCGTTATGCGTACTATGCTTCAGATAATCCATTGGAAACTGGAAGCACATTAGCATCCGGAGGATTAGGCACAACCGGTGTAAAACCAACCTATTTAATTACAATTAAAATACTAGAACAAATTTTTAATTCAAAATAAAAATTATGAGCGTAAACTCATCAGATAACCAGGAAATTGATTTAGGACAAGTATCTAAAAAAATAGGACAAACCTATCAAAATTTTTTAAGCTGGGTTTTTAGAGGAATTCTTTTTGTAAAAA
>Ga0209202_1001281_pt1 | contig 15871 bp, 15 predicted proteins | sample AD_UKC032_MetaG_FD_184416 | JGI IMG/M metagenome (GOLD analysis project Ga0209202, IMG submission 184416) | Active sludge microbial communities of municipal wastewater-treating anaerobic digesters from USA - AD_UKC032_MetaG (SPAdes) (version 2) | ecosystem: Engineered > Bioreactor > Anaerobic >... | reverse complement strand
GTGGAGAGAATCCTTAAGGACATGTCTCTGGCTCACAACTTCCGCTACATCGCCCTGCGCTATTTCAATGTTGCCGGGGCGGACCCGGAGGGCCGCATCGGCCAGGCTTACAAGGAATCGACGCACCTCATCACCCGGGCTCTTAAAACAGCCAAGGGAGAATTCCCAAAACTGCTCATCTACGGCACCGATTATCCCACACCCGACGGCACCTGCATCCGTGACTACATTCACGTGAACGATCTCGCGGACGCCCACGTCCACGCGCTGGAGCACCTGATGGCCGGCAATGGTTCTGATGTCATGAACTGTGGTTACGGCCACGGTTTCTCCGTGAAGGAGGTAATTGAAACCGCCAGGAAAGTCACCGGTATAAATTTTTCAACGGAGGAGACGGATCGCCGGGCCGGTGATCCGCCGGCGTTGACCGCCGACAGTACACGCCTCAGAAACAAGACAGGTTGGACGCCGCGGCACGATGACCTGGAGTTCATCATCCGGACAGCCTGGGAGTGGGAAAAAAAATTAATCTAAGGAAGACCTGCATCCATGTTCCTTTATAATTGCCCATTTAGGATTAACGGCATTCCAGTGAGCTGTCCTATACGCGTCTGTGCATATGCGCGACCGCATGCTGCATGAAGCTCGCATCATTTATCATCGTTGGTGCAGCTTTTCTCGCGATGATTTTTTATGCGCCGAAATATCTCTCCTACGCCGACAAGCCAATCAAGTCCGATGTTATCATTCTCATTGTCGGCCCTGATTTAAGAGCAAAGAAAATTGAGGCCCTCAAACTCATCGAACAAGGCTATGCAAAAAATCTTTTCATCACAGGCCACGGCAACATAAGCAATGTGCCGACAAATCCACATATGAATGTGCCTGAGAAATTACCCGGCTATGAATTGATTCAGTCTGATACTAACGATACGTCGCATTACCCTTGGTATTTCGAAAACACTCATAAAGAAATGCTCGAAGCCAAGAAAGCAATAGATGGGAAACGATTCCGTTCGGCCATCTTTGTCAGTTCTCCTTTCCACATGCGGCGAATCAAGATCATTGCTGATCATATTTTTGACAGCAGGTCCCTGCAAATGAAATTTGTACCAACAAGGTATGGGGACGGCATTGATCCAGGCGGGGTTTGGAGCCTGCATAACCTTGAGCTGATTGCTATGGAATGCTTGAAGATCACCTGGTTCTCGGTGTATAAACGTTTTGCGACACAGTTATCAAAAATAAATCCTGGTTTATCGCCTATCCATTCCATGGAATAGCGGAACCACTGAGGGTGTTGCATCTACCTCAACCCTTTATCTGAATTCTTAGGAGGTCGTATGAGTGATGAGCTTTTGGAAAACATCGTTGACGGGTTGGAACCAATTGCACTCATTATCAGAGCGGATTTTGACGCAGAAGGATTGCATTTCTTCACGCCGGACAGTTTTTCTCAGCAGGTTGCTTACATGCGGCACCCGAAAGATAAGGTAATTACTCCTCATGTGCACAACCTTGTGGCGAGACAAGTGTTGTATACGCAGGAAGTGCTTTGGGTGAGGAAAGGGAAAGTTGAGGTGAGCCTTTATACGAGCAGGAAATCCTTTCTAACATCCCGCGTCTTGGGAGCGGGCGATCTTATCCTGTTGTGCGGGGGAGGTCATTCCTTTAGAATGCTTGAAGAGACTTCCATGATCGAGATAAAGCAGGGACCGTATTCGGGAGACAATGACAAAATAAGATTTGAGGTGCAGGAGGCTGATCAATGATACCGGTCAATGAACCGCTCCTTAACGGTAATGAGCTGAAGTACGTCAGCGAATGCATCACCACAGGCTGGATATCCTCCGCCGGCAAGTTTATCACGGAGTTCGAAAACCAATGGGCACAGTATTGCGGCATGAAGCACGGCATCAGCCTTTGCAATGGCACGGTCGCCCTGGAATTGGCCATTGAAGTCCTCGATCTTCCCAGGGGCAGCGAGGTTATTTTGCCCGGTTTTACAATTATCTCCTGTGCCCAGGCCATTACGAAGGCAGGGTGTATACCGGTGGTTGTCGATTGCGATCCGGACACGTGGTGCCTGGATGTGAACCAGATTGAAGATGCTATCACGCCGAAAACGAGGGCCATCATGCCGGTGCATATTTATGGTCACCCTGTCGATATGGATCCCATCATGGAGTTGGCGGCACAACATGATTTAACAGTCATTGAAGATGCAGCAGAGGTCCACGGAGCAGAGTACAAAGGGAAAAAATGCGGAGGCATGGGACACATTTCCTGCTTTTCCTTTTTTGCCAATAAGATCATCACAACCGGCGAAGGGGGGATGGTCCTGACAAATGACGACCGGCTGGCTGAGAAATTGCGAGCTTATAGAAACCTGTGTTTTCAGGAAAAACAGCGCTTCCTTCATGATGAAATCGGCCATAATTATCGGTTTACAAATATTCAGGCCGCAGTTGGTCTTGCTCAGCTTGAAAGGATAGAGGCATTTGTTGAAAGAAAACGGAATATGGCTGCCAGGTATAGCAGGGGTTTGTCCGGTCTTCCCATAAAGCTGCCCATAGAAAGACCGTGGGCCAAAAACGTTTACTGGATGTACGGGATGGTCATCGATGAGGAGACAAAGCTCGATGCAAAAGAGTTCGCTTCACGTCTTCGGTCGCACGGCGTCGAAACGCGTCCCTTTTTTCTCGGCATCCACGAACAGCCGGTGTTCAAGAAGATGGGTTTTTTTAAAGGCGTATCCCTGCCGGTAACGGAAAGGATAGCCCGTCAAGGTCTTTACTTGCCGAGCGGACAGGCAATAACGGACGAACAGATTGACTATATTATCGAGAAAGTAAGGCAGGAATTTGCATAGAATGGAGGAACCGTTGAAATGAGTGAAAAGAGCGCGCTTATTACAGGCATTACCGGTCAGGATGGATCATACCTTGCGGAACTCCTGTTGGAAAAAGGTTATCGTGTTTACGGAATGGTCCGCAGGTCGAGTTCCGTGCAGAAAACAAGAATTGATCATTTTTACCGTGATCCACACTTAACAAAAGTTCCTCTATTCCTTGAATATGGGGACTTGGCGGATGCTTCATCACTTCGACATGTTCTTACGACAGTCCAGCCCGATGAGGTATATAACCTTGCCGCGCAATCGCATGTCAGAATTTCCTTTGATCAGGCTGAATATACTTTTGACGTCACAGGGACCGGTGTCTTGAGGATTCTGGAGGCGATACGGGATTACCGCGATGCAACGAATAAGCAGGTGCGTTTTTATCAAGCTTCCTCATCAGAGATGTTCGGCTCGTCACTGCCTCCTCAAAACGAGGATACGCCGTTCAAACCCCGCAGTCCCTATGCAGTGGCCAAAGTCGCATCTTTCTGGCATACAGCCAACTATCGTGAGGCCTACAATCTTCACTGCAGTAATGGCATCCTTTTCAACCACGAAAGCGAGCGACGGGGAGAGAATTTTGTCACCCGTAAAATCACACAGGCGGCCGGATTGATCAAGGTAGGTCTTCAAAAGAAGCTGTACCTTGGTAATCTGGAAGCAAAGAGGGACTGGGGCCATGCAAAAGATTATGTTGAGGCCATGTGGCTGATGCTGCAGCAGGACTCTCCGGATGATTATGTTGTATCGACTGGCGAGTCGCACAGTGTCAAGGAATTCCTGGAAAGCGTCTTCTCACACTTAGGGCTAGATTGGCAGGAATACGTAGAGACTGACCCTTACTACTTCAGGCCCACAGAAGTGGATTTCCTGCTCGGTGATTCATCGAAGGCGCGCAATAAACTGAACTGGAAGCCGAAAATAGGTTTTCAGGAGTTAGTCCGTATCATGACGGAATACGATCTCGAACAGGCGGAGCGTGAAGCCCATGCGTTGCAATTTCGCAAGTAAGGAAGCAAAGATTATAGAATAAGATGAATCCCATCCCCGTTCTCATGTATCACCATGTCAATCTTCACAAAGGAGACATGTTTACGGTAACGCCGGAAGTCTTTGAAGGTCAGATGGCCTATATCGCCAAAGCGGGTTACAAGGCATTAACACTTGATGAACTGCTCGCTTTCATAAAAGGGGATCTGGATTTGAGACAAAAAGCCGTTGCCATAACCTTCGATGATGGCTGGCTTGATAATTATATATATGCATTTCCTCTGCTCAAAAAATATAACCTACGGGCAACTATTTTCATTATCACAGACTGGATTGAAGAATCCTCCAGAAAATCCAATGGAATCCCAGCATTTATACCCACAAACGAAGAATCAAAGGCTTTGATAATAAAAGGGGAAACCCAAAAAGTTGTCCTAACGTGGGAACTCATAAGTCAAATGGCTGATAGTGGTCTTATCGATTTTTATTCACACACAAAGAGTCATCTGGACTGTAATAATTTGACCGAACCGCATATCCTTGAGGAGTTGGGAGAATCCAAGAGAATTTTGGAAATACGTTTAGGCAAACCATGTTCTTACCTCTGTTGGCCTTACGGATCGTATAGCGCCAGGGCTATATCTTTTGCAAAGAAAGTGGGCTACGAGGCACTGTTCACTATCGAACGCGGCGTGGTTAAGGCCGGGTCGGATCCTTTTTCGATCAAACGAAATCTTGTCGAAGATAATGTCTCGCGGTTCAGGCAAAGAATGCGAATAGATACACACTCGTTCCTTTTTGAACTACATCAGCTGTATCTGAGAATGAGAAGAAGATGAGAGTGCATTATTTAATATACTTGTTAAAAGAAATCGCCACAACTTTGTTTACTATATGCCTGATTTGAGAAAGCCAACTGCTAAAATGACCGCGAAAAGTATTGCTTTGAAGATCCTACTGTTATTAAGCTCTATACGGCTTATCCCGCATATCTTTCTTCTGAAATATCACCCATCAAGAGAATGCATAGAACTGGATATAGACAGATGGTTAAGTTGTCTCAACCTTGGCAAGAGATCTGACGCAACATTCGGAGCTATCTGGTCTTTCGTCGAGTTGATGACGTTTCATTCTGAATACAGAAACCTTTTCTACTATCGTTTAGGATGGGTTGTTAAAGTACTATATCCTTTGTGTCCTCCAATGCCCACTCTCTATATTTACACAAAGGACATCGGCCCCGGATTATTTATTCAACATGGTTTTGCCACCATTATCTCTGCAGAGAAAATCGGGCGGAATTGCTGGATCAATCAACAAGTCACAATTGGATTTTTAAATGATACTGATAGACCCACACTAGGTGATAACGTTACAATATATGCAGGTGCAAAGGTACTTGGAAATGTAAGAATCGGCGATAACTCTATCGTGGGTGCAAATGCTGTCGTCATTAAAGATGTTCCTGAAAACTGCACGGTAGTTGGTGTTCCAGCATTTATTTTGCGCAGGAATGGCGTGAAAGTAAAAGAACTTCTTTAACTGTCCAAATAAAGATACGCAGCTGTGTGTCTTGATATATAACGTAAGAACAACAGTTTTTATGAAAAATACTAATTTGGAAATTTACAAAGGAATGGCTGAAATTGAGCAGAAAATATCCATTTCTGAATGGGAGAAAATATTTCTCCTATCAGATAATGCAACAGTTTTTAATCATCCTCATTTTGTTTTAAATTGGTTTAAAACCTTTAGTCACCTGCGAGGAAATGTTCCAATCCTAATAAAAGGTGAAATAAGCAATCGAACAATAATTTTGCCAATGGAAATTTATAAAAAAAAATATTCCTTTTATGAATGTAAAGATCTTTTTGGCATTGGGGGACCAAACAATCTTGATTTTCAAGATCCGCTGATATCAGGTAAAAACATGTCTCCCGGCGAAATGAGACTATTGTGGGGAGAATTGTTTTGTCTTATACGTCGGGAAATTCCTGAATGCGATCAAGTGATCATTCCGAGACTCAAGTCTTCCACGGTTGCAGGCATAGAAAACTGCGAGCAATCTACTGTCTCGCCTTATATAGATCTAAATGATTTTAAAAATTTGGATGATTTATTGTCCAAATGCAGGGCAAGTCATCGAGGCGATGTCAAAAGACAAATCAAAAGACTAGGAGAAGTAGGTGCTGTCACCATGCGCACTTTTAACTATGACGAAAAAGAGAATGCACAGGAAGAACTGTCGATGTTTTTTAAAGCCTATGAATGTCAATGGAAACCTAAAGGCGCGCACGCATATGAGAGGAAGGAAGCACAAAATTTATTCCGTTATCTTATTAATGATATGCTAGAAACTGGATTAATTCATTTTTCCGTTTTAAAGTGTGGTGACAACTCAATTCATTGGCATTATGGTTTTTTGCACAATAATCGACTTCATTATTATATGCCCACCTACAATGTCTCATGGAATAATTATTCGCCAGGCAAGGTGCATGTAGCTTATCTCATTGAAGAATGTATAAAAAATAGAATTCGCTATTTTGATTTCGGGTATGGTGAGGAGTCCTATAAGTACAACTGGGTGCCAGTAGATCAAAAATTGTATTGCTTAAAGAAATGGAATGGAATCCGTCCAATGAGACGTTTCATGGAAGAATTAATTAAGCCAACATATAAGTATTTCAAGAAGAATATGAAAACAGCACATTAAGCCGTAAAGATATTGAAAAGTTTGATCAACGTTTACAGGAATCATTATTGCGAGAGATGTATCAGGTGATCGTATTCTTCAACGCTAAAACTGTGGATGGATCAACTCTAAAATAAATGAAAATAGGAGTCAACCAAGTAATAATAAGTGATGCAGAGTCACGTCAGGAGAGCTTTGATTTTAATAGAAAGATGTGCTGATTTAAGTACTTGGATATCAAGAAGCCGCCAGACAATCAAGTCCATTTTGGCGCTTCTTGGCAGCAGTATCACATCGTCTGTGTTAGCTGTCATCGGCGGCCTGCTGGTTGCGCGCTTTCTCGGGCCGGAAGTGACTGGACCATTCCGCGCATACACAATACCTTTAACTTATCTCATGTTTATAGACGCTGGCACCAGTGATGGCCTTTGGCGTCAGATCCCATACTACATGGGCAAAAAAATGCCGGAGCGCGTGGACGCACTTGCCTCCGCAGTAGGGGCTTTTGAACTCTTTATATCGGCTATGTTTTCTTTCGGTTTTGTTTGTTGCGCCACATACAGCTTACTGAACCAAGATTTCTTAGGTTTTTCTGGCTGGCTCTCTCAAGCTTTTTTTTGCTGGGGGGTTTTTTATGGAAGCTATCTAATCTCAACCTACCGGACACTGAATCATTTTGTGACTATGGCAAGGATTCAAGTTGCTCAGACAATACTAACATTTGGAATGGTATTCCTGTTGCCGTTCCTGAAATTCTATGGCCTCTGTGCGCGAGCAGCCTTTCCGTCGCTCCTGGAAACCTTGCTTTACCATCTAAACCGGCCGCTCAAGGTGGCCTATCGTTTTAATGTTAAAGACTTCATTGAAGTTATTAAAACAGGTTTTTTGTTCAGTTTTTGGGGTACCCTCTATACATCCGTATGGATTGCAACCGAAAGCGCCTTGATACTCTTCCTCGACGGTGCGACTGCCCTGGGCCTTTTTTCGGCCGCATATGCAGTGCGGGAGGGCATGAACTCCTTGCCCAGAGTGGTCTGGCAAGTTCTACTTCCACGTGTTGTCATGACCCATTCGCGGGATGGAAGTGTGCGTAATGCTAATGCTCGGATTGCGTGGGTAACTATAGGGCTCACGTCATTCATGATACTGATCGCTTGTGCAGGTTCATTTTTGTTGAATATATTCGTTCCATATTTAATCCCGAAATATGTTGCCGGTATTCCGGCAATGAAGGTTTGCCTCTGGTTTTCGGTTGTCGAGGCAGCATTCTTACCAATGAATATTCTTTTTGCCACCGGCAGATCATGGCTCTATGGCCGCAGTGTTATTGTGGGGATAATAGTTTTTCCTTTAGCGACCTATTTATTATTTCCCATGATTGGCGGGCTTCTTGCGGTTGCAGTAGGTTCTCTGCTCGGTCGCGCTGCCAGAACCTTAGCCGCCTATGTGGATCTAGCAATTTTAACGAGGCAAGAAAGTGCAGGATAAACCCCTCATTTCTGTGGTGATACCGGCTTTTAATCGGCAGGATACTATATCTTATTGCCTCGACTCCGTTTTAAACCAGACGTATAAGGATCTGGAAATCATTGTAGTCGATGATTGTTCCATAGACAGTACCGTGTCTATTGTTCGCAGCCATCCTGATACAAGAGTCAACTGCGTTGTTCTCGAAAAAAATTCAGGGGCGCAAGCGGCGCGCAACAGGGGTATTCTTGAAGCGAAATCTGACTGGATAGCATTTCAGGATTCAGATGATGAGTGGTTGCCTGATAAACTGGAAAAGCAGGTTTCTGTTCTAGCGAATGCAGATTATGATCCGTGGAGTTTTCTATACTGCAACGCCTATCGTTTTGATAAGGCAAGGGGCATAAAGAGTATTCGTTTATTGCCTGTTGTGGAAGGTGAGAATCAATATTCCACGCTGCTGCAGTCACCTGCCCCACTGTTTCCGACAATCCTAACATCAAAAGAGGCCTTGGAGAAAATCGGATACTTAGATGAGCAAGTGCCATCGTTTCAGGAATGGGATACGTCGATACGCCTTGCCAAATATTGCAGAATTACTCACATGAAAGAACCATTGATGATTTATCACACTGGTAGTGGTGATACAATTTCAGGAAGCGCGACGAAACATATTGAAGGATGGAATTATATTATCAGTAAATACGAGCGCGATATAAAAGCATTGTGCGGGGAAGATGCATGGCTGAAGCTCAATGCTCAACTACTGGGAACATGTCTGGATTCGGGGCTGGTAGAACATTTTGACCGTTACCGTAACAATGTTGGCGTGTCGAGGGGGCATCATCTTATAATGTTTTATCTCATGATTTGCAGAAAATACCGGATCAAACCAAACAACACCATCAACCGCTTTTTCCGCATGCTTTTTACGAGTTTGGGTTACTTTGCAGCCGGGCAAGGCCGCATAATCAAGCAGTAGGGTCTTTGCGCAGTCGCATAATCAAAACTTTTATCGCCTATATGGATTTGGTCACTTTGACAAGACTTGAGACATGATATTGAGGAAGCGTTATTCCGCAAACCCTACTCCTGTTAATGGTTTTCGGGAGGTTCGGAGAAGAACATCTGTTGTTGCATTTTTTTTGGGCATGGCAATCATTGTTGCAGCCATCCTTCTCGGGCATTCGTATGCGTTCTATTTTTCTTTCCTGGCCCTTTCGATTCTTATGGCTCTGCTATGGAGAAAGGCACCCCGCCCCTGGACTTACTTGGTTTCGATATCATCGTCAACTCCCATAGCGATAGCCAAACAACAGTTTGCCGGCAATCTCATATTTGCCCTTTGGTTTGCAGTCTTGAACCCACGGTATTTGTTCAGGCTACCCAAGTGGATTTATGTGACAGCCGCTTTGGCGGTAATTGGCGTCGCTACGAGTTCGATCAACTGGGTATCCGGCAATTTTGTAGGCAGCATAATGCGGCAAGGAGCATTTGCATACAATTTCTTTCTGGCACCGTTCCTGCTACTACCTGCTGTCTATCTGAGAATGAGTGAGAGTCGGGATCATGCCGCAAACCTTCAAGGCCTGTTGTTTTTTCTGATTGTTCCATCGACATTGATACTGATTTCAGCAAAATTGCTCGGAACCGTAGATAACACCTGGGAAGCCTCTTTGCATGCTGTGGGCCTTGCTGAAGGGTACCTCAATTACAAACTTGGCAATGTGGTTATAAGCTTCGTCAGAACCGAGGTCGGGTTTATACTGGCCGCCCTGATCTGTGCGTCAACTGCGGTAATGGTCTCACAGGTCAAGGGCCTGTATAGTGTGATCGCAGGTGCGTGCTTGACCGCCAACGTGTTTCTTCTTCTTGCCACTGGAAGCTTTGGAAGCATTTTTGCGTGTATTTGCGGTTTGGCAGCCATATTCTACATTCAGTTACGTAACATCAAAGCAACAAAAGTTTTTTTATCTGTGACCGCTTTATGCTGTATGCTGTTAATGATATATAGCCTTTCTCCACCAAGCACAAAGGAGTACTTGGGAAAACGCTTCGAGCACCGTGTTGTTGAAGCGGATACTGACAGGTTCGTACTGTGGGCGCGTGCCATGGATTATTTTTTTGAACATCCCGAAGGTGTTGGCTTGACCTTCACGGTCGGCGACAAAGTAAAATCTAATCCTCATAACGATTATATAACCTATGCTGTCAGTTATGGTTTAATGGGTGGGCTAGCCTATCTATCTCTTGTTCTAGGATTGTTGATCCATTTCTTTAAAAGACGAAAGAATATAAGCGTGGATCACAATGCCCTTGCCATATACCTTGCCGGTTTCGGTGCTATCATTTCACTTGCCGTAAACTCTATGACCGATCATATTGGAGACAACAGATGGTATTTTAACTTAATATGGTCTTTGATATGGTACAGTTACTTCTGTAGCCTGGCGGCGCAAACGGAGAACGTCCCGAAGAATATAAAACGCGAAAATGGCCTTTCGAGAACAACAACATATCAAGGATAATCGTGGAAGGTATCACGGAAGGGACTTTCAAAAGCAAAAATAGAAGAATGGGTGCGAAGATAGAAAATAACCAATACAAAAATGTAATTAATTACTTCGTCAACTACACGTCGATATTCTCTTTAACGCCTTGGCGCAACTCCGTAAGGCTGTTCCATGAGGAGGGCTATAAGATAAAGGTTTATCAATACGCAGATGAAAGAATCAGGAAACACCCCACGGAATTAGAAGACAAGTACACGTTGGTGGAAATGCGTTACCCCACTGTTGCGAAGTATATTCTTTTTGTGATTAAAACTTTTTTCAGATCGTTGAGACACATCGGGCTGAAAAAATTGAGCACTTTGGGGGATGGGATTGACTGCCTGTTTCGCAATTATTATTTCATTGCGGCGTGCCTCTTGAAGAACAGGAGCGGAGAGCATGAAATCTTCATCGGTGGCGACCCCGGCTCGTTGATTGCAGCGCACACCCTTGCAAAGAGAAAGAAGGGAACCCTCATTTACTGGTCCTTGGAGTTGTATATTGAAAAGGAGCTCGATAATTTCGGATTAAAAATCCTTAAACGGGCGGAAAGGAAATGCAACCAGGATGCCTCGTTTACAGTAGATTTCGGGGACATACGGTGCAAGATCCTGCAGGAAGAAAACGGGCTTAATCCAAGGACGATGATATCCGTTCCGAATTCTCAAATTGGACCGGGTGAAATAGTTAGAAACTATTACTTCAACGATAAATTCAATATTCCGCGGAATAAAGTCATCATATTACATGCAGGAGGGCTATTTACACCGTTCGTGCGGGTAAAAGATATTTTTCAGTCCGTTCCGGAATGGCCGGAAGATTACATTCTGGTTCTTCATACCCATCAACGTCCTTATCCCGGATGCGGTTTTTCAATACCGGAGGAGTATCTAAACAGGAAGATTTTCCTGAGTGATGATCCAGTTCCCTTCGATCAACTGGACACGATCTATTCTTCTTGCGACATTGGGATTATGGTGCACGGACCTGTAGACAGTGCATTTGATAAAAATTTATTTTACAGTGATTTATCAATTGGTAAAATATTCCATCATCTTAAGGTTGGTGTTCCAGTTATTGTCAGAAACCTACCCGGCTATCCAGACCTCATTGAAGGATTGCCTGCCGGTGCCTGCCTGAACGATCCGTCTGACATTCTGCCAGCTATAAAGAGAATAATAGAAAATCATTTGCAATACAAGTTGAATGCACTGAAGCTTCATAATGAATATAGGTTTGAATTACATCATGCAAAACTCATTGAGAAGATCAATTCGGTTTTTGGTAGGATAAGATAATCTATGAAGGAACAGGTGAATAAGAAAACTTTAAGGATACTAGTAGTGACCAATCTTTATCCGACTCCGAAAACAAGCAATAGGATCTTTGTTAAGGAACAGATTGAGTCCTTGCGGGAGCATTATCCTGATCTTGCGATAGATATTCATGTTATTGAGGGTTACAGTCCCAAAGGAGCATATCTGCGGGATATGCTACGTTTGCCTGCCATAGTTAAGAATGGCAGGTATAATATTGTGCATGCTCATTTTGGACTAGCTTTGATTTCAACGATGTTTGTCCATGCCCCTATTGTTGTAACATTTCATGGATCAGATTTGTTGGTGAATCCGACTAAGCATATTTCCAAAATTCTCGCACATCGCGCATCAAAAGTGATAGTAGTTGCTCAGAGGCTTAGAGATTGCCTTGGCTATGGCGAAGTGATTCCGTGCGGTATAAGAGTGAAAGATTTTGCACTTCCATTATCACACATGAACATGCCGCGGCTAAGTATTCCGGGTAAACTACGTGTACTTTTTCCGGCCAACCCCATAGCAAAAGTGAAAAACTACGATCTTTTTCAAGCCGTTTGTGAAGAGTTGGAGCGGAAAGGAAACCGTGTAGAACGAATCCATCTTATGAATATAGACCGAACAAAAGTCCCGGAAGTCTACTGGAATTGTGACCTTATGCTTCTGACGTCCTCATCAGAGGGCTCTCCAACCGTCATAAAAGAAGCTATCGCGGCCAAACTTCCATTTGTTTCAGTCGATGTGGGCGATGTAAAGGAATGGTCACGATTAGTTGAGTTTGGAGTAGTGGTTCCGGGCAGAGAACCAAAAACCATTGCAGATATGGCCATTTCCCTTTTATCTCGAGTAAAACACAGACCGTTATTAGATAATAGCAAGTGTCTTGAGATGATGGATATCGAAAACATAGCCAAACGGATCAGGCGTGTATATGAAGACCTATTAGATGTTCGATCTAAATAGCTAGATGCAATAGCATGAGCACGTGCCGTGTTCAGTCGTCTTTGACAAAAAGCAAATAGAGATGTGCTTCATTACGGCTAGAAAAAATATTTCTCAATGTATGTGGATGCATGAAAATCTTGGCGATAGTGCGATACTAAAAAACAAATAGATAATAGTGAAAACTGAATTAATACATTGTTCTGAAAAACATTATCTCAAGATAAATAACAAGATTGCCCGAAACAAATATTTGCGTAATGAAATTATCTACCGTATATTATATTCAGTAGGTATTTATAGGAATTACTTTTTTATATTAACAAATGACAATCAAACCATCGGCGCCCTTGTAATCAGAAGTAGAATTAGTAGGAAATCATTGAAAAGATTCTGGTGGATATATGGTGTCATTATAAATGAAGATTTCAGAGGCAAAGGTTTCGGTGTAGATATTATGAATAAAGCAATTAATTGGCTAAAAGATAAAAGAGTAAATGAAGTACTTTTATATGTAGATAAAGATAACAAAAAGGCTATAAGTCTTTATTTGGGGCTTGGTTTTAAAATATTGAGAAACTCCAAATATCATAAGCTTCAATCGCAGCAATTCTTAATGGCGAAAGAAATTACTCGATAAGTCAGGAATTCAGAGATCCACATGAATATTTTAATTACCCTTGATTACGAAGTCTTCTTAGGGAAAGAAACAGGTACAGTTGAGAATTGTTTGATTAAGCCGATTCAAAAACTTACTGCAGTGGCTGAAAAATATAATATTAAGTTCATTCTATTTGTTGATGCAACTTATATACTTAGATTGAAACAATTAATGAATTGTCATGCGCGATTAAAAGATGATTATGCAAAAATTCGTCATCATTTAAAACTATTAACTTCAAAGGGACATGACATACAGTTACATATACATCCACATTGGATGTATTCCGATTATAACGGCAAAACTTGGATAGTTGATAAAACTCATTATAAACTATCTGATCTTCCGCAAAAAGAAGCAATGCAAATTTTTGTTGATTCTAAATTTATTTTAGAAGACATTATTGGCTATCCTGTAACAGCATATAGGGCTGGCGGTTTTTCTGCTCAACCTTTCTCTTTGCTCAAGGAATTATTTACACAACACCATATAAAAATTGATTCATCTGTTTTTGCCAAGTCAAGATACTATTCTTTGTTTCAACAATATGATTATAGAGAAATCCCAAATAAAACTTATTACACTTTTGAAGATGATCTCTGTATAGAAAATCCCAAAGGAAGTTTTATTGAATTACCTTTGACAACAATGAAAATATCTCCTTTTTTCTATTGGCGACTTGCACTTACACGTGTAAGGAAAAGACCGATTCATACAAGATGGGGTGATGGTAAAACAACTGAAACCAGCAAAGAAAGTTTAGTTAAGCGTTTGACAAAATATACTTGGGCTTATGCAACTATTGATGAATTTAAATCAAGTTACTTAAACATGATGTTTCAAAGATTTCTTAAAAAGTTTAGCAATGATGATTATTTTGTAATCATTGGTCATCCAAAACTGGTTACTCCATACTCTGTCCAAAAATTTGGAGAATTTTGTGCAAAGTATGGGAGAAATAATAATTTCGTGACAACAAAAACGATATGCCCACATTCATCAAAACGCGAAATGTATGAATTTTCGGATTAATCTATGATTATCCGCTCCCCGTGCGGTTATGAACGGTATCTATGGTTACACTAATAACTACCGATAAAGATATTAAAAACTTTCTGCCCGTTGTTGCTACGAAAGAATACTTAGAGTCAAAAGCATCTCGGTTTGGCTGGTTCTTATCTAATTCTTTTGTGTTACCTTTTATTATAGAGAGGAAGCTCTTTTTTAAATGGATAAGATTCACCCATGAAACTATCTATCTCGGGAATGGTCCATCATTAGGCGACGAAAAGGAGTTCTTGAACCAAGTAGTCGATTTCAGCCGCAGCCTTGATGTTGATTTCATATACCAACCCCTTGCCAACGTCGTCTTCAATACATGTCCCGACGGCTCGACATTTGCGCCGTTCGGAAGTTATAGAGTAGACCTTGACGTGTCAGAAACTCAGCTCTTTAAGGGAATCCATCAAAAACATAGAAATGTCATAAGAAAGGCAGAGAGGGATGGGGTCTTGATAAGAAGCGGTCACGAGTATCTGCCCCATTGCCATCGCCTGATTAAGAGCACGATGGAAAGATCAAGCATGCGCTATGTAAGTATCGATGAGTTATTAAAGTTCAAAGAGAACCTCGGGCGAAACCTTTCTCTTTATATCGCACTGATAAATGATGAAATTCAGGGCTGCGCCGTGATAGTTTGGAGTAAGGGGTACTCCGCATACTATTTGCACGGTGGGAGTATCCCATCGCCTTATACTGGTTCTCTCAATTTGCTCCAGTGGCAGGCCATGAAGGACATGAAGAATGAGGAAGTCAGGTTTTATGATTTTGTAGGGGCAAGAATTAAACCAATACCAGGCTCGAAACAAGAAACCATGCAAAGATTCAAGTCAAGGTTCGGCACAACAATGAAAGAAGGATATCTATGGAGGTATCCTTTGAAATGTTGGAAGTACAATTTGTTCAGACAATTCAGCAGGGCTTATGCTTTGATGAACCGTTTAGATTACAAAAGCGACATCATTGACCAAGAAATAAGGTCCATCGTGAAGAGATGATCATGAATAACAAATGGTACCGATTTATGAAGATGCTTCTATACGTCTTAGTTTTGAAACACCTTCCGCCAACATACTATCCAGGAGGCACTGTTATAAAAGCAGTAAGATATTACTTCTGTAAAGGATTGTTTAAATCTTGCGGTTCTGGTGTCGTTATTGAATCCAAGGCTCACATACCCTTTGATAAAGTTGAAATAGGGAACAATTCGGGCATTGGATATAATGCACGGTTGGGAGCGGTGAAAATAGGCGATGATGTGATGATGGGTCCTGACGTTATCATTCTAAG
>Ga0209202_1001273_pt1 | contig 15901 bp, 16 predicted proteins | sample AD_UKC032_MetaG_FD_184416 | JGI IMG/M metagenome (GOLD analysis project Ga0209202, IMG submission 184416) | Active sludge microbial communities of municipal wastewater-treating anaerobic digesters from USA - AD_UKC032_MetaG (SPAdes) (version 2) | ecosystem: Engineered > Bioreactor > Anaerobic >... | reverse complement strand
CATCACAGAGTAGGATGGGTACGGGAGATGACAATTGTAACCGGAAAGGATAACATGAATATTGTCAGGGATATGACAGCAGATTATATTCAGAAAACGATCAGACTCCTGAATAGCTGGTACCTTGAAGCTATGGCAAATTTTTCGGAGCTGGCAAAAGCCGGAATCGGAGTTGTTCCCGATTTGCAAATGAGACATGACAGCTACAAAAAAGGAAATGATTTAATAGTATATAATGCTCCTGCTGCTATATTTTTCCATGCGCCGAGGTTTTCTTCGACACCACAGACAGATTGTGACACAGCATTACAACTGGTACAGCTTTACGCTGAATCGTTTGGTCTGGCTACATGCTGGAATGGATTGATCCAGGGAGCTGCTGCCGGTGATCACCTGAAAGGATTTACAAAGCTCGCAGAATTTCTTCATATCCCTGTTGAAAATAAGTGTTACGCAGCTATGACGATAGGCTACCCCTCTGTTTCTCTCCACAGCATTCCTGAGAGGAAAGTGGATGTTAACTGGATTAATTAGCCTGGTTTAAAATAGTGACGTTCAATTATATCCGGGTATAAAGACAAACACTGAACAGAAGGGAGAGCATAAGAACTATTATCGGTCAAGATTAAATTATTCCTATTTTCATTGCATAGGTCAACGCCTCAGAGGTGTTATTCACATCCATTTTTTCAATAATCCGTTGCCTGTGATTATTTACTGTATTTACACTCAGGAATAATTGTTCAGCTATTTCCTTGCTTGCCATGCCTTTTGCAATTAGTCCAAGGATCTCAATCTCACGTTTACTGAGTTGGGATTGCTTCTCTTCCCTCTCTTCAGTGAACTGATAAGTTTTGCCTGTCTTAATGTTGATTGTACTCCTCAGGAACGACTTGCTTTCCTGTTGGTTTGGATTGACATCCATCAAGATCAGGATCAGCCACATGTTACCTCTAAGATCAAGTTCAAGGGTAACCATTTGCTGAATGAATCGGATATATTTCCCCTGATTATTCCTTAATCTGAATTCGAATACTGTCTTAAAATCCTTCCGCTGTTCTGCCGGTACTTCCAGCATAAACTCCGTCGCTCTTATACAGGTATCCAGAACAAAGGAAATATCATCCGGGTGCATCAGTCTGAAGAAAAATGAATAACCTTCTTCAGCAGCTGTCTTGTCATCATAATCGATTAATTCCCTGAACCTGTTCCGGACAAAAACATATCTCTTCTGATAAATATCATAGATCGTAAGTGAACTGTTCTCCACAAGTGCAATGTGCTCCAGAAGTCTTATGTGATAATTGAGTATTGAATAATCGATATTTTCAGGGAGAATGGTCTGATCATCGAGAAGTTGTTTAAACCTGGCCTGCAAAGAATGGATATTCATAAAATGATGATTGATCACTATTGTGCAACATGCTGGTCTGTATCAACTTTGCATAAACAAATGTAGTTAAACCAAATGGAAACAGAAAAAAGATTAAAGATGCTTCAGCTTTTCTATGCAGGCGTTCTGGCGGATTCGATCAGGAACTACTCCGAAGCTGGTATTTTGGACATAGTGGAATTAAAAAAAGAGAAAGAACAAAAACTGGCAGCAAAGGGTCAGCTGGCTCAGCTGAACATAAGCTCTCCCGTGGAACTGTTTAATACTTTCTCAGAGATTTTTGGATGCATATCCTGGGATGTAGAAGAAAAACCGGAAAAAATCACAGCCAGAGGAAGTTTCTGCCTGCTCTGTGCGATAGCTAAAAAGATGGATATCCAGAAACCCTGCAACATGTACTGTATAAACCCTTTCAGGGCATTAATTGATGGCCTTGAGAATGGATATCAGCTGAGAGTCGGATCTACCCTTTGGGAAAGCGGAAATTGTGAGTTTGAGGTTATATCCGGGGAATTATAAAATTTAAATTCATTATAATTCAGTGTATCAGGTACTAATTAAAAATTGAAGAAATGATGAAACAAGCTTTGGTTATTCGGGCAACAGCATTGTTACTGACAGCATCAGTTCTGCTTTCAGGGTGTTCAAGCACTACCATGATCCAATCAAAACCGGAAGGAGCAAAGATTTATTTGAATGAAGAACTTGTAGGAACGACACCTTACGCCCATAGTGATACAAGAATTGTTGGCAGTACCACAAGATTAAGGCTGGAAAAGGAAGGGTATGAAACATTAAACAGCTCTTTCACAAGGAACGAAGAAGTGGATGCCGGGGCAATAGTCGGAGGCATATTCCTTATGTTTCCCTACCTGTGGACGATGAAATATAAACCGTCACACACATATGAACTGGTACCTCTGACAGAGGTAATTAAGTTCTGAATCGCATATACACATATACAGGTATAAAGGCAAATAGTTATTAATTACACCTCTTTTGCCCTGGGAATCACGCTTATAGGCATGACTAAGGGAAGTATATCTTAAGATAATGATTATCAAAACCTTGAACAAATCAAGTTCGTGCATTATATTGATAATCAATGTTTAAGTGTTAATAACTTATAAGCTTTCAACCCTTAATTCACATTGTTAATTAAAGACGATGTATTTCTTGAAGGAAAGATGTAATTTGGTACATCTTTTTGACTACCTGATTATAAGATGGAATCCATTTTATTGTTTGGAGTATTTGAGGGCATAATAGTCTTTCTTCTGATCTTTCTGAAACGGAAGAAGACTGTATCAGACTACCTGTTGTCATCTTTCTTCCTGATTTATGCATTTAATACCTTTCTGAGTTACCTTGAAATATACAATCGCACTCATGGATTCCCATACCCCTTATTCTTCTTTATCTCCACTCCATTTCTATTGCTTCACTGGCCGATCTTATGGCTGTATGTAAAATCGCTTACCGACCAGCATTTCAGGTTCAGACCTGTGTACCTCCTGAACCTGTTGCCCTTTTTGCTCTGTATTGTGCTCTTTACTTTTGAATATTACACAAAGCCTCTGGATGAAAAGATTGTGAAACTTCAATCGGAATCATTTAAACAGCAGTGGGATTATCCTGCTGTGATTATCACAATGACTTTATCGTCACTGATATATCTCTCATGGGCAGCAGTACTTGTCAGGCGCTACAACCGCAAGATTAAAGTGTATTTTTCCGAAACCTCCAGGTACGATCTGTATTGGCTTCGTATTCTGATGATAACTTCGGCAGTGATTTACACGGTCATTTACCTGGCTTTCGCGATTGATCTGATTATACCACTCGCCCCGTTCAGGTTTTTGCACCAGGCGAGTTTCATACTGGGTTCGGTCTATATTATTGTCCTGGGATTTTTCGGACACCGCCAGGGCAACCTGTTTTCAGAAAAAAATATTGGTATTGAACTTCAGGAACCAGGACCGGTCTCAGAGATCAAATATTCATTAACAAAAAAGGAGAATGAATTTATTCTTTTCCTGCTGAATTATATGAAAGAGAACAAACCATTCCTGATTCCTGAAATAACCCTTTCTGCCCTGGCTTCAGAAATGGAAGTCACGCCCGATTACCTGTCCGGCATCATTAACAATAAACTTGGAAAGAATTTCTTCGATTTTATAAATCACTACCGCATCGAAGAATTTAAGACCCGTTCCCAGGCACCTGAAAACAAGAAATTCACGCTTCTATCGATTGCTTATGATTGCGGATTCAATTCAAAAGCCACTTTCAACCGTGTTTTCAAAAATGTCACCGGTATTACTCCGGGAGAATATGCCAGTAGGTAAATCCCCGTTCCAATACAGAAAAATATCGACAGTCTCAATAAACTGAGCCCTCTTCTTCTCACAAAAGGACTTTTCTGAGACCTCCCGAAGACTTGTTGAGACCCCCGTCATTCGGGCCTCATCTACCTTTGTAGCATAATCTCAAACACAAAAAAATGAAAACAGCTCTTATTTATGCATCAAAGCATGGCACAACAGGTCTGGTGGCAGAAAAGATAAGGAATCTTCTGATTGACGATGAGGTAGTCCTTCTTAACCTCGACAAGCAAGACCGTATCGAACTCTGTAACTTCGGGCGTATTATAATAGGAAGTCCTTTGTATTCAGGTTCACCGTTACCCGTTGTCAGGAAGTTTATCGAACAGAATCTTCTGTCCCTGCTTCAGAAAGAAGTCGGAATTTTTGTCTGCTGCATGTTCTCTGACAAAGCTGATAAGCAGATTAACAAAGGATTCCCCGAATTGCTCAGGAATCACGCTCGCAGCATCAAAAACATGGGAGGTGAATACCGGTTTGAAGATATGAACTATATCGAACGCCTTGTTGTGAAGAAAATTTCAGGGACCGCAGGCAGCGTTTCTGAGATCAATGCCGGGAACATTGAATTATTCGTCAGGGAATTGACTGCTGATGCATCACAATCCTGCACTACTGTATCTGATTCATTCGTAAAACTTTAAAATTTTATTACCATGGACTATTTACGTTGTTTCGCAATCACTTTCGGTGTGTTTGACACGGCATGTGTCATTATGCTGATTTTTGGAGTCTTCCTTATCCTCTCCTGGCTGGCAGCCTTACTTCTGGAAAACTTTCTGGTTTTTGGAGTTGTTCTTGTAGTTACTGCTTTAAACGGCCTTGTGCAGGTTCTATCTTATTTACTTCCCCGCAAGGTGGGGAAGTCATCCCTGGTTCATACTTTGCCCGCAGCTCTCATGTTTCTTGCGGGCGCGACGGCGTATTCCCAGACTGCAGAGGAAAATTATCAGAACCTGATAACATGCAGCATGTTTGTTTTTCCTTTTACCTTAAATGAAGAACCAATGAAACGCCTGCTTGTCGCCAGTTTTAAGGATGATCCCGAGTTCGAGGGAATTGAACCGCAATTATTTGACGGTGCCACGGGTAAGGGTTTAAAAATTCTTATGTACAGAAAAGACAATAAGGTAGATGTTTACTATGAACCGGGTGTCAGTTTTGATGAGAAGACATTTAAAATTGGCGATGGACTTGGTTATACGGCTGAGACTCTTATGTCGCCTTCACGATTTGCCATGTCGGAAAATGGAGTTGATATTGATATTGCTTTTAAAGATAAAACCGGGCGTAATGTTAAAATACTCATCAAGGAAAACACTCAGAACATTCATCCCTTTCCGTTTCTTGCTCCGGTGGGAGATAATGTAAAGGATCCCGGAAAACTTTTCGCGGTATATATGAAGGAATTCGATTTTGTGAGGAGAGAAGGAACAACTGTCCAGGTTACTATTGGCGACAGGGAACTGAAACCGGCAAACTTTCCAATTTCAAGAGACGGGCAAAAGGTGTATCTCATGCGTTATGCTTCCAGTCTTGTCATCGGTGAAATAAATGCATCTGTAACAAGACCATGTGTTCTTGAAAATATTTCAACCGGTATAGTCAGAACCGGAAATATGAGCCTTCATTTTAACGGGGATAATGAAGTTCAAAGGTGCTGGGTCGACTCGAAGTCTGACAAAATCGAATTGAACTTCATGAGCGGTTTCCCAAACCTTCTGACCTTGCAGGAGAATAAAAAAGTAAAAGGTTCCTGGCAATATGCCGTTTCCGGTGAAGTGCTTTTCGGGGGTAAGTATTCACTTCTGAGGAATGACAGCAAAGTTTATGTTGAGTTTGATGTCACAAAAAAATGGGAACCTCGGAATATACCATTCAGTTTTAAGGTATTTACCGGCATCGTCCGTTCGTTCCGGAAATGGCCGGTTACTTATAAATGGAATGCAACTGTCGATTTAAACGAGATGTCAGTCGATGCCACATGGCAAAGAAAATAGCAGAACAATGGATGTCAGCCGGGTGTCAGATCTCATCACCCGGCTTCAGATAAAATCCGATTGCATTCAGACCTTCACCCTTGCGGTAATATTCAGGATCAGCCAGTTTTGCATTTTCCAGCCGCTTAACTTTTATCAGTACGCTTCCTGCCTTAGGTTTCATAACCTGGACACCCTTTGTTGACCGGCTTTCGACCGGATTGATTAGCGAAGTGTTGAACAATACCACCTTTTTTATACTGCTCATGGCAACCAGGTCAATATCATGTTCGACGTGTTCAATAAAGATCAGACGGGATTCACTGTTAAAAGCATTCCTGAGTTTTTTCCTTGTGTACTCGGTTTTAAAACTTTCCATGGAAATCTTTCCGATCTTACCATTTTCGAATGCCACGATCAAAAAGCCCTTATATCTTTTCTCTCCTGTAAGATAAACAGGCCTTTCATCAGGTTCGGGATCAATCTTCCGGAGAGCCTGTAACTTGTCAATAAGTTCCTTTTTCTGAACTTTATAAACATTGCACAGGGAAGTAAAGACAAGTATCTCACTCGAATTGGAATCATCTCCCACTTTGATCGTTGAGGTTCCGGAAGGAGATTCCCTCTTCAGATCAGAGGTTTCTTCCATTTCAATTCTCTTTTTAAGACTTTCTGCACTTTGCATTGCTGCCAGGTTTTAATTAAAATCCAAATGTGGGAATTATTCATTTTCTATCACCGGAAATTTCTGGATTTCTTCTTTGCTTACAAAAGCAGGGGAGAGGTGAAGAGGTCCCATACCCGCTCAGGCTGCACACTTATTTGCGTTGATACTGTTATTGTCCGTTTTTCTGCCCGGGTCGCCATGACGTCTGAAAGCCCTGGAACTCAAACGGAATTCAATTTTATAGCAGCATTTCTTATATTTTCAAACATACTTTTGTAACTTTGATTCCGGTCTCTCGCTGAATAACACTTTTACTATGGAAACTGTCATAAACCAGGATCTTCAATTGGCATTCGATTTTGTTCAGTTTACCAACCGCAGTATTTTCCTTACCGGAAAGGCTGGTACCGGTAAGACAACTTTCCTTAAGAGCCTGAAACTTAAATCTCCTAAACGAATGATAGTTGTCGCTCCGACCGGCGTGGCTGCAATCAACGCGGGAGGAGTTACAATTCATTCTTTTTTTCAGTTACCATTTCACCCTTTCATTCCGGCGTTTTATCTGCCGGGAAACAATTCAGCAGTCCGGACCGATGGTAACGATCCGCCCGGATATAAGATGAGCCGCGAAAAAGTCAACATTATCAAAAGCCTCGACCTGCTCATCATCGATGAGATAAGCATGGTAAGGGCTGATACCCTTGATGCCATTGATTCCGCCCTGAGGAGATACAAGAACCGCCTCCTTCCCTTTGGCGGAGTACAGCTGCTTATGATAGGCGACCTTCAGCAACTTGCACCCGTTGTCAGGGATGAAGACAGGGAACTTATCGGCCAGTATTATCAGTCATTCTTCTTCTTCGAAAGCAAAGCCCTCTGCAACACCGATTTTGTAACCATCGAACTGAAACATATCTTCAGGCAGGACGACCAGGCTTTTATCGACCTGCTAAACAAGATCCGCAACAATAACGTGACTCAGGAGGTGCTCATCGAGCTTAATAAACGGTATATTCCTGATTTTGATCCTGATTCACGAGGAGGGTACATCACTCTTACCACTCATAATTACCAGGCCCAGACCATAAACGATTCAAAGCTCGAAAAACTGTCCGGTAAAACTCACTCCTTCAGGGCACATGTAAAGGATGATTTCCCTGAGCTCTCCTTTCCCAACGCCACCGAACTGGAACTGAAGAAGGGAGCACAGGTCATGTTCATCAAAAATGACCTGTCGGGCGACAGGCTGTTCTTTAACGGCAAAATCGGAAAGGTCATATCTTTTGAGGACGACACAATAGTTGTGAGATGCCCCGGCGACGAAAGCGATATCAGGGTGGAAAAGGCTGAGTGGCAGAATATGAAGTACACTCTTAATGAAGAGACCAGGGAGATAGATGAGACAGTAATAGGAACATTCACCCAGTACCCGCTGAAACTGGCGTGGGCTATAACTATCCACAAGAGCCAGGGACTTACCTTCGACAGGGCAGTTATAGATGCGAGTTCAGCCTTTGCCCACGGACAGGTTTATGTTGCACTCAGCCGCTGCCGATCGCTCGACGGACTCGTCCTGAGCAGCAGGATCAACGGGCGAAGCCTTATTGACAATCCGGTTGTTTCCGAATTCGTAAGCAGCCCGCTCAGAAAACAGTCCGACCGGAACCAGCTTGATGAATCAAGGAAGACTTACCAGCGGCAGCTTCTTTCAGAACTCTTCGATTTTGCTTCACTTGTAAACTCTTTAAGTTATTGCAAAAAAATACTGAGCGAGAACAGTGAAGCCATCCTGGGAAATCCTCACGAAAAGATTGGAAACATTATACCCCTTGTCAGGACCGGTCTGGTGGAGGTTGCAGAAAAGTTCCAGCTTCAGATCAACATTTTTCTGAGACGCGATCCTGATATTGAGACTAACCTTCCTCTGCAGGAGCGTATACAGAAAGCAGCAGTGTATTTTTCGGAAAAGATTGAAGCTGATCTGAGCGACATAATGACCGGCATCGCTGTGGAAACAGATAACAGGACAGTGAGAAAATCAGCGAATGAAGCCCTGGAACGGACCCGAAAGGAGTGTGTAACAAAGCTTGCCTGCCTCAATGCTGTCAGAACAGGTTTTGAGACAGGTAAGTATCTGGAAGCAAGAGCAAAAGCGGCAATTGAGATTCCTGAAGCAAGGACCCGCAGATCTGGTTCGGCTGAGGAAAGGTCCGGAGTCGTAAAGCATCCTGCATTGTTGAACCAGCTAAAGGGATGGCGAAATGAAATGGCCGGCGAGATGGACCTGCCTCATTACATGATATTGCCTCAGAAAACTATGGTCAACCTGGTGAATTTATTACCTCAGTCGATGCGTGCCCTTAAGCAGGTAAAGGGTATGGGAACAAGGAAATCGGAACAGTACGGTGAGGAGATACTGGAAATAATAACTTCTTATTGCAGGGAGGAAAACATTGAACCGCCCGATATCCCTCTTGTTGAGAAGAAAAAACCAAAAAAGGAAAGAGAAGATACTAAAAAAGTAAGCTTTGATCTTTTCATGAAAGGAAAGGAAGTTGCCCTGATTGCAGAGGAAAGGAACCTGAGTACCGGCACTATCGAAAACCATCTCTCATATTACGTGGGTACAGGCGAATTGCCGGTTGAAAGATTCCTGTCTCAGGAAAAAATCGATCTGATCTCCGGCCACCTCGACGGGACTGAGGATTTCAGGATGGGACCTGTAAAAGAAGCTCTTGGCGACAGGGTTACCTGGAGTGATATCAGGTTTGTGGTCAGCCATCTCACCTGGCTCAGGAAAAAAGGTTGAGAACGGTATTCTGAAGCTTTCCTGATACCGGTTCTACAACATCCTGCACATTTTGTTGAAACAATCCGTCTCAGGTTCACCTCTTTTCAGAGGGAGTTGGTTTTTTTTTAGTCATTTGGGTTTCACTGGTTGCTGGTTACTGGTTAACCGCAGGGGATCGAAGACTCATACCGAATACCGAATACCCCTGCCTGCCTGCTGATGCAGTCAGTCAGGCAGGGAATACCGAATACAGTAATTGCCAACTGCTTACTACCAACTGCCAACTGCATCCTGCCAACTGCCAACTTGTTTATTTGTTTTCCGGATAACAATCAGCAGATACATTGGTTTAAATTGATTTGTTCATAAATCCTGTTTGGATCATTTTTTGCTTAACTAAAGATAGATTAAAACAGTAAAAACAACTCAGGGGCCGGAGAATCCGGACCTTTTCCGTGCTGAAACCTAAAAAACATAAAGTAATGAGAATAATTATTATGCTGGTGTTTTTCAGTCTTGCCGTGGCTGTTGCGGCGCAAAAAGTCTACAGTGTTGAATATCCGAATCAGGCTGATGTAAAAGTTTATGTGGTTAAGTATGAAAACCAGGCTGATTTAAAAGTATACAAGGTGGAGTACGCGAACCAGGCAGGGGAAAATGACGGTAAGTGGTTCTTTACAGAGTATGCCAACCAGGCAAAGAAATAGATTTATTTCGTCGAGTATGAGAATCAGGCAGATCTGAAAATCTATTTTGTGGAATATGAAAATCAGGCAGGGTGGAGGGAAAAGAAGAAAATGCATTTGATGTATTAGCCCGACAGGGTATTCATCGGAGTTAATTGTACGGTCGTGCAGGTCGTGCAGGTCGTGCAGGTCGTTCAGGTCTTATGGTCTTCTGTCTTCGGTCTTCCGTCTTCTTAAAAATCATATCGTTTCAGGTAAAAAAATTGCCCTGAAACAATAAGTGAGATATTGTTATTCGATAAAAATTCGTGGATAATTTTAGCTTTCAGCGGTCAACTCTGTCTCGTCTTTAAAAAAGTTAACAGACTAATAATTAATTAATGGCATCAGTTCTCACTTAACACCCCCTTCCCTCCCGAAAGTTCGGGATTCCCCCAAGGGGGCAGGAGCAGCACGCTTTTGCTCCCGGCAAATGCAAAACCGTTCTCAAAATTTCCCTTAAACGCATTCACCAGTGCAATGATTATGCAACAAGGGCTTTTTGAAATGTCACATGTCTTAATGCATTTGAAAGTACATTTCTTTGGCTGTTTCTTTCCGTCCCTCACTTTCCTGATGAAGCTTGAAACAATGGCCCTTCCCCGTAACCCAACGGGACTTTTTATTAAAATCATATATAATGTTCATTACAAAAACATCAGTTGTCAAGTCGCCTGATCTGTCGAAGATGAAAGATGTGATAATTGATCACAGGACGAAAATCTACATTGTTCCCGATGCTGATGTTGAAGAAGCAGGAAGCCGTTATATGGACCGCAACGCTGCCAGGAGGGTCAGGTAAGGTAAGCGGCACTGGGGAAAGGGTTGTGTTACTTTCTTTTATAGTCCTGTCCTACCTGATTATGTTGCATATATTCCTGAATTTTGCTGTTGCAGATTCATCTGATTTATGTGATGTGACTGCAGCTCCAAGGTAGATTTTTACAGGCAGTTCAAGAGAGTAACTTGCATATTCTTTCCATGTTTTACCATCTGTGCTGTAAAATCCGGTAAATTTGTCTCCGGTTCTTTTAAGTCTGATCCATGTATCCGGAAACGAAACCGGAAAATCAGGCGTGCCTTCAAACCTTGCAGGATAAATTGCCTTCATCTCACCTCCTGTTTGTTGGCGGTACTGATACTCAAAGCCGCCATTGTTTTTGTTCCGTGGCATATTATCGGGGAACAGCTGAAAATATATATGCCTGCTTCCCGGTGTAAGGTCTTCACGGGCCATTAATCCTGCTTTTGTATACTGATGAGTTGAAGTAAGGCTCTCAACCCTTGCTGCAATGTCAAAATCCCCTGTTTTTTCAATATATACAAAACTGAATTCATCCTTTATACCCCAAATGTCTGATCCACCGGCTGTAATGTCAAATCCTGCATCATTGGCTTTTACAGTGCCTGCAATTGCAGGATTTCCAACATCTTCATATTTAAAATCCCTCGTTCTGATGAGTTTCGTTTTACTTGTTTTTTGAACTGGCAAAGGATCAGTATCCTGTGCATACAGATTTCCCGTAAGGATAACCAATAATGTAATTCCGGCAGTTAAAATCTTTTGTCCCGACATTGTAGTCTGTTTTTTGGTACGGTCAAATCTACAAATTTTAAAATTACTGCATGCCGTTGTTTCTGTTCATGCCGGGAAGGATTAATTTTTTTTGATGAACTCCGGGAATGGGACTTTCCTTTCTGGCTATCTTCGCAAAATGATGAAGCACGGAGGGTCTTTTAAAAAAAAATCCGTTTTTGATTATGGTAACCGATACATTTGGAAAGGAAGACCCGGTACCAAGGCTTCAGGGATGGGAATGTGTAAAGTGATTAAATTGTAATTGTTTTAAGGCTTTCCGGATTGTCGTGGCATTATCATAAAAATAAAAACGATTTATATGGCAAACAAAACTGATGATTATCTGGCCCCGCACTTTGTGCAGCGCAGCAACTGGCTTAGGGCAGCAGTATTAGGTGCAAACGACGGGATTTTGTCAACTGCAAGTCTCGCCATAGGTGTTGCCGCTGCAAGCCAGCTTCGGGAACCGGTTGTGCTGGCAACTGTGGCAGGTCTGATAGCCGGCGCATTATCAATGGCTGCCGGTGAGTATGTTTCGGTCAGCTCCCAGACTGATATAGAAAAAGCCGACGTTGAGCGTGAAATGCAGGAGTTGAAAGATATGCCCGAGATTGAATTGGAACGTCTGGCAGAAATTTACCGGAAGAGAGGACTGAAAGCAGAGACTGCAATGACAGTTGCCAAGGAACTGACGAAACATGATGCCCTGGGTGCTCATTTAAGAGACGAACTGGGTATGAATGAAATATCTCAGGCCAAACCAATTCAGGCGGCTTTGGCTTCCTGTGCATCTTTTGCAGCAGGAGGAATACTTCCGCTGCTGGTTACACTCTTTATGCCATTAAAGCATATGGAATATTCGCTGTATATTTTCGCCATTGCTTTCCTCATCATTCTTGGTATTCTGGCAGCTAAAACAGGCGGATCTAACATAAAAAAGGCAATAATAAGAATTACCTTCTGGGGTACTGCTGCAATGGGATTTACAGCATTGGCAGGATACTTATTCGGAGTTAACCTCGGATAATTGTAAGGATTAAACAAGAATCGCCGGGTGGTCCCACCTGCCGGTATAAAACATTATTATAAAAATCGCGGGAGCGTTTTATGCAGGAAACAGTTCAGTTCCACAGGGGCTCCATTGTGGATTGCCTAATCCACCCGGGGCAGGCCCTTTCGACAAGGATCCTGATGATGATATTCCTATTAATGGATTTGAAGAAGAACCTGATTGATGAAATACAATTATTAGTTTTTACATCCAGAAATTTTCATTCTTCCAGTCATGTGTAAAACCCATTTCTTTTTCCTGTGCTAAAGGACATTCTCCCAGTATAAAAGGCGAAAACCCACCCGGGTGCGCTGATCTTATGGGAGGCGTGGCAGGTGTTATTGTGTGTAACTTTATGACATATCTTTAATATGCGAACAGCAAAAGATCAATTACTTGTTAATAATCCCGGTTTTTACGGTTTTTATGATTTGCACTCTGATACTTTCCAAACTATCATATTCACGCTCATCGATACCGGGCAGTTTTAACTTTTTTTGTGAGGTATCAACATAAAATGTTCTGAATACATTAATACTGCCCGACCTTTGCAGGGGGAAGTAGTACATTACAGTATTGCAAAAAAGCGAATTAAGTGAGAGAGATATGAGATTTTCGGTCAAAACCAGACCACCGGAAATACATTCTGTAAGTTTGCATTGACAATCAGCAAGTCTCCAGTCCGATGCCTGATCTCCTTTCCTGTGTCTGAGTTTATAAAGGTAGAGATCTTCAAGTAATGAACATGCAAAATAGTAAACAAGACTGTCATTCCTGCTAAGCTTTTTTGAATTGCCCAGTCTGAAATACAGCTTACTGCCACATTCGAGAATTTTTACATAATTGCCTTTTCCATATTCTTTATCAATCTGTATTGCTTTATCTTCTTCATCTAAAGGAGCGAATGTCAAAAAACGGGCATCTGAGCTGCTGAACGACTTTTCATCTCCAGATATACGATATTCATGATCCTGAACAGGTATTATCCTTTTACCTGTTGATTTTTCAATAAACTGACCATTTTTGTAAATGACTTCAAAATTGTTCATATAACATTAGGTAATGAATTCTACAAGTGAGATTTACTAATCCTTCTATATCATATCAGCAGATTTTTATCTGTCTTTATTATCAGTTCAAAGTTTCCCGCACTAATATGATGTAGGCCATAAAGGAACTTTTTTACTGCTATTTTATCTCCGTCAACATATGTTCCCCATTTTGATAAATTATAGAGCCAAACATCGTTTTTTGAGTTTACTAAAAGAAAATGGAGTCTGCTTATTGAAGTGTCATTAAGATCGGGGATAGGATTATCAAGGTATCCGTAACGGCCGATAGTTATTATTACATTGTTAATAAAATATTTACGATCTGAGCCGGAAACCATTATTTCGATGGTGTTCTCCGCTGAACATATTTTTTCAAACCGGTGCTCACGAAAAATAAGCTTGGATACCAGGGAGGGTCCTTTCTTATTATCCCAGCATTTTGAACCCTTGTTAACCAGAGAAAAGTAAAAGTTAATGAAAGGATCATTTGTTTCAATACCAGAATCCCCGGAATCAACTGGATTTTTATCTTTTGAAAGTACTGAAAGAAGGTAGTTGGTGTTAAAGCACTTAATAGCGGGGAATGCTTTTTTAAGTTCCAACAGGTAAAGTGATGCCTGCTCAAAGGATCCAAGTTCATAGAAGCACCGGGCAAGAAGATTATGCGCTTCCGTATCGTTCGGATTTCTTTGAAGAAAGTCATTCAACAGGGACATGGCTTCACGATGTTTTCCTGATTCAAGCTGCATCCAGCCAAATTCTTTATGGACTTCGGCTCTTGGATTAAGTTTCAGCAGGCGGCCGAAATATTTACCAGCTTCTGTCAGGTTGTTTTGCAGAAGATAGTACTGTCCCAAAGAACGCAGTGCACCCAGGTTGTTTTCATGAATTGTCAGTGCAGCATTCAGGGCATTAAAGGCATTTCGCCACTTATGGTTTTTCAGATAGCGGTTGGCTTTGACAACTAGGTTCCCTGCCCGGATAAGTTTCGTATCAAGTATTGCAGGCACGTATTGGGAACGAATAGCTTCGGCCATTTCATGTGCGGTCTGAAAACGAAGTGCAGGGTCCGGTTCAACGGCCCGGTAAATAATATTCTGAAGCCAGACTGGCAGATTCCCGGTTAAAAGTTGTTTTTCTTTTATTAATCCTGACCTCTCCGGCAATGGTTTTCCTTTAAAAGGATTTAAGCCTGTAAGTGTTTCAATTAATGTTATTCCCAGGGCATAGATATCAGTCCGCGGATCCTGTAAATCCGGTTCCGTTGCCCTGAAAAGTTCGGGCGCCATATAAGGTCCTGTTCCGGAAAGCCTGTTTGCCACACCAAAATCGGATATCTTTATTTCGTCAGTAACTGAAAAAAGTATATTGTCGGGTTTAATATCGTGATGCACGATATTCTTTAGGTGAACATTGTGAATTGTTTCACAAAGGATCTCAAACCATGGAAGGGCAACTGACGGTAACACAGGCTTTGAAAGCCTTTCTCTCAGACTCCCGTTTTCGCAGTACTCCATTACAAGACAGATATTCTTCTGCCTCATGTAGTGATGGTAAAAGGCTGCTATATTTGTAAATCCGAGATTGGCTACTGTCTTTATTTCATGTATAATGTTCTTCTGTTTTTCGCTGTCAGTTTCCTTAAGCCATTTTATTGCAACTAACCGGTCGGCCAGCACATCTTTTGCAAGGGCGACCCTGCCAAATCCACCTTCGCCGAGATATTTTATATACAGGTAGTTGTCATTAAAGTACATTCGCGATTAATTTGATTGGCTGAATGGGCAGGATAAAAAGCTAACTTAACCATTATCTCCTTATTTCTTATAATAGCTGCTGCACTTTTATCCGCCAGTTTCAAATTATTCAAACTTTTATCTTGTATTCGGACAATTCCTCAATACTCATTCTCTCGTAATCTTCACGGGTTATAAACTTTTCTATCTGAGGATCAATTATTTTGCATTCTTCGAAATCAAGATGATTTATTTTAAATACTATAGTGTCTATTCGATTTTCAAGAAGGTAAGTGTCAGAATTTAGGTTCTTCCTTTTCTTGTCATAAATCTCATCAAATAATCCTACCACTATTTCTTCTTCAATGTAATTTGGGTAATGGACATATAATGGTTCCAGTGCTTGGACGCTAATTATCAAGTCACCCATACCAGTTCTTGGTGCAGTTTCATACAAAAAGTACTTTGACAGTTTTGAATTTAGTAAAGCAGTCAAGTATTTTATCTTCTCGCCTGTAGCAATACAGGTACTATCTAAACAATA
>Ga0209202_1001270_pt1 | contig 15945 bp, 15 predicted proteins | sample AD_UKC032_MetaG_FD_184416 | JGI IMG/M metagenome (GOLD analysis project Ga0209202, IMG submission 184416) | Active sludge microbial communities of municipal wastewater-treating anaerobic digesters from USA - AD_UKC032_MetaG (SPAdes) (version 2) | ecosystem: Engineered > Bioreactor > Anaerobic >... | reverse complement strand
CCGAGGGCACCTCCGAGAAATCGATGATCTTGATGCCGGGATTGACGCCATCGTTGACGTTGCCTGTGCCGAGCAGTTTCTTCGCGAGATCGTGCAGCGCCTCGTAAGTCTCGTACTCCTCCGGTGCTTGATACATGAACGCATAGCGGCGGTCGTTCATCTTGGTTTTCAAGCGAATGAGGAAGCGAGAGAGCTTGCCGTTCAACGGGCCTTTTTCGGTTTTGGGCTGGCCCTTCTTCGCACCGCTGACGTATTCCTCACCCGTGGGGATAACCTCATCATTTTTCCTGTCGAGGGATTCCACCAAGTCATTCAACTTGTAGGGAACCGGTGTGTCGACCGTGAATCCTTCCAGCAGCTCTGGCTTTCCAAGAGCATTGATGGCAGCGCGTTTCATTTCAACAACCGAATCCATCAGCGCAAGTGCCTGATTGGGTGCGTTGTCCCCCGAACGATCCACAAACACCGATTGCATCTCGTCATAGGTCAGGAGCCAGAAAGGCAGGAAGATCGCGCCGTCTTTCTTGGTCTTGATGTCGCCAATGCCTGCGATGCGGTAATGCGAGGCGAATTTCATGCTCGAATACTCGCCATGTAAATCGAGCACGACGATATTGGCGTGAGGCAGTTGTGCGGACTGCTCAAGGATGGAGGCGACGGTGAAGGATTTTCCCGAGCCCGTACTGCCCAGTAGCGCGGCATGTCGCTGGAAAAGCTTGTCGCCATCGATGTAGGCGCTGGCCTTGCCATCCAGGGTGTAGGTGCCGACCTTGAGTGGAGCAGCCGCGTCCGCCTTGGATGAGGCGCTCAAAATGCCCATGAAGTCTTCGAGAGACTTTTCTTCAATGGGGAACACCGACCGGTTGATTTCCGGCAAGAGGAAAACGGCACGCGTGAAGGTGTCTTTGCGCTGCCCATCACGAGCGCGATAGGTACCGACCAGGCTGATCGACACGCCGTTTTCCTCTTGAGGCACGCCAGCCAGATCCGCTGGTGGATCAGCTTCAGGTAGCGTTGGCAGTTCTACCGGATGCCGCCAAACCCTTTCGATGATGCCGATCAGCCATTCATCGCCCATCGACTGGATGGCAACCAATCGACCGACGCGCGCCTTTTGCAGGCGTTGACCGTCCGTCACCCGCACGGTGATCCGTGAGGTTTCAACACTGCGGACTTCGCCCAATGACTGCTCGTCGGTGAAATTGAAAATGCTCATCCTCGCCTCACTCCACAAATTTTTTCAAAAAGTCATCAAGCTGCCAGAGCGGCTCCGGGCACTGCAGCGCATTCCCGTTCCAGCGACAAACCGCCCCGTCACCATCCTTGAACACGGCGATCACGTGAGGGTGTTCGCCAAGCAGTTGTTCAATGTTCGGAGTGAGGTCGCGCGTGACAATGATTGCGGGCATGCCTGCGGCCAGTCGGCGTTTGATGACGCCTTGCAAATGATCGTCGTTGAAGCCAAACCCGATACACAACAGCGCCTGAGCATCGGCAAGCGCCGCATTCATCGCGGTACGCATTTCGTCGAACAAGGTGTTGACCAATGCGTCTTGGTACTTTGACGGGCCGGGCACAACGATGGCTCGACCTATCGTGGCGACATCGTTGAGCACCTCCATGGGCCCCTCATCGGTTGTCAGCCAACTAATTGAACCGTGGGGCTTGTAGAGGCGAACGGTTTTGCAAAGCCTGTGATCGAATTGCTGCTGACGTTTTTCAGCAACCCAGATTCGGTTGTACTGATTCTGGAAAATTGGCCGGGGGCGAGGTTTGCGCCGACGAAATCCGGCGAAGCCTGTATCAAGGGGCAGGTCTGCCAGATCGCAAAACAGCTCCAACAACGTGTCGTAGTTGGTCGTGATGACGTGAATGCCTTCTGCATTCTGCGGCGAACCATCGAACAGTCGATTCAGAAGGCGTGATGGTGCGTGCCCGCCATCCGCTTTTTCTTGAACCACCTTCGTTTCGGCAGTGGCAGTTTTATCCAGGATCAGCCGGGCAGTTTCGCTGCGTATGGCAGAAACGATTTCGGCCCAGCCCGCAGCGCCCAGCGGAATATTATTCAGCCCCGCTTCCAGGTTGTCCTTGATCGCCTCAATTGCCTGTGCCCAAGCGTTTTTTGCTTCATCTGTGGTCAGCACGTCGTCAACGGTATTCGCCAAATGCTCTGCCAGAGCCCCCATTCCAGGAAGGCCATAGCCGCAGGAGAATCCAGACCCGACAAGGAGCACTGGCGCTTTACGAAAAGCGCCCTGTATTTCGGTGAAGAGCTCGTCAGGTAAATCCGCCGCCGACATATCGTGCCCGCCTATTTGGTCAGCTCAACAAACGGCGACAGCACCTCCAACAGGGAGAGGCCTCCGTGCGTCAGCGTCGGGTAACCGCCTTGGCTGCGCCACTTTCTGCGGCCCAGCGCCAACAGGTGTGCGCCGTGCGGGCTGTCGATTTGCAATGCGACCGGAGGAACGAAGGGGCCTGCGTCACCGTTACCCGCCTTGCTGCGCCCGCTGGAAAAAGTCTGCTTGAGGTGGGCGGCAACCTCACCATCGGCATCGGGGAAGTAGCCGGTGGCGGCGTAGCCGTGATCCGAGGTGATGATCAAGCGCCGTCCGGTGGCGAGGCGCTCAACAAAGGCCCAAAAGTCGTCGCTGGAAAGTTGCTGCGCGGCATCTTTGGTCAGCAGCTCCAGACCCTGGCCTGCGCCGTAGTCGTGCAGCTTGGCGTCCGGCCAGTGGTGCCAGAAGACCCAGTTCTTCGCGCCGGAGGCACTGCCCACCAGGCCTTCGCAGTCCTTCCACGGCAGATCGATGGTTTCGGTCTGCGCCGGTTGCAGCTTGTGAGCCAAACCGCCGCCGTTGGCCTGCAACTGACTGCGACTGGCCAAGCCTAGCGCACGGGCGAATTCGTTGGTTTCGCCGGGCAATTCGGAGGCGGTGGCTGTGACACCATGCAGGGTGAAGCCGCGTTCTTTGGCCCCCTGCAGCAACCAGGGCAGTTCGCGCAGGCTCAAGGCATCCAGAACCAGCACGGCGCGGGCAGCGCTGTTGCCATAACTTGGCTCGGCCCACCAACGCGCAAGGCGGTCGGAGGTGCGTTCCACGCCGCTGATCTCGGGTTGGCCGAAGCACCGCCACAGATCCCAACCACTGGAAGCAAGGAACAGATCGAGCTCGCCGATCTCGCGGTCGCGCTTGACGACCTCGCCAGGGGCATTGCCCTCGGCCAATGGTCTTGAGGCGATGTCGAGCGTGCGTTCGATGATGAAACGCCACGCATCAGCAGCGGTGCCTTGAGTCAGGCGCTGCAATATTCCTGCATCGAGCGCCATCAGTTGTCCTCCTTCTCAAGACTCAGCTCGAAAGTCATGCCGTCGGGCAGTTTCTTGAGCAGTTCCTTGAGCTGCGCGCCCGTAATTTGTGTGTTTTGGCCGGCAGACACCTTGATCGAAACTTCTGCCACGGGCGTGGCCGGGCCAATGCCCCAGCCTTCGAGCTTGCCGATCAGGTTGAGCGGCGAGGTCGGCGGGTTAGAGAGCGGGATGCGCGGTTTGGTGGTGCTTGTGCCGCCGAAAATACCACCCGGCACAGGCGTTGGCGTGGGCGAAGCGCCGGGTTGCGGCTCTTGAACACCGGGGGTGGGAACTGTACCACCGCCAAAGACATCGCCTCCGTATCCGCCAGCAGCCGGCTGCGGCGCGGGTGGTGTGGTGCCACCGGTCGCGGGCACGGCCGAGGGTTCCATCAAGAACACCTCATCCAGCTGACGCCCGGTGTAGGAGAGCTTTGGCCGCAAGCGCCGCCACGCAGATTCCTCGTCTTCACCTGCGTGGGTTTGCAGATGCTCCAGATTGCGCAGGTTGATGGCGATCTTGCCGCGTGCGCACAGGCGCAGGATGCGCTCCTTCATCGCGGTTTCACCCAGCCAGGGAATGCAGTCCTGACCTGCAGGGCGTGGCTCCTGCAGCTCGCGCAGCAGCTTGCCGAGGGGTGCGTTCTCCGAGGCCGCTTCGAGCACGAGGTCTTCGAAGTCTTCGGGAACGAAGAGATCGTTGGTCAGCGTTTCCTCGATGCCTTCGGGGATTTGTGCGCCTTGCTTTTTCAGGTGCTCAACACTGAACAGGGATTGCTGCGGGTTCTGGTGATCGTAGCGGTGCAGGACGGCGAACCGGTCGAAGCGCTTCTTCAGGTTGTCGCGCAGGGTGCCTTCGAATTCTTTGTGCAGTTTTTTGTATTCCGGGTTCTGGCCGCTCCATTCCTGCGCCTTCATTTCGGCGCGTGCGAGGATGAGCAGGTCGCGATCCAGGAATGCATTGGTGGAACCGGATCGGGGCAGCAGGAAGCGAATGGTGTTGCGGCGCTTTTGCAGGTGATCCTTGAGCCAACGCCCCAGCGTTTGGTCAACTTTCTCCGGTTCTTCCGGCAGTACCAGGACGGGCAAACGGTCGTCCCAGCGCTCAGGCTGTTCGGCTTCGTCGAGCGATGTCCATGGGTCCGTCTGCCAGGATTTCGGCAGCGCAATCACCCGGAAGGTTTTGGCGACCTCATCGCTGCCACCGATGACGTAGCGCACCTGCTTGGCCAGCTGCGCCTGATCGGAGCCATCGGTGAACAGCTTGTCATTGCGGGCGCAGGCCATCAGTTTGGCGCGTGGGTTTTCTTCCTCACGAAAAACCAGACGCGGGCCGTCTTGATGGATGTTGAAGCTGTTCTCGACAATCGTGGCCAGCTCGACTTGGAAGGCATTGCTGTCCACTGGCTTACTGCGAGTGATGTCCACCTGCAGCGTGGCAGGATCGGCCCCCGCGAGGTTGCCAACGGCAATCGACCGCAGCCACAGTGCGCCCACGATCTCTTGCAGGTGTGGCGCAAGGTTGGCGTGGTCGTACACCGCCTCGGTAACCGAGATGATGTTGTGCTGTGCCTTTTCGCGCAGGGTGCGATGGTGCTCGTTGGACACCGAATCCAGCAGCGCGCCTATGCCCGAGGTGTCGTCATCCAGACGGAAGTCGGCGGCGGTGAGCACGGGCACGGCTTCGCCACGGCTCTTGTAGAGATTGGCCAAGATGCGAATCATGTCGCGCGTTTCCTGCGCGTCAGTGGCGATCAGCACTTGCTCCTCAAGCAGACGCAGCAGGTGCGGTGCATAAGGCCAAGACTCAGTGAACTCGCGGCGTTTGCGATCCTGTTCGGAGGGTGGCACATCAAGCAGGCGGAAACACTCCGAGACGTGCTGGGCGACCAGTGATTCAATGGTGCCGTCGGCAATCTGCAGTCGGTTGTCGAACAGGCGGTGCAACAACATCCGCCGACGATCTTGCTGGATACGCTCGGCGTTGCCACCCGCCTTGAAGTCAATGGCCACCGGATTGACGCGGTGAACCTGCTGGTAGGCATCGCTGCCACCATTGCGCACGGAGATCACGAGCACCAACAGATCAGGCCGCTCCTTGGCAATCTCCGAAAGGATCTGGATAAAGTTGAACGCCCAGTTCTTCCACGGGTACTGCTTGGTATTGGTCAAGCCGTCGTACCAGGTCTGGAATTCATCCAGCAGTAGCATCGTCGGCGTGTGCTCCAGCAGCTCAATGATGAGCTTGTCGGAGGGAATGTCGGTCTTGGCCGCCCCCATGCCTTCCCACTTGCCCTTGATGAACTCGCCCCGAGGATGGCGCTCGAACAACAAGTCCCACAGGAATTTGTAGCGCTGACGGTGCAGGCTCTCGCCAATGACCAGCATTCCATCGCGCAAGGCGATCTTGCCGATGTTGGTGTCACCCAGCGTGGTGGCCCAAGAATTCAGCCATGCGCCGGTCGATGTGGCGTCACTGACGGCATGGTAGAGCGCGGCCATCAAGTGAGACTTACCCAAGCCACGCTCGCCAATCACGACTACCGGTCGGCCTTGGTTAGGGCCGACTGCCTCGATGCCTTTCAAAAGGTCATGGGTCGGATACGTGATCTCCAGGAACTGCTGCGCGGCAATCTGTGTCGCGCCGGTGTTGGAGTCGTTGGAGAGCTCAATGGCCGTCCCTTTGAGGCGCTTGCCCCGAAATTCATCCCGTAGAGTCAGTCCAAGCATTACTTACGCTCCCCATCGTTTGTTTGGCTATCGGCTGTGTTATCCCCGTCACGACCGGGGTCCAGCCCCTCCATCGACTGCTGCTTAATCCAGCGGTCGATGTCTGCGCGCAAGAACCGCCACGTCCCACCAACCTTGAAGGCAGGAATCTTCTTGGCCGCAGCCAGCCTGTAGACCGTACGCTTGCCAGCCTTCAGATAGGCGGCAACCTCGTCCAGGGTCAGGATTTCATCTTCAGCGTTCGCCATTGCTTCGCCTTTGCCGCCATTGATCATGTATTGCCAAGATTTGCCAATTCTCCCATATGTGGCCCCTCTAGACCAGAGGAAGAAAATGATTCCGTACTATCGTGTTGCGGCTGGAGAACGAAGCAAAAACCAGGTGGGAGGGCCGCTGTTCGCCTACTCGCACGCCCCTCTACGAATGGGCAGGCCAGCGGCAAGCCTGTCGGCCATCGCTCCTGATAACGGGCAAAAGCAGGACGTCCGCTTCGGGAGCGATGACCCTGATACATCCAGATTGTTAAAGAACGGCGTATCGCCCACGCGGGCAGCACTACGACCTTCCGACAGGAAGGATTTCGCTCACGGCTTCTGATTGCGCACCACTTACTTGTCCAGCGCCACCATGCGGACGATGCTGTCGAACTCATTCAGCACGTCGGGATGATTCTTTGTCAGGTGCCGCAAGATGGCTTCATTGGCCATCAGCTTGGCGAGATAACCTTTGGCCAGCACCAGATTGAGAATGTCTTGGCCATAGGTCTGCTCGGCCAGCTTGAACTGCTCTTGGAGATTGCCCATTTCCCGCTCCATCTTGGCCATCTGATCGGCGCTGACGCCGGTCATTTTCTTGGGCTTGATCTCGCCGACGAGCAGGTTGCAGGGTGTGGCCGCCACCAAGGCCTGCGCGTAGGCCACCGTGATGTTGTTGGCGCTGACCATCAGTTCGACGCATTCGACCTGCCGGGTTGGCTTGAGCTTGCGCAGCACTGCGCCAAGGTTGGCCGAGAAGGTTTGATCGCGCAGCAACTCGGCGGCCTCCGGGCAGATACCGTCGAGCAGGTTCAGTTTCTTGATGATGTGGCTGATGTCCACGTCCAAGGCCTTCGCGAGCTTTTCCGGGGTGACGCCGCGTTCAACGGCGCGGCGGATCATGAGGTGTTCCTGAATGCTGGAAAGGCGATTGACCCGGTTGTTGTAGGTGTAGCTCTCGTCGTCGGTGGCCACGAGGCACGGTGCCTTGTCGAAGCCCAGCTGCTTCAGCGCCACCAGCCGTGTGTGCCCGTCAAGCAGTATGTACTGGCCCTCGCGGGAGGGCTTTCCCACCGACAGGGGTTCGATCAACCCGATAGCCTCGATGGACGCGAGAATCTGCTTGAATTTTCGGGAGGCAAACAATCCTTCCGGGGTCTTGCGCGATGGCAGGATGGCCGAAAGCTCAAGAAATAGTGGCTCCGGCACGAAGCCCAGTGGAGGTTTGCTCATGTTCCACACCCTCGCGCCCAGACCCGATCCGCCAGATACTGCGGCAATGAGTCCATTCCCTCGGCGCGCAGCAGGTTGGTGAAATTCTCGTCTACCAACAGCTGACGCAGCGCACCGACGATGAACAGCAGGTTGCGCTGGGCAGTCTCGGCCTTTCTGACCAGCTGCTTCTGGCGTTCGACTTCACGCTGATAGTTGCGCACGAGACTCGACGTGGTCACGTCCGCATTGGGTTTGCGGGATGACATCTTGCCGCCGACGGCCCGGCCTTGCGTGCGGCGGCGTTCGATGACCCGACGCGCCTGGATCAGTTGGCTGCCACGCAGCTTGCCGGATTCATAGGCTTCTTGCAGGGCGGCCTGGATCGCCTTGTCATCCGTGCCCGCACCAGCGATGGTGATCGCCGCGTTGAGCGGGATGCGTCCGCTGCCGACTGCCATCAACAGGCGCTCTTCGCCGTTCTTGAGCAGGTACAGGATGCCCTGGACATACTCCGGGCTCAGGCCCGTCTTCTGGGCGATGTCCTTCTTGTCGTAGCCCTGATCCCGCAGTTGTTCGATGCCGATCAGCAGCTCCAGCGGGCTGAATTTGCGCCGTGCGATGTTCTCCGTCAGGCTCATGATGAAGGCCGATTCGTCGTCGACGTTCATCACCATCGCGGGGATTTCCTGATGGCCAAGCGTCTTGAAGGCCTTGAAACGCCCCTCGCCGCAGATGAGCAGGTAGTGCTCGCCATCATTTCCCGGACGCGGCGTCACGATGATGGGTTTCTTCAGACCAATGCTCTGGATGTTGCCGACGATCTGTTCGAACACACGGCTGTTGCGCTCGCGCGGATTGAGAACCTCGATCCGGTTCAGCGGGATCATCCGCAATTCCGAGTGGCGATGCTCTTTGTCCTGGCTCATGCGGCCCTCCGTATGCGAATGCGCCGGGCCATGCCGTACAGGTAGTCCAGGCTGTCGAAGCGGTAACACTCGAACTCGATGCCGTTGTGATCGGCGAGATGGATGCGGGGCTGGCCGAAATCCAGTCGCGGCAACAAGTAGTAATCCAGCGCCGCCTGATTGGTTTCATCGAGCCGCACGGCCACCGTGATGTCAGGTGCGAGGCTGGTGTCGAAGCGCACCTTCCATCGACGCCGCCCGTTGTCTAGTAACTGGCAACGGGCCAGCACCAGCGAGACGGTGAATTCGTGGTTGACGGTGAGGAGGTCGGTGGCCGGATCACGTTCGACCATGCCGCCGACCTCGGCGATCATCCGTTCGGTCTGGCCGACGATCTCCGGATGCAGTCGGCGCAGAAACTGGTTCACCTCCAGATACTGGTAGTCCCGATCCGGGGTGAAGCCGACTGTCTGGTACGCGCGGATCAGGCTGCCAAAACGGTGCGCGTAGGCCGCCGACGAAGGCATGCCTTCGGCCTCGTCGATGATCAGACCGGAGAGATAGCCATGACGCTGGTACAGGTTGCGCAGCTTCTCGATCAGCTCCTCATCGCTGTAGCGGTGTGACCGTGCGCGCAGGATGCCTTGTGCTGTGTAGAAAAGCTCCGGCGGCACGATGCCCTCGAACGCGCCTTCCTTCTTGATCCACATCTCCGGCTGGTTCACGACCCGCACTTTCTTGAGCTTGAAGGAGCGCCGGTTGTAGACGTTGTTGCCGATGTACTTCTCGTTGGACAAGACCTCGCGCACCGTCGCCCGTGTCCAATCGCGCCCGAGGTCTGTTCGAATGTTTTGTGTGTTGAGCCGTTCAGCAATCTCCAACTCGGTCAGGTTGTCAGTGACGAACCAGCGGTAGATCTGGTTGACGGCGGCGACTTCGTCATCGGGCCCCGGCTGCAGGATGACGCGGTCGGTTTGCAAACTCTTGTGCTCGCCGCGAGCCAATTCACCTTTGAGTGTGCCGGACTGATCGATCAGCACACGCCGCAGGCCGTAACCGGCGGGACCGCCTTGCCGAAAGCCCAGCTCGATCAGGCGGCACTGCCCGGCGAATACCTTGGCCGACAATTCCCGGCTGTATTCGCCCGCCATCGCGCGCTTGACGCCTTTGACGATGGTGGACACAGGCGAGCCATCGTTCTCGAACTGTTCGGCACAGTAGGAAACCTGGATTCCAGCGCGGCGACAGATGTATTCGTAATAGGCGCTCTCGTCGGCATCCTGAAACCGCCCCCAACGGCTGACGTCATAGACCAGGATGATCTGGAAATCGGCCTTGCCCGTCTCGACATCCTTGATCAGTTGCTGCAGTGCTTTGCGCCCATCGATACGCAGGCCGCTCTTGCCTTCGTCGGCGTAGGTGCGGACGATCTCGATGTTGCGCCGGGCAGCGTACTCACGGATCTTGTCGGCTTGATTCTCCGTCGAGTACTGCTGGTGCTCGGTCGACATCCGCACGTATTCGGCGGCCCTAAATGTCGGAGGGGGTGACTCCGTCTCCGTTGAAAGTTCTTCTGCCTGCATAGACCCGATCACTCACTGTTATGTGCACCTGCTCTCGGGTCTGCTTTTCACCTTACTGGCACGGCCACGACCAGCGCGGTGCCGGTCAGGATGCACAGGTTTGAAACTGTTGCCATTCAGGATGATCGAGAGCCCATTTGGAGAAAGAAGTTAAGGGCGAATCGCTGAGGTGTCGATCAAGTCATCTCTTGACACGTCCATCTTGCACGGACACGTCAGGCACACCGGCGTGATCTCGACGATCCATGAAGCGCCGCTCTCCATTGGAAATGCTGGATGCCGCGCGATTCGGTACAGGCCCGTCGGCAGGCCGCACACGTCCATCTTTGCAAGACCAGCATCTTGTCCCCTGAGATCGCGCAGTCGCTGCTGTTCTCGGTTGTGCTGTTCGTACTCTGGCCGAGCGTCGCGGTAGTTGCGCCAGTAGTCAGGATTGCGCTGCGACCACGCCTGTTGGGCGGCGCGCTGGTTGATCCGGTAGTCGGAATCAGACTGAAGTTTGGCCCGTTGCCACTGGCGCTTGCGGGCGCGCTGGCAGTCAGGCGAGGAGCAGTAGGCTTGGTCAGGAACTTGTGGGCGGGGTTCGAAGGAATTGCCACAGCAGGCGCAGCGTTTGATCATCGTCGTGGGCTCCATGCAAAGTCCGCATGGAAGCCACGACCGACCGTGGCGATGGGCGCAAGGTGACTGCGTCTACAACGTGGACGTCATTGAGCGGCCCGGTTCAGCGCTGGCTCCAGAGCTGTCCGCAGTCGATCCACGATGGCCACCAACGGTTCGGGGATGAGTTCGTTTTTTTTGAGAAACGTCTGCCACAGCGATTGCCGAGATGCGTCCTGGGCAAATTCGTCAGTCAAGCCGACCGGCAGTACGGCGGGAACGGTCATACCCCGCCGTTCGAACGTCGCCTTGATCGCCTGGGCCAGCAGGTCGATGTCCAGCGCTTCACGCTCCAGCAGCACCGACAAATCGAGGTAATCCTTCAACCGGCTGTTGGTCATACCCAAGAGTGCAATGGCGTGGAGCTTTTCCGCGACGACGGTGTAGACAGGATAAGTGCGCAGCCTGGGGGCGGGTAAATCACCCAGCAGCACGGGGTAGACCGCATCAATCGGGCCGGGCGTAACGGCATCGCCGAAACCGATGTCGATCTGCGTCTTGCACCGTGCCTTGGCCAGCTCGCCGCTGATGAGGATGCGCGCCCCGGCGTACCCGGCGTCTTTCCGGATCTCGTTGGCAACGACGGAGGCCGGATCGAACACAATGCCGTCGTCGACCACGATGCTGGCAATGTCGCGGAAGGTCTGGGCTACGGAATCCAGATCGCTCGCGCCGAAGCCCAGCAGGTCGGCATCGCGAGTGGCCCGATGCGGCATGTCATACCAGAGCGTGAACAGCAGCGCTCCCTTGAGAAGAAAACGATCCGCATGCTGCGACTGACTCAGGCGATAGAGGATGCGCTCCAGCGCGAAACGCACCAGCACCTGATTGAAATCGACGCCCTGTGTCTTGGCGACATTGAGCAGGCGGGCGCGGACAGAGGCCGCAACATTACTCATTCGATAGCCTCCAGATAGGGGCGCATCACATTCGCCACACGGCAGATCTTTGCATAGCGCCACAGATCGTCCGCCGAGGCCTTGCGCTTGGCGCGCACCTCCTTCAGCGCCTCCAGCGCCACATCCAGCCCGATCTTGTTACGGTGCTTGAAGCAGTCCGCCACGGTCTTAGCCACGCTGTACACCCGGAGCCTGACACCGTCGCGGTCGACCTCCTCAATCCCTGCCGAGTAGGCATCGCCCGTGAACTGCACCATCTTGACTGGCGGGTAGTCGACACGGGGCGGGTGGCTGCCGCGAGGCATGGCGATCCAGATCTGACGCGGTAGCTGCGTGGTCAGCTCATGAAACTGCAGCGCCGTAAGCAGGCAGAACACCGCTTGCGGCACCTTGGTGGCGATGGTGCCAAGGCTCTCGAATTCCGAAACCTGCGCATCCGGCAGACGGTACAGGCCACGCCCCACCTTCTCCAGTAGACCCGCAGCGGTCAGGCGCGTAAGAACGACCCGAGGCGCACTGATGGCGTCTAGATCGCTGGCGCGCAGTAGCCCCTTCTGGCTGGCCAGATCAAGGACGCGCTGAGTGTGAGTACTGGAGAGCATGGGCGGAGTATGTTCCGTTATTTCGTCGAATGCAACTTCTTGAAGACAAAACGAAACATTTCGCCCATGTTCTCCGAGTCCCGCCGCTGGCAGACGATGCGCTGGGCGCGCTACAAACCGGGAGCATTACGGCCTCAAGCGCAGCATCTCCTACACGAAAACCTTTTAAGCGAAACTATTTGATGATAGAATCCTTTTGAACGAAATCCGATGACGGAGTTGCCAATGACCCAGCCGAACCAAGAAACGATCCATGACCTGCTCGTGAGGAATATCCCGCGTGAGCTTGTCATGGGCCTCGAAGAAGCCAAGCTGGTCGGCGCTCAACGTGCCTATGCTGCAGCGCGAGGGATGGACGACGGGCACTTGCCCAGTGTGGTGGGTCAGCTGCGCCACTTCCATATGAATGAGTCGTTCCATCGCGCACTCGCCGTCGCGGACGCATCTCCTTCACCGCTGCGCGGCAATCAGATTGTCACCGGCAGGGCTGGGATCTTCACCCTGGCACGATTCAATACCAAGTATGGGGTCTGGAACAGCGGGCGGCGTAGCGAAACCCGAAAGCAGATGTCCCTGGCGAACGCAGCCATCGAGCCGCTGGTTCAACCCGGACTCTTTTCCGGGTACGTGGAGCCATCTCAAGCGGTTGTATTCATCGTGGCCTGCTTTGCAGGATCGCTGCACAGCCAGCCAGACACACCCGTCTCCATCGAAATCGCGGTCCCAGATCGCCACATGCAGGGCTGGCTTTTCCGGGAGCCCATTGACGCATTCGTCAAACGCTACGACCAGCAGCCGACAGCGGGCCAAGACGACTTGGCAGTACCGAAGCTGAAAAAGAACATTGGCAAACAACAAGACAAAGACGGAACAGGATCATGAGCAGGGGCGGTGTACAAGGATTTCAGAAAGATCGACTTAGCCAAATTCTTGCGGCCCGTCGTCTGACTCAAGTCCAGCTGGCCTCAATGGTCGATGTGTCTCCGGCGACCATCAGTAAGTGGCGCGCAGGAACGCAAGCGCCCGAGCGCGACGCACTTGAACGCCTTGCTGGCGTGGTCAACGTCACGCCGGAATGGTTTACGCGTGCGCCCGGGGCTCGGTTGTCCTTGCCGCTTTTTCGCAGCAACGCGTCAGCACACGTCGCTGCACGAGCCATGCTTGAGGCCCGCCTTGAGTGGGCCCAGGACGTGGCGGCTGCCCTGATGGAGTACGTTGACTACCCCGATGTCAATTTGCCCTCTCGCGATTACACCGATCCAGAAGAGATCACTAACGAGGACATCGAGAAGGCTGCCAGCGAATGCCGAGACCTGTGGCGTTTGGGCCGTTCGGCGATTCAAGACTTGGCGCTGGCAGTAGAAGGCGCTGGAGTGATCGTCGTCCGGGAAGAAACCGGCATCGCTCAGATCGAAGGGCTATCGGCTTGGAGTGAAGTATTGGGGCGACCGCTCATTCTTTTGTCCGCCGACAAAAACAATGGGTACCGCAGTCGCTTCGATCTTGCCCACGAGGTCGGGCATCTAATCCTGCATCGTCACATTCAGCGCACGACAGACAACGCGCGCCACAAAATGATGGAAGCGCAGGCACACCGCTTCGCAGGCGCATTTTTGCTGCCCGCTGAAACGTTCGCCAGCGAAGTTCGCGTGCCACCGACTCTGGATGACTTGTTGCTGCTGAAGCGCCGTTGGGGCGTATCGGCGGCGGCGATCATCATGCGGCTGAAGGCGCTTGAGATGCTGGATGAAGATGGCGCTCTGATGCTTTTCAAGCGTCGCTCTGCTCGGTGGGGTGCGAAATCGGAACCCGGAGACGAGGATCGTCGACCAGAGCAGCCGCGCCTGCTTCGTCGCACCATTGATCTGTTGGTCGAAGAGAAGGTCATGCCTTTAGAAGCCATCCCGAGGCACATCGGACTGGCTGCGGGCGACGTGGAAGCACTCGCCGGATTGCCCGAAGGCTACTTCCAGGGCAATACCAATGTCGTGGAGTTTGCACGGCTGAAAGCAACCCAGAAGCCGGTTGATGACCAACCAGCCCAAGGCAATAAGGTGGTGCCGTTCCGGCCCGTCTCCAAATCCTGATGTGAAAGGAGCAGCGATGTCCAAGAACACAAAGCAGACGTCCTCACGAATTGGTCGGCTGGCGTCGGAAACGCTGCAAAGCAGCAGTTCGTCGCAAGTGGCCAAGAGTCTGGCCGCTTCGGCACTGTCTCAGCGCAGCGGCGACAAACAGACCGGTGCCCAGATGGAAGATAAGGCCGCACGCGTTTTGGCCAGCGACCGATACGCCAAAGAGACGAAAGAACTGGCGGCCTCGGTCCTGTCCCAAGCCAACAAGCAGCGCTGAGGCAGGGAGTCGAGTCCCTCATGTCACAGGATCTGAGCGACTCGCAACTGAAAGATCTCTGGCGTCAGGGAAAAATTCCGGTCATCTTCAAGCGCAATAAGCCACTCCCGGTCCTGGCGCGCATTCCGTTCGCCGAAGGGAATATGGAGTGGCTGCGGGATGGTCGACGCTTAAAGCCCGACTGGTGTGCGCAGTTCAAGGCCTGGGAAATTCCGACTGCGTGGTTCGACAGCGTGATCAAACTTGCACTGAGGCGACACCAAGAGGTCTACGTGATCCAGTTGTACCGGGAGCACCAGAAATGCGCTCCGGCGTGCTGGAACGCGTCAGGCTTTCATTGTGAGTGCTCCTGCATGGGGGAGAATCACGGCGGTGGCCATCCAGGCGGCAACTGGTACGAGGTTTCCGAAACCTTCGCCGTGTCCTGGGGTCAGCAGCGCTATTCATGCCGCCATCTGAAGGCCAAGAATCCAGGGCGCTAACCGTCGCAGCACAGGCTATCTATCAGGGTGCCCAGTCCGCCATTGCCTCACTGACCACCTTGGCCATCCAACTCGGCAGTGCAGCCCGAGCACCGCGCACTGCTTCCCATTCGGACTCGGGCAGTTTGGCGCGCAGTTGCTTCAATGCCGCTGGCGCACCCTCCGGCCCCAGCCATGACAATGCACGGATTACCTTGCCTGCAGGACGCTTGCCCAGCAACAGTTGCCAGCGATTGCCGTGCTTGAGCTCCACGCAACGGCTGCCAAGATGCAGGAGGCGGGATGCGCCGGATGTGAGAAAAACCTCGCGGGTCGGCACCTGCGTGGTCAGGCCCAGCGCATTGGCTTCGGCCGCGCCGTTAGCCACGACCGTTTCACCGCTACTGGCCTCAATGGCCTGCACCACAGATTCGGTGGACGGCGGGCGGGAACCAAACCGACCCTGATGGGGCGCGACATAGGCACCGCGACTCACGCGCAGCAATTTTCCTTCCTGAGCCAGTCGGGACAAGGTTTTGTCGATGGCAGCCCGTGACCCAAGATGCAGGAACTCCTTGGGCGACAACAAGCCACCCTCGGGCATGACCCGGGCGGCAGACAAAATATTCTCAGCAAGATGACTCATGGTCATGACTCCTTTGTCAGAAGTATTAATCAGTATCTGACAAACCGCAATTTGCAGCATACGTTCCCGGCCAAGGGCAGCAGAGGAGCCTCCGTGGCCTCGGGAGCCCGGATCACGCACATAAAAGGGGGATTCGCCGAAAGCCAACACGGTTTCGGCCAGAACATCGAATTCACGGCCTCAAGGCCGAGGTGTTACTATCTGGTTCAGATTACGGACGCGGGTTCAGTTCCGTGTTCCGCCACCAAATACTGTTCCAAAGCAGTCCAAAGAAGGCCGGAAAACCA
>Ga0209202_1001269_pt1 | contig 15967 bp, 11 predicted proteins | sample AD_UKC032_MetaG_FD_184416 | JGI IMG/M metagenome (GOLD analysis project Ga0209202, IMG submission 184416) | Active sludge microbial communities of municipal wastewater-treating anaerobic digesters from USA - AD_UKC032_MetaG (SPAdes) (version 2) | ecosystem: Engineered > Bioreactor > Anaerobic >... | reverse complement strand
TTGAACAGATTCTGTCCGGTCGCATTCTGTCGCGTCCGGACTGGGCCAAGGCTGCAGAGGTGCTCGCGATTATCGTTGGCGGCCTGGCCATTGCATTCCTGTCGATTCGCGCCCGGGCCTTGACGGCAGCCAGTGTCACCGCCGCCTTTCTGTCCATCGCCCTGGCGGGCGGCTGGTACGCCTTTCGCGAACATGCGCTGTTGATCAATACCGTGACGCCGGCGCTGATTTTCGCGTTTGCATTTGTGCTGGGGAGTCTCATTCATCATTTCATCAGCGAGCGCGAACAGCGATGGATCAAGGCAGTGTTCTCCCGTTATGTCTCGCCTAACCGGGTCGAGTTTCTGGTCAAGCACCCTGAGGCCATGAGCCTGGGCGGGGGACGCCAGGAATGCAGCTTTGTCTTCACCGACCTGGCCAATTTCACCGGACTGATGGAAAGCATCGATCCGGGGGAAGCGGTTGCCATTTTGAATACCTACCTCGACGAGATGGTCGCCATTGCCTTCCATTACGAGGGAACGCTTGATCGGATCGTCGGGGATGCGGTCGTGATCATGTTTTCCGCGCCGGTGCCACAACCGGACCATCGGGCGCGGGCTTTGGCCTGTGCTTTGGCGATGGATGAATTTGCCACGGGCTATGCAAGAAAGCTGAATGCCGAGGGGTTCAGGTTTGGGATCACGCGCATCGGTATTCATTCGGGTCAGGTGATCGTCGGGAATTTCGGGGGATCGACAGTGTTTGACTACCGGGCTCTCGGCGATCCCGTGAATACGGCTTCACGGCTGGAAAGCGCCAACAAGCAGATCGGTACGAACATGTGCATCTCAGCGGCCACCCTGAGCGGTTGTCCGAACGCGGCGGTGCGACCGATAGGTCGTTTGCTGCTGAAAGGCAAAACCGAAGCGATAGAAGTGTTCGAGCCATTGGTGGTCGAGCGCGAAGCGCGCTATGCGCCACTGGCACAGTATCTGGATGCCTATAACCAATTGTCGGTCGTCGGCGGGGAAAAACAGGCGAAAGTCATGTTCGCCGAACTTGCCCGTCACTATCCGGAGGATCCGCTGGCCAAGCTACACAGCCGCCGCCTTGAGCGGGGCGAGGGTGGCAACCTGATATTGATGGCCGAAAAATGAAATCGCCGTGCCTTGCATTTAATATGGCGCATGGACGAGGTTCGGATGCACTTCGGAAAGCCGCGTTAGCGCGATTTCCAGCAACAAGGAGCAGTGAATGACCAGCGTGCCGATTTCCGTACTTGGCACAGCCATGTTGTTGGCGGTGGTTGTGCTTACCGAGCCGATTGCCCGTCGGGTGAACTTGCCGCTTTCCATCGTGCTGGTGATTGTCGGCGCGGCCCTTGGCTTCACCATGGATGCCGATAATGTCGTACTGAGCGTTTCGCTGACAATTCCCAGCGAAGCATTCTTGTATATTTTTCTGCCGATCCTGCTGTTTGAGACGGCGATCGATATCGATGTTCGTCGCCTGCTGGCCGACATCTGGCCGATCATGCTTCTCGCGGTGGTGGCCGTGCTGGCCTCGACCATCGTGGTGGGTTTTTCCCTGTCGGTGATGTCGTCATACGGACTGGTGGCCTGCCTCCTGTTGGCCGCCATCGTCTCGACCACCGATCCGGTGGCTGTCGTGGCGCTGTTCAAGGATCTGAGCGTTCCGCATCGCCTGACCCTGCTGGTGGAGGGCGAAAGCCTGTTCAACGATGCCGCAGCCATTGCCCTGTTCTCGGTGCTGATGGCCATGCTGACCACAGGAGCAGGTGACTGGAGCGATGCCGTCTGGGCATTTCTGCGCGGCTTTTCCGGGGGCGTGCTGGTGGGATTCGTGCTGGCCGTTATGGCAACGCACCTGCTGGCCCGTCTGCCCGGCAAGCGAACGGCGGAAGTGACCGTCACGGTGACGGTTGCCTACCTGGCCTTCGTGATTGGCGAGCTTGCCTTTCATGTCTCCGGCGTGGTCGCCGTCGTCTCGGCGGCGCTTGTCTTTTCCTATGACGGACGTACCCGCGTCTCGCCCGAGACCTGGTCCTTCCTGGTCAGGATCTGGAAGCAGCTGGGTTATTGGGCGAGTTCCCTGATTTTCCTGCTGGCCGCCTTGCGTATTCCGGACCTGCTCTCGGGTTCAGGGCTTTCCGACATCCTGATGCTGGGTGTCCTGGTGGTGAGCGCATTGGCCGCGCGCGGGATCGTGCTGTTTGGGCTGATGCCGATGATGAGTGCCGTCGGTATGGCGCACAAGGTGGAACTTGGACTGCGTCTGGTCATCATGTGGGGCGGCCTGCGTGGCGCCATTTCGCTGGCCCTGGCCTTGGCGGTGCTCGAACACCCGGCAGTGCCGCCTGACGTCAAGCGTCTGGTATCGACGCTGGTCACCGCCTTCGTGCTGTTTACCTTGTTTGTCAATGGACTGACGCTCCGGCCGTTGATCCGTGCGCTCGGCATTGATCGCTTGTCGCCGGTGGATCGTTTCCTGCGCGGTCGGGCGATGGCCCATAGCCTCGGCATGGTCAAGCAGCGGCTCCATGCCGCAGGCGATCAGTACCGTATCGATTCGGTCGCTCGCCAAAATCTGACCGAGCATTACACCCAGCGCCTGCAAGAGTCTGAATCGTTAGTCGAGGTGGACAACTTGCTGTCCGAAGAGCAACGTTTGCGTGCTGCACTGGTGGTGGCCGCTCGACACGAGCAGGTGCTCCATTTGCAGCATTATCGGGAGCGCATCGTTTCGGGCAGAATCGTCCGCAACCTGGTGGCCCATGCCTACCACCTTGAGGATGGCGCGAGGTCCGAGGGACGCAAAGGTTACGAACTCGCGTCGCAGCGTGAACTCGGGTTTCCTCTCGAATTCCGCCTATCCATGGAGGTTCACCGGCGAACTGGCTGGCAGATCTGGTTGGCGGGTGCACTGGCCGACCGACTGGAGTCGTTACTGGTTAGCCGGGCAACGACGCACAATTTGTTGAATTTTGCCGAAGAGCGAATTCCGGAAATGCTCGGAGACCAGGCGGCAAAATTACTGCTTGAGGTGCTGAAACAGCGGCTTGCAGTCATCGAAGACGCACTATCCGCCCTGCGGCTTCAGTACAGTGAATTTGCCGAAAAGATGCAGCTTCGCTACCTGGAGCGGGCAGCGCTGCGTATCGAGCATGCCGAATACCTGCGCTTGTTTAACGAAGCGGTGATCAGCCGGGAGGTCTTGCGTGAGTTGCTTGGCGATCTCGCTTCGCGTTGGCGTAGCGCAAATCGGCGCCCATCCCTGGATCTGCAGTTGAGCCCCCAGGCACTGCTGGTCAGAGTGCCTCTTTTTCAGAGTCTTGAGCCTGCAGTGCTGGAGTCGATCGCTGCAGTTCTCAAACCGCGTTTCGTCTTGCCGGGCGAAAAAGTAATCCGCAAGGGTGACAAGGGTCAGGAAATGTTCTTCATCGCATCCGGTGCGCTTGAAGTGGCGCTGCCGGGCCAGGCGCAGAGACTTGGCTCGGGAGATTTCTTTGGTGAACTGGCGCTGCTGACCCACTTGCCCCGCACCGCCGACGTAACAGCGTTGGGTTTTTGCGAACTATTGGTAATGAGCGCAGGCGATTTTGCCGGGCTACTTGCCCAGGATCGCAAGCTCGAAACCCACGTTGCCGAGATGGCGAGGCTTCGCCTCGCGCGTAGCTGATTCAGACCGCCAGTGCCTCGCGCACCCCATCCTGCGGCATGGTTTCGCCGCGGCCGCGCATGATGAATTCGCCGCGTTCCATCAGCAGGTACTGGTCGGCCAGGGATTCGGCGAAATCGTAGTACTGCTCAACGAGCAAAATCGCCATTTCGCCGGTTTCGGCCAGCATGCGGATGGCGCGTTCGATGTCCTTGATGATCGAAGGCTGGATGCCTTCGGTCGGCTCGTCGAGGATCAGCAGTTTCGGCCCCATGGCCAGGGCGCGGCCGATGGCGAGCTGTTGTTGCTGGCCGCCGGAGAGGTCGCCGCCGCGGCGGTGCATCATCTGCTTGAGGACCGGGAACATGTCGAAGATGCGGCTCGGGATCGGTGTGCTGCCGGGCTTGGTGGCGAGGCCCATCAGCAGGTTTTCCTCGACGGTGAGGCGCGGGAAGATTTCGCGGCCCTGCGGGACGTAGCCGATGCCGGCTTTCACTCGCTCGTGCGGGGGCAGGTGGGTGATGTCCTTGCCATCGAAGGTGATGCTGCCGGATTTGGTCTTGACCAGGCCCATCAGGGACTTGAGCAGGGTGGTCTTGCCGACGCCGTTGCGGCCGAGCAGGGTGGTGACTTCGCCGGTTTTGACCTCGAAGGAGAGGCCACGGAGGATGTGGGAGCCGCCGTAGGCCTGGTGGAGATTGTCGATGGTTAGCATTCTTGCTGCTCCTTGCTGGGGGGGCATTTTTTGGCATGGGTTTCCGCCCTTGCGGGGCGGCTTACTTTCTTTTGCTTCGCCAAAAGAAAGTAAGCAAAGAAAAGGCGACCCTGGGTCGGTGCCGGCTACGCCGGTTCCCTGCGCTACTCGGGATGTTGGGCGGCTGGCTAAACTCGCCTGCGGCTCAAACAACGCCAGCCGAAGGCCTCCAACACCCCTGCGTTGCTCGGCACCTCTCAAGGGGCCCGGTAAACCATCCGGAGCTGAGAGGGTGCCGTGAATTTGATTTTTGCCATTTTTTGGCGGTCGACCGCAATAGGCCAATTCTTTGCGCATTGCCTGAGCCGAGACGCCTTTCGGGCCCCTTGAGAGGCGCTGAGCAACGCAGGCGGGCCGGGGGCAGTCGGCTTGCCTTGTCTGAGCCGCAGGCGAGTTCTGGCAAGCCGCCCGGACCGCCGAGTAGCGCAAGGAACCCCGAAGGGGCGCCGACCCAGGGGTCGCCTTTTCTTTGCTTACTTTCTTTTGGCGAAGCAAAAGAAAGTGAGACGCCATCAAGGCGGAACCCCGAGCTTGAGAAAAGCAATCACCGCCCAAGATAAACCTCAATCACCCTTTGATCGTTCTGCACGGTGGCAAGATCCCCTTCCGCCAGCACCGACCCTTCATGCAACACGGTAACGAGCCCGCCAAGTTTCTCGACAAACGCCATGTCATGTTCGACCACCACCAGCGAATGCTTCCCCGCCAGCGACACGAACAGTTCCGCCGTGCGCATGGTTTCGTCGTCGGTCATCCCGGCGACCGGTTCGTCGAGTAGCAACAGCTTCGGTTCCTGCATCAGCAGCATGCCAATCTCCAGCCACTGCTTCTGCCCGTGCGACAGCAAACCGGCCTGGCGATCGGCCTCGCCATTCAGGCGAATCAGCTTCAAGGTTTCCGCAATGCGGTCCCGCTCGTCGCCCGCCAGCCAAGCCATCAGGCTTTTCCATACCCGCTTGTCGGTCTTCATCGCCAGTTCGAGGTTCTCGAACACCGTGTGCTGCTCGAAAATGGTCGGTTTCTGGAACTTGCGGCCGATGCCGACGTGGGCGATTTCCGGCTCGGTCAGGCGGGTCAGGTCTATGGTCTGGCCGAAGAAGGCCTTGCCGGAATCGGGCCGCGTCTTGCCGGTGATGACGTCCATCATCGTCGTTTTCCCTGCCCCGTTCGGGCCGATGATGCAGCGCAGTTCGCCGGCGTCGATCGCCAGGTTCAGGTTGTTGAGCGCCTTGAATCCGTCGAAGCTGACGGTGATGTCTTCGAGGTAGAGGGCGACGCCGTGGGAGAGGTCGAGTTCGCCGGTGACGAAGTGGCCCATCTGGTCGCTGCCGTCGCTGCCTTCCGGGCGGTCGTCGAGGGTGTTTTCAAGGATCATGCTGCGGCTCCTTCTTTTCTGGCCATCAGTTTCTTCCACAGGCCGACCAGGCCTTGCGGCAGCATCAGGGTGACGACGATGAACAACAGGCCGAGGAAGAACAGCCAGTATTCGGGGAAGCTGACGGTGAACCAGCTCTTGGCGAGATTGACCACGAAGGCGCCGATGATCGGGCCGATCAGCGTGCCGCGCCCGCCGACGGCGACCCAGATGGCGATTTCGATCGAGTTGGCCGGGCTCATCTCGGAAGGGTTGATGATGCCGACCTGCGGCACGTAGAGCGCGCCGGCGATGCCGCACAGCACGGCCGAGATGACCCAGATGGTCAGTTTGTACCAGAGCGGGTTGTAGCCGATGAACATGACGCGCGATTCGGCGTCGCGGATCGCCGTCAGCACGCGGCCGAACTTGGATTTGACCAGCCACGAGGCGAAGACCAGCGTCACCGCCAGCATCACGGCAGTCAGCCCGAACAGCACCAGCCGCGTTTCCGGCGAGGTGATGCTGAAGCCGAGGATGCGCTTGAAGTCGGTGAAGCCGTTGTTGCCGCCGAAGCCGGTTTCGTTGCGGAAGAAGAGCAGCATCGCGGCGTAAGTCAGGGCCTGGGTGATGATCGAGAAATAGACGCCCTTGATCCGCGAGCGGAAGGCGAAATAGCCGAAGACGAAGGCGACCAGCGCCGGCACGACGACGACCAGAATCGCCACCCACAGGAAGCTGTCGCTGCCGCTCCAGAACCACGGGATTTCCTTCCAGTCGAGAAAGACCATGAAGTCGGGCAGGTCGGCGCCGTAACTGCCGTCGCGGCCGATCTGGCGCATCAGGTACATGCCGAAGGCGTAGCCGCCGAGGGCGAAGAACAGCCCGTGGCCGAGCGACAGGATGCCGCCGTAGCCCCAGATCAGGTCCATCGCCACCGCTACCAGCGCGTAGCACATGATCTTGCCGATCAGCGTGATGAAGTAGGTTGAGAGATGGAAGGCACTGTCTTCCGGTACCGCCAGATGCAGCGCCGGGACGACGACCAGCGCCAGGGCGAGGAAGACGCCCAGCGCCAGCCAGCCTTTGCTGTCCAGTGCGGACAGGATGCGAAGGGTGAGGGGTTTGCGCATGTGGTTCAGCCTTACTCGACGAAGCGGCCCTTGAGGGCGAAGATGCCCTGCGGACGTTTCTGGATGAAGATGATGATGCCGACGAGGATGCTGATCTTGGCGATGACCGCCCCGGCCCAGCCTTCGAGCAGCTTGCTGAAGATGCCCAGCCCGAGGGCGGCCCAGACCGCACCGGCGAGTTGCCCGACGCCGCCGACGACGACGACCATGAAGGAATCGACGATGTAGCCCTGGCCCATGTCTGGCCCGACGTTGGAGATTTGGGAGAGCGCCACGCCACCCAGCCCGGCGATGCCGGCGCCGAGCGCGAAGGCCATGGTGTCGATGCGCGCCGTCGGCACGCCGACGCAGCCGGCCATCGCCCGGTTCTGCGTCACGGCGCGGACGAACATGCCGAGACGCGTCTTGTTCATCAGCACCCAGACCAGGAAGAGAACGAACATGGCGAAGCCGACAATGATGATGCGGTTCCACGGCAGGATCAGGTTGGGCATGATTTCGATGCCGCCGGACATCCAGCTCGGGTTCGACACTTCGACGTTCTGTGCGCCGAACAGTACGCGCGCCGCCTGGATCAGGACCAGCGAAATACCCCAGGTGGCGAGCAGGGTTTCCAGCGTGCGGCCGTAGAGCCAGCGGATGACTGTGCGCTCCATGACGACGCCGACCAGCGCCGCGGCGAAGAAGGCGACCGGGATGGCGGCCGGCAGATACCAGTCGATGGCGCCGGGAAAGTAGGCGCGGAACAGCGACTGCATGCCGTAGGTGGCGTAGGCGCCGACCATCAGCAGCTCGCCGTGCGCCATGTTGATGATGCCCATGACGCCGTAGGTGATCGCCAGCCCGAGCGCGCCGAGCAGCAGGATGCTGCCGAGCGACAGGCCGGAGAAGGCGCGGCCGAAGTTCTCGGCCATGGCTAGCCGGCTGTCGATGGCCTTGACGGCGGCGATCGCTTCGTAACGCACCTTGTCGTCCGGTTCGCCGGCCTTGTCGGTGAGCGGCAGCAGGACGCTCTTGATCGTCGGCGAGGAGGTCTCGGCCAGCGCCTTGACCGCCGCCATGCGGGCAGCCGGGTCGGCGTTGCCGAGGTTGGCCTGGGCGTGGGCAAGGACGAGCAGCGCCTTGATCCGGGCATCGCTTTCCTTGTCCAGCGCACGGGCCAGGAGCGGGGCCATTTCCGGCGTCACCTGTCTTTGCAGCTTCTGGGCCGAGGCGAGGCGGACGGCGACGTCGGCATCGAACAGTTTCAGGGCGGCCAGCGCACTCGCCAGTTCGCCGCGAATCCGGTTGTTGACGGTGGGTGATTCCGGGTTGGCCGGCATCTTGATCGCTTCGCCGGTCGCGGCATCGAAGGCCTTGTCGCCTTCGATGATGACCGTCTGGTCGCCGGCCAGGAACAGGTTGTCGTCGGCCATCGCCTTGAGGACGCGCACGGCATCCGGGTCGGCGGTCTGGGTGAGTTGGTGGATCGCCGCCACCTTGTCGCTGGAATCCTCGGCCGCCAGCTGGCGAACCTGCGCCGGGTCAAGCGCCGCATGGGCGCTCAAGCTGCCGGCGTAGAGCAATACAACGAGTAATTTTCTGATCATGGAATATCCGTCCGCAATTGGTGCAGTGCAGCGACAGATTACGGGGCGGACCGGGGATCAGGAATACGATGAATTGCGTAGTGCGGGAATCCGTTTTATCGGATGCGGGAAAGGCCGACGGCCCGCAACGCGGGTTCCGTCAGTCGTTCCTGAAAGCTGCTACTGCGTTACAGCGCGCCGATTCGTTGCAATTCGGCGATTTCGTCGCCGGCAAAGCCCCAGTCGGCCAGCACCGCGCCAGCGTCGCCATCCACCGTCGGCGCAGTCGGCATGGCTGGCACCGTGCGGCTGAAGCGGGGCGCCGGTGCCGGTTGGGTGACGCCATTCACTTCGATGAAGGTGTTGCGCGAACGGTTGTGGGGGTGCGATGGCGCTTCGTCCATGTCGAGCACCGGGGCAACGCAGGCGTCGCTGCCTGCGAAAACCGCACACCATTCGTCACGGGTTTTGGTCAGCAGCACGGCCGCCAGTTTTTCCTTGAGCGCGGGCCATTGTTCGCGATCCCATTGGGCGCGGAAGGCGGGGTCGGCGATGCCGGCCTTGTCCAGCAGCAGCGCGTAAAACTGGGGTTCGATGGCGCCCACCGACAGCCATTTGCCGTCACTGCACCGGTAGGTGTCGTAAAAGTGCGCGCCGCCGTCGAGCAGGTTGCTGCCGCGTTCCTGCGTCCACTGGCCCATCGCCTTCAGCGTGTACATCATCGTCATCAATGTGGCGGCACCGTCGGTCATCGCGGCGTCGACCACCTGGCCGCGCCCGGAACCGCGCGCCTCGACCAGCGCCGCCAGCACGCCGAGCGCCAGCAGCATGGCGCCGCCGCCGCAATCGGCCACCAGATTCAGCGGCACGACCGGCTTGCGGCCCGGCTCGCCGATGGCGTGCAGGGCGCCCGACAGCGACAGGTAGTTGATGTCGTGCCCGGCCGTGTCGGCCAGCGTCCCGCTCTGGCCCCAGCCGGTCATCCGGCCGAAGATCAGGCGCGGGTTGCGCGCCAGGCAAACCTCCGGCCCGAGGCCGAGGCGTTCCATGACACCCGGCCGGAAGCCTTCGACCAGGACATCGGCCCCGGCCACCAGGCGCAGCGCGGTCTCGATCGCTTCCGGCTTTTTCAGATCGAGCGCGACGACGCGCCGGCTGCGGTTGAGAATGTCGATCTTCGGGTCGAAGAGATCGGCTGTCGGGCGGCCGCTTGCGCTTGCCTTGCGTTCGATGCGCAAAACCTCGGCGCCAAGGTCGGCGAGCAGCATGGCCCCCATCGGCGCCGGCCCGAGGGCGGCGAACTCCACTACCTTGACGCCGTGCAATGGCCCCATTTGTCTCCTCCCTGGCATGCTGCGGTCGACGCCGGTTTTTGGCCTATTTTGCGCGTCGACCGCAACAGGTGCCTATTCGGCGGCGATGCTGCGCCCGATGACCAGCCGCTGGATGTCGTTGGCGCCTTCGTAGATCTGGCAGATGCGCACGTCGCGGTAGATGCGCTCGACCGGGAAGTCGCTGGTGTAGCCGACGCCGCCGTGGATCTGGATGGCGTCCGAGGCGATCTTCTCGGCCGCTTCCGAGGCGAACATCTTGGCCATCGACGCTTCCTTGAGGCAAGGCTTGCCGGCATCCTTGAGTGTCGCGGCGCGCCAGACCATCAGGCGGGCGGCGTCGAGCAGGGTGTTCATGTCGGCCAGACGGAAATTGACCGCCTGGTGCTCGATGATCGGCACGCCGAAGGTGACACGCTCCTTGGCGTAACGCACGGCCGCCTCGAAGGCGGCGCGGGCCATGCCGATGCTCTGGGCGGCGATGCCGATACGGCCGGCTTCGAGATTGGAGAGGGCGATCCGGTAGCCTTCGCCTTCCTTGCCGAGCAGCGCCGAGGCCGGCACGCGGCAGTTTTCAAGGATGATCTGCACGGTGTCGGAGGCGTGTTGCCCCATCTTCTCTTCGGTACGGCCGACGATGAAGCCGGGCGTCGCGGTCGGAATCAGGAAGCAGGAGATGCCTTTCTTGCCGGCGGCCTTGTCGGTGACGGCGAAGACAATGGCGACCTCGGCGTACTTGCCGGTGGTGATGAACTGCTTGACGCCGTTCAGCACGAAGGAATCGCCGTCGCGGTCGGCGCGGGTGGTGATGGCGGCGGCATCCGAGCCGGTGTGCGGTTCGGTCAGGCAGAAGCAGCCGAGCTTTTCACCACGGGCCAGCGGCTTCAGCCATTCTTCCTTCTGCGCATTGGTGCCGTACTTCATGGTGATGCCGCAAGCCAGCGAGTTCTGTACGGAAACGATGGTCGAGGTGGCGCCATCGCCGGCGGCGATTTCTTCCAGCGTCAGCACCAGCGACATGTAGTCCATGCCGGCGCCGTCCCATTCCTCGGGCACGACCATGCCCAGGGCGCCGAGTTCGCCGAGTTCCCTGAGGGCTTCGGCCGGGAAGGTGTGGTGCTTGTCCCATTCGGCGGCGAAGGGCGCGAGGCGCTCCTGCGCGAAGGCGCGCATGGTGTCGCGGATCATTTCCTGTTCTGTGGTCAGAATCATTTTCGTTCTCCGTTCAGCACATTTCGACAGCGAGCGCCGTCGCTTCCCCACCGCCGATGCACAGGCTGGCGACACCGCGCTTCAGCCCGTACTTCTTCAGCGCCCCGAGCAGCGTGACGACGATGCGTGCCCCGGACGCCCCGATCGGATGGCCCAGCGCACAGGCGCCGCCATGGATGTTGACCTTGGCCGGGTCGAGCTTGAGATCGTGCAGCGAAGCCATGGTGACGACGGCAAAGGCCTCGTTGATTTCATAGAGGTCGACATCGGCTGCGGTCCACCCGGTCCTGGCGAACAGTTTCTGCATCGCCCCGACCGGCGCCGAGGGGAAGAGGGCCGGCACACCGGCATTGGTGGTATGGCCGACGATGCGGGCGATCGGCTGCAGGCCGAGCTTGTCTGCTTGTGAGGCGCGCATCAGCACCAAGGCGGCAGCGCCATCGGAAATCGACGACGAATTGGCCGGGGTCACCGTGCCGTCCTTGCGGAACGCCGGCTTGAGTGTCGGGATCTTGTCGATGTTGACCGCGAACGGCCCTTCATCCTTGTCGATCACGACATCGCCCTTCCTGCCGGCGACAGTGACCGGCGCGATTTCCCAGGCGAAGCTGCCGTCGTCGCTGGCCTGCTTGGCACGGGTCGTCGAGCGGATGGCGAATTCGTCCTGGGCTTCACGGGTGAAACCGTAGCTGGTGGCGCATTCTTCGGCGAAGGTGCCCATCAGGCGCCCGCGGTTTTCCTTGGAGTACGAATCCTCCAGCCCGTCCATGAACATGTGGTCGATAATCTGGCCATGACCGAGGCGATAACCGCCACGCGCCTTGGGCAGCAGGTAAGGAGCGTTGGTCATCGACTCCATGCCGCCGACCACGGCGACGCCGTAGGAACCGGCGAGGATGCCGTCGTGGCCGAGCATGGTCGCCTTCATCGCCGAACCACAGACCTTGTGGATGGTGGCGCAGCCGGCGGTCAGCGGCAGGCCGGCCTGCAACGCCGCCTGACGGGCCGGGGCCTGGCCCTGGCCGGCTTGCAGGACGCAGCCCATCAGCACTTCGTCGATCAGGGCGGCATCGATGCCGGCGCGCTCTACGGCGGCCTTGATGGCGACGGCGCCGAGGTTGGCGGCGGTCAGGCTGGCGAACCCCCCCTGGAACGCGCCCATGGCGGTGCGGGCGGCGGATACGATGACGATCGGGTCTTGGGACATGTCGGTTCTCCTGAAATTACTTGGCAGCCATGCGAATTGCGCCATCCATGCGGATGACTTCGCCGTTGAGGTATTGATTGCTGAAAATATGTTCGACCAGCGCGGCGTATTCGGACGGCTTGCCCATGCGCGACGGGAAGGGAACCATCTTGCCGAGCGCGTCCTGCACTTCCGGCGGCATGCCCATCAGCATCGGCGTTTCCATGATGCCGGGGGCGATGGTCATGACGCGGATGCCGGCGCGGGCGAGTTCGCGGGCAATCGGCAATGTCATGGCTACGACGCCGCCCTTGGAGGCGGCGTAGCCGGCCTGGCCAAGCTGGCCGTCGAAGGCGGCGACCGAGGCGGTGCTGACTATGACTCCGCGTTCACCGGTTTCGTCCGGCGCGCTGGCGCTCATGATCTCGGCGGCGAGGCGGATCATGTTGAAGCTGCCGATCAGGTTGATGGTGATGGTGCGGGTGAAGGAGTCGAGCTTGTGCGCGCCTTCCTTGCCGACGACCTTTTCGGCTGGGGCGACACCGGCGCAATTCACCAGGCCGCGTAGCTGGCCCATGGACTGGGCGACAGCGAAGGCGTTGCGGGCGCTTTCATCGCTGGTTACGTCGGTTTGCACAAAACGCGCGTTGGCACCGAGTTCGGCCTCGACGGCGGCACCCGCCTGCGGGTTGACGTCGACCAGGACGGCCTTGCCGCCACGTTCGACGATCATGCGGGCCGTTGCCGCGCCAAGCCCGGATGCGCCGCCGGTCACCACGAATACGTTGTCCTTGATCTGCACGTGTCTCACTCCTTGTTGATTGCGAATATCGGGTTCGTTGCCGGCGGCCCAGCCGTCCGGCGCGGAGTGAACTCTATGCCTTTGCTGGCTCCCGTTCCATGCCGGAATCGCTCAACGTGAGTGCTAGAATTTGCCACCGCCCAGCGAAACCGATGACATGGATACCAAAAACGTCGAAAAAGGGACCATATCCATCAGCTTCGTGCATGAGGCGCTGGCCTGCATTCGCAGCCGGGGACTCGATCAGAACGCCTTGCTCATGCAGGCCGGCATTTCTCCCGAATTGCTCGGTTCACCGCAGGCTCGGGTGTCGTCCCGGCACTACGGCATGCTCTGGCACCTGATCGCGCAAACGCTCGACGACGAATTCTTCGGCATGGACAGCCACCGCATGAAGGCGGGCAGTTTCACCTTGCTTTGCCACGCGGTCATTCACAGCGACACCCTGGAACGGGCCTTGCGCCGCGCCTTGCGCTTCCTGCGTCTGATTCTTGACGACATGGCGGGGGAACTGCATTGCACAGACGGCATGGCGCATATCGTGTTGACCGATCTGGCCGGGAACGCGCCGGCCGCTTCCGGTACCACGGCCGCGCCGAACCGCGCCTTCGCCTACGGCACCTACCTGATCATGCTGCACGGCCTCGCCTGCTGGCTGGTCGGGCGGCGAATCCCGCTGGTGCACGCCGACTTTCGCTGCGCCGAGCCGGCGTACAGCGAGGAATGGCGCATCCTCTTCGCGCAGACCCTCAATTTCAACCAGGATCACTCCGGTATTACTTTCCCGGCGGCCTGGCTGGAGATGCCGAATATCCAGAACGAGCGGACGATGAAGGAGTTCCTGCGCAGCGCCCCAGCCAATTTTCTCGTCAAGTTCAAGAACAGCGCCGGCCTCGCCGCCAAAATCCGCCGCCGGCTGCGCGAAATGCCGCCTGCCGCGTGGCCCGATTTCGACACCTTGGCCCGGCAATTTCACTCCTCCGCCGCCACCCTGCGTCGCCGTCTCGACGATGAAGGCGAATCCTACCGTTCGATCATGGACGACCTGCGCCGCGACCTCGCCATTTCGCTGCTCAGCGATACCCAGCACAGCATTGCCGATATTGCCGGCGAGCTGGGTTTTGCCGAAAGCAGCGCCTTTCACCGCGCCTTCAAGAAATGGACGGGGATCCGCCCCGGCGAATACCGCTACAGCGTCGAGCGCTGACGCCGGTCGCGAAAATCGCGCAAATCGACGCCGGAAATGCCCGCAAATCGGCAGACCGGCGTATATTCCGCCGTCGCGTGACTCCCGAACCCCGGGATTCGTCCCGAAACAGTCCTGAATCAGTTCATCCCATGCCATTGCCCAGCATCGACCCCGCCAACTACCCGTCCCAGCTCGCGGAAAAGGTTTCGCAGTTCAAACTCGCCTTCGCGCCGTTCGCCATTCCCGAACCCGAGGTTTTCCCCTCCGCGCCCGAGCACTACCGGCTGCGCGCCGAGTTTCGCATCTGGCATCAGGACGAGCGGCTCGATTACGCGATGTTCGATCCGGAGAGCCCGAAGCAGCCGGTCATGGTCGAGCATTTCCCGATGGCGGCCGAATCGATCTGCGCGCTGATGCCGCGTCTGCTGGAGCGTCTGCGCGCCAGCCAGACCTTGCGTGGCGGGCTGTTTCAGGCCGATTTTCTGGCAACGCTCAGCGGCGAGCTGATGGTCACCCTGATCTACCACCGGCAACTCGGTAGCGGCTGGGAACTGGCGGCGCGCGATCTGGCTGCCGCGCTGAACATCCAGGTGATCGGCCGCAGCCGCGGTCAGAAGGTCATCCTCGATCGCGACTGGCTGCTCGAGGAATTCGAACTCAACGGGCGCCGCCTGCGCTACCAGCAGGTCGAGGGCAGCTTCACCCAGCCCAACGGCGGCGTTAACCGGCAAATGCTCGGCTGGGCCTGCGCCCAGGCCGCCAGCCTCGGCGGCGATCTGCTCGAACTCTATTGCGGCAACGGCAATTTCACGATGGCGCTGGCGCCGCTGTTCGACAAGGTGCTGGCCACCGAAGTCAGCAAGTCGTCGGTCCATGCCGCGCAGTACAACATCGCCGCCAACGACATAACGAATGTGGCGCTGGTGCGTGCCTCCAGCGCAGAAATCGCCGATGTCCTGGCCGGCCGGGAAGTACTCAAGCGCATGAAGGACATCGATCTGGAGAGCTACCGCTTTTCCACCCTGTTCGTCGACCCGCCGCGTAGCGGGCTGGATGCCACGACGCTCGAATTCGCGGCCGGCTTCGACCACATCCTGTACATCTCCTGCAACCCGCAAACCCTGCAGGAAAACGTCGCCGCGCTGCAGGCCACCCACGTCGTGAGCGCCGCTGCCGTGTTCGACCAGTTTCCCTATACGCACCACCTTGAATGCGGGCTGTTGCTGACCCGGCGCTGAGCCGGGCGGGCTGTAACGGGCCGTTCGCCAGCAGCCCTGAAATAAATGGCTATATGCACCCCATGGTTGGAAACAGGCCCCCAACGATGTCCGGGAATTCCTCAGTTCTGTGTAATCCCGGGTTCAGCCATGCATTGCCAACGGCGACAACGCCGCGTAGACCGTCATTGGTGAGATTCCGAGCGGCGGCTTACTGAGTCCACCGGGCGTACCAACGGGCTGAATCTGGCTCAGGCCGTGGGCTCAATCCGGCCACAACTAGTCCGTCGCCTTCTCTACGTAGCAGCCATCCAAGAGGCTGCTTAAGCCCCGAAGTTGCTGGACGACCTACGCAAGCGGTCCTGCTTTGGTAGCCGTTGTTAAGCGGTGCATCTTGAGTACGCATTGAGCCCCACGGCAACCATCACGTCAACTATTGATTCGGCCCGATAATATTTGAATATTTTCAGGTTTTCTGGTTCACTGCTGCATGGACAAAGAAGACGGAAGAAATCAGACGCTGGAGCAGTTGCACGAGAGGCGAAAACAGGTTGTTCGTCT
>Ga0209202_1001267_pt1 | contig 15994 bp, 21 predicted proteins | sample AD_UKC032_MetaG_FD_184416 | JGI IMG/M metagenome (GOLD analysis project Ga0209202, IMG submission 184416) | Active sludge microbial communities of municipal wastewater-treating anaerobic digesters from USA - AD_UKC032_MetaG (SPAdes) (version 2) | ecosystem: Engineered > Bioreactor > Anaerobic >... | reverse complement strand
ATTATACCGCACAAAAAAGAAACGAGGAATTAGATTTTAGGTTTTAGATTTTAGAATTTAGATTTTTTTTAGAAATTATGAGTGTGCCCGGTGGGAATCGAACCCACATCACTCCCTTCGGAGGGGAGAATCTTATCCATTGGACTACGAGCACTTGACGGTGCACCCGTATTTTACCTTAATTTAGTCTAAAAATTCTTTTAGTTCAGAAATAAAAGTACTGAGTTTTAACTCTATCCGATTTTTTAATCACAAAAGCTGGGTTTTAAAATTTCATCGGGGAACTTATATTCTGTCCTTAATTTATTACAATCAACAGAGCCGTTGCCATCCCAGACCACTTCCCATTTTCCTTCGACTTTTCTTGCCAGCCAGCCACCACCACCCATATCTTCTCCAAAACCCACCGAACCAGAGGCAAAATCTCCCACCTGCTTATTAACCTGAACAGATACCTTATCTTTTTCCAGATTATATTTTTCGATTAAAATTTTGGTTACGGCATCCTTAACTGTTTCCTCAACTTTTTCCTCCTCACATTTTTCCTCCCAGGTTCTAAGACATTTTTCTTTAATCTCGCACCAGCTATAGCCCGCGGAGGCCTTGCAGCCATGTTCATCCTGATCACCACCGACGAGGGTCTGGGCGGGTGTTTCCCTTATAATAGTTGGTTTTACATTTGAATCACTAGTTATTACTGATTTAATACCGTACTGATAACCAAAATAAAAGCCGATAAAAGGCAATCCGACAAACATGGCCAGGGCTAAAATTTTGGAAAGAGTGGTAACTGTGGTCCAGGATTGTGGTAATTTCATAAATAAATATCCCACAAAATTGAGGCATTTACAAATAAACTAACTCAGAGCGAAGCATCGGGGTTTGGAACTTTCTATCTCTATAATACATTGTCTAAATTTGCGCCTAAATGAAACAGTATAAAAATAGAATATTAATATTTTAGCTCTGTCACAGAAATGTCATTTAAAGGAAAAGGAGAAAGATAGTCTTTAATAATTTTTGAAGTAATGACTGTCGAGCTACAGGTCATTAAGTCAAAATGGAGGGCGTTATTTTCCGGCCAAGAATGAATAACTAGATGTGATTGGGATAGAATCCAAAATTTGGTTAAACCATTATTGGGAAACTGGTGTTTTTCTTGCTTAACTACATTTAATCTAAGATTGTTAATCAATAAATTGGCAATTTGATCAATAAATTTTTCGTTTATTTCTACCTCTTTGGTAAAAATTAATTTGATAGCATAGTGTTGAAAAAAAGGAAAATTAGTCATTTGTATAAACTTTTTTAAAATTTGATTCGATAGTTTTAGTACTCGGTGTCCAATCTAAAATATACAACGAGCTTTGTGAACCTATACTTTCTGCCCCGAAATATTTGTTAAATTGTGGGAGCTTTGTTTTAATAATTAAATTGTGATCAAGTATCAGTTTTTGAATTTCTACCTCCCTCTCTCTGGCTCGATCACTATTTCCATAGCAAAGATAGATTCTACCTAAAAAGTTTTTCTTGATTAATTTTATCGCTTGATTTAAAAATAAATTAATTCCCTCCTTAGTATAAGGAGGATCGGTAAAAACCACATCATATTCATCAAGCCATTTTTTATCGATGGGTTGAGATAAATCTTGTTCAATTATTTCAATCTCCAGATCATTTTCTTTCGATATTTTGTTAATAAACTCGTTAAGTCGTTTATCTATTTCAAATACGGTTATTTTATTGCATTTATGGGTTAGAGCAGCCGCAACCGAGACCAAGTCATCGTCACCTAAAAAAGCTACCTTTTTGTCATTTAGATCTCCGTTATTTAATAGTTTCATCACTCGTTTTACAGTCGTTTTGATAGTGGCGTTAAATTGATCTAAATCTCTGTTTGGCTTTGGTCTAAATTTTTGGTATTTTTTTAAAACTTCTCTAATTCTTTTTAAATCATAAGTCTTTTCATCAAATTTAATTTTATTTGACATTTCTCGAATCTCATTGACCATGCTTTTTTTTATAAAAATATATTTTGAATTCTTTTCTATGATATCAGTAAATTCATGTATTAATCGATATAAGTGTGTTTGAGGTAAGCCTAATTTTCTGATTAATTCCTTACTGGAATATTTTGATGGTCGAGAAATTAAATACAAAAATTTTGCCACCACTATCTGGCGCAATTCTAGTTTTTTAGTAATTTCTTCAATCCTTTGATTCATTTTTTTTTGAAACATATTATATTATAAACCATTTTATTATTTTGTTATTTTACATATGACCTATATTATAATATAATAGGAGCATGAATAAAGAAAAAAGATTACCTGCAGTGACTGAAGATAGACTAAAAAAAATATTGACTTTTGAACCAATAGAAAAATTAGGTCAAAATTTTTTAATAGATCCGTCAATGGTTAATAAGGTGGCTAACTCAACAATTCAAGGGGCTGATGTTGTAGAAATTGGTACTGGTCCCGGAAATATTACAAGAGGAATTGCTCAAAGAGCCGACAATGTCATTGGTTTAGAAATTTTTCCTGACTTTGTTGAAGCTCAAAATATTCTTTTAAAAAATTCTCCTAATGTAAAAGTAATTATTCAAAATGCATTAAAATTTGACTTTGCTAGATGGGCTGATGTTGATAGAGATGCTAGACATCAGGTAATCGGTAATATCCCCTTTAATATTTCTGAACCACTGTTAACAACACTAGCTGGTATATCCGATAAGATAGAAAATATAACTTTATTGGTGGGTGACAACTTGGCTACGACAATGACAATGACAAATCCTTATGATGACCGGTATACCCGATTATCATTTATCGCGAGTATTTTTGACGTTTGCCGAACTATACATGTTCCGCGAACCTGCTTTTGGCCAGTTCCTAGAACAGATTCAGATGTTATTTCTTTGACACCAAAAGAATTTCCCGAAAATGGAAAAATGTTTGGATTTCAACTAAGAAAAAAAATTGTTTTGGACCAGGCGGCTAATTTAACTTTGGCCAAAGTCTTAAACGGATTTTCATCTGGCTCTGAAACTGGAAAAATCTTGGATAAAGATTTGTCACATCGTTTCGATCGCAGACAAACACGAAGTGAATTAAAGAGAGTCATGAAAGATTTAAACAGAATGCCGATTGGTAGAAAAGAAATTGATTCTGATTCAATGAAGACGATGAGGTCATTGATATCAAGAATAGGATTATCAGCGGAAATTCTCAGTAAACCATTCAGCCGATTAAATAATAATGAGGTTCGAAAGTTGGCGATGGCAATTGATAATCTATAAAATTATTTCAAGTTTTTCAATCTTGTGCCTAATAAGAAGTCGATCTCTTTCTTTGTAATATTTTTGAATAATGTGTTCGGCTCAGGTATTTTTTCACCAACTCTTGGACTGGTATGATCAAAAATTACATCGACTGCACCCAACGTAAGAGAAAAGTTTAGTTCATCATCGGATAAATAATTTTTACTAAAATAGCCTTCAATAAAATTTATTAAAGATAGGCCGCCGTAATTTTTATGAAATTGATTATGGAGAAAATCTGCACAAAATATAGCCAAATCCCAATAAATGAAATTGAGTCCACCAAACTCCCAATCTGATATATATATCTTTTTTTTATCTTTCATGATATTTCTAAGTCTGTAATCACCATGCGTCAATCCAATCTTTGGTTTTGTGACTTTCTCTTTAGAACTATTTATTAAATCTGAATACTTTTTTTGGGCATTGTATCTATCTAATATTCCTGGCGGCCAAACACTAGATAACGTCTGACATTTTCTGTGGATTAATGCTAAGTGTTCTCCTATAATCTTCAAATCAGAGTTGTTTAAAGACTCTTTGTTTATTTTTTTTAAAGTGATTTGCTTTAATTGCAGGTTAGTCCTAAGTAAAGGAACTGAAATTGTCGAAAATAGCTGGTTAAAGAATACCTCATTAAAATATCTCTTTTCTACCCTGTCTCCTTTAATTTGTTTGATAAGTTCTTCCATCATTTGTTGTATGTCAATGTCTCTATAACATCTGCCTTCTCCAAAAACTCAATAATTACATTTGCTGTTGTATGGTAATCATTATTGTTTTTAACCAGTGTAAAACTACTATTATTAATCTGTTTTGATTGTTTTATTATCTCGTTTTGCAATATAAACAGTTTGTCGGTAGAATATCTTTCTAACATTTCTCTATCGTCTCCAAATAACTTAGTTCGATTAAGATTTAATCTTGCTTCGTTTGTAGTCAAAATAATTAATTTGTTTCTATTTCTTAGATAGGGCTCAACAATTAACGGGGTTAGTTGTACTCCCTCAAAAATCATGTCACGGACTCCTTGCGCTTCTAACTTAGGTAATACAAAAGGTAAAATAGAACTGACTGCCTCGGCGTACTTATTGAATCCTATAACTAGATTCTTTGGCGTATATTTACCATTACCAATATTTTGGTAACTATCGCACGAACCATACTTCACAAACGAGTTCCGACTTGAAGGCTTCTTTCTATTTTCAAATTCCTGTGAAAGTAGTCTAAAAATATCCATTGATTGAGTAGCGCAACCTTCAATATCTGCCGCAACTAAGGGAGTTACTGTTGATTTCCCCGAAAGTGGAATTCCGGTAATAAATAATACTGTATTTGGAAACTTAAATCTATATCGTGGTATTTTCATCTTTCCAAACATCGTTTTTTCTTTTAACCCATAATAGATTTTTCAATTTTGCTTTGGATTCTTTTTGAATCTTTTCATCATTCGGATTTGTCAAATTCTTTAAAATTATTTTACCGATAAGATTTACCTCTTCGGGCCGATAACCTCTTGCCGTAATCCAAGTTGCTCCCAATCTGATTCCACTGGCAACATATGGTTTTAATGTATCGCCTGGTACTACTTGTCTATTTGTTAATATACCAATTTTCTCTAGTATCTCCTCTGAATCTTTTCCTGTTAGTCCCAAAACACTATAAGTATTCAACACCATTAAGTGAGTGTCACTCCCGCCAGTCACCAATAACCCGGGAAGTTTATTAAATACTTCTTCGAAAACTTTCATATTTATCAGAAGTCGGTCGATGTATTTTGAAAACCATGGTTTAGATGTATCTAATAAACATTGAGCCATTTCAAATATTCGTCTCAAAGGTACACTTGACTGTGTTCCCGGATGAACAGCTTTATCTATTATTTGCTCAAGTTCTTTTTTACATAAAATAATTCCACCATGAGGTCCCAGCATAGTTTTATCTAAAGTCAAAGTTACTACGTCACAGGAGGGAAAAGGTTGGGGAAACTTATTGGCAACCACTAAACCAGCAGGATGTGATAAGTCTGCCATTAGATAAGCCCCTACTTTTGCTGCAATTTTCTTTAGTTTTTTGAAATCAATTTCTCTTGGGTATGAAGAAGCACCACAGACAATTAGTTTTGGTTTAAATTCAACTGCTTGTTTTTCAATTGCTTTGTAATCAAGTCTTCCATCTTTTCCCGTACCATAAAAGTTAAAATTAAAAAATCTTCCTGAAAAATTTATTTTTAGCCCATGGGTCAAATGTCCTCCGTCACTAAATTTCATTGCTAAAACTTTGTCACCATTTAAAAGTAATCCTTGATAAACAGCTTGATTTGCCTGGCTTACCGAGTGAGGTTGTACATTAGCATGGTCAGCTCCAAATTGTTGACAAGCCAACCTGCAGGCTATTTCTTCAATTCGATTAAATCCTTCCGCTCCAGCGTAAGGTCTATGATCCAACAAGCCTTCTGCAATTGCATTATGCCTTAATGTTGTGTTTAAAAAATATTTTAAAGGAGTAGGGCTAGCTGGCGCAATTAAGTTTATTGTTTGCAAATCATAATTATCCTGAAATCGCGCTGCTTCCATTAATTCTTTCTCAATTTTTTTTAGATTTATTCTTTTTTTCTTTTTATTCATGTTAATTTATTAACCTCCTTGTTTTATAAGGGTCTTTAACTATCTGGAAAAAATAACCAGCCATATAAAAACTGTTCCATATAAGATCATATATTGCACTTAATAAACCCTTTTTTTTGGCAACGTCAAATATCATTGAATAATGTGATCCGATACCTTTAGCAATATTTTTTTCTACCCTAATTCGTTTACCAATTCCATATTTAAATGCACTATTTAGATCTTGCTTTAAGGTTAGGGATGGGTGATAGGCAATAGCACTTGGAACCGATTTTATTTTTATTCCAGCTGCAACAATTCTCTTGTTCAAATCGGCGTCTTCGGTCCAATATATATCGCTGTGAAAAAAGAATCCACCAATTTTATCGGCTAAATCTTTTCTAAGCCCTAAAAAGGGATTATAAGCCTTGACCGTATCAGCATTAGTATAGTCTCTGACTCTTGATATTGATCTAGAAATTAAATTATTGTATTGGAATATTACCTTACCTTTGGCAACAAAATTATTATTGAGGGCTAAAAATATTTTTTTAATTGCCCGAGGATGAAAAATACAATCTGAATCCATTAATATAAATTTCTTATTGGTAGCTTTTTCAATTCCAGAGTTTAAAGAGTTGGGAAGATTTCTTTCAGATAAGGTAACAACTTTTACGGGATATTTTTTAACAATATCAATAACCTCTTTGGTCGGACCGTTAAGAACAACAACTATTTCGACATTTTCATTAATACTATCGAGACAAGTTTTTATCCTAATATCGGTGGCACAGGGAATAATAATACTTAAAGGAAGTTTATTTTTTTTCATTTTTTGTAATCCAATAATTTCCAATGGCGAGACAGTCAATGGCACTGGAATAAAATGATCTAATGGCTTGATCTGGAGTGCATACAATTGGTTCTCCGGCAATATTAAAGGATGTATTCAAAATAATAGGAGTTTTAGTAATTTTATAGAACTCTTTTATTAACTGATAATATTTTTTATTGGTTTTCTTTGTTACAGATTGGTACCGAGATGTCAGATCCGTATGAACTACGGCTGGAATTTCCTTGGCTTTATTTTTGTGCACCTTATGGTTTTGAAGCATGAAAGGCGAGAAACTGCTCTTTTCAAAATAATCTTTTCGATAATCTTCCAAAATACTTGGGGCTAGCGGTCGCCAATTTTCACGGGATTTAATCTCATTAACAACATTATGCATAGAACCAATTTTCGGGTTGGCTAGAATACTACGATTTCCCAAAGCCCTGGGGCCGCCTTCCATTCGGTCCTGAAACCAAGCTACTATTTTTCCCTCAGCCAATGATCTTGCCGCAATCTTTTCAATATTATTAACTTTTTTGTATAAAATTTTGTGTCTGTTTAATGATTCTTTTATTTCCATGTCGCTATATCCTGGCCCAAGAAAAATGTGGTTAAGACGCTCAAATTTTGATCCATTAATGTTATGTGCTTTTTCTAATGCGGCACCAACACTGACTCCGGCATCGTTTGCTGCTGGAGAGATATAAAGATTGTCGACAATCTTCTCGGAAATTAATAATCCGTTGGTGGTACAGTTTAGCCCTATTCCACCAGCAATTACTAAATCTCTACAACCAGTAAAATCAATAAGAGACTTGGCTAAATATATGATTGCTTTTTCCAAAGACAATTGTACTGAATAAGCAAAATCTTTATGACTTTGGTTAAAACATAATTCAGAACTAATCGTTCCAGATAAAGATTTATATTGACTATTTTTTTTAATTTTAATTTTAAAATTTTCATCAAAATATTTATGCCAAACTTCAATAATTTTTTCTTGTTCATCAAGAGAATTTTTCAGCAAAGATATATCTTTAGGAAAACCTTTTATTGAATAATTAATTTTATTGAAGATAAAGTTTTCAAAGACATGCCCCCTTTTACCATGACCAGCGAGCCCCATTAATTTTCCAGCATCCGAGGTTCTCAAACCTATATATTTACAGGCTGCTTCCATCATATATCCTAGAGAATATGCAATTGGAATTTGACTAATTATTTTTATCTCACCGTTTTTTGCAAAACCTAAAGTACCGCTGGCGTTTTCACCCTGACCATCCAAAACCAATATCGAAGCATCCTTAAATCCACTGAGACGATACGAACTGGCTGCATGAGATAAATGGTGATTTATAAATTCAATTTGTGGAATTTTATTATATTTATATAACGTTTTTGGAAATATTGAAGAAATTATATATTCTTTAAAATTAGGCGGCTTTCTTCCTCTCAGGGAATATTCAAGAGGTAAATCCCATCCATACACAACAAAATCGATATCCTCAACATCAATTTCCGCCTCGTGTAAACAATATGCAACCGAAATTTGAGGCATAGAATCAAAGCTGTATCTTTTTCTATTAAATCGCTCCTCTTCCGCAAAGGCAATAATTTCATTCCCAATTATTAAACAGGCCGAAGCATCGTGACCTCGCTCAGACCATCCGTTTAAACCTAAAATAACAGTTTTATTATTTTTCATATTTAATTGGATCTTGAGAAACATTTAAATTAAAAGCCTCAATTCGGGAAAGACAATTACTGCAATGGCCACAGGCAAAATCTATTCCATTGTGACAAGACCAGGTAAGTTCGAAGGGAACTTTAAGCTTTTTACCAATCTTTACGGCTCCAGTTTTATCAGTTTTTGTTAGTGGGTGAAAAATTTTTATATCTTTTTTTAACATGGTTCCCATAGATATTATTTTTTGAAAAGCTTTGATAAATACGGGGCGATTATCTGGACAAATATGGTCACCCCCAGTTGAACCAACTACAATAATGTCAGCCTTTTCCACTTCAGCCAAAGCGGTGGCAACAGCTAAAAATATTGAGTTTCTAAATGGGACGTATTCTAAGCGAAAGTTTTTTTCATCAAGTGAAATATTTTTATCAAGAAGCGCTGAACCACCAAAATCTTTTATCCAAGGAAGATCAACTTTATGAACATGTTTTATATGCCAATGCTTAACTAATTGGTCTAAACACCATTCTTCCTTTTTTACTGTCTTTTGGCCATATCGTAAAAATAAAAAGATTGGCTGATAACCTTTGCTGATGGCAATAGCTGAAGCAACAGCGCTATCTAGTCCACCACTAATCAAGCAAATTGCTTTCTTATTTTTCATTACTTATCTCCTTTCCTAAAATGGCTTTATTTAAATACATGAAAGGAATATTGACCAATCCAACAATCCATTTTAGAACTGTCTGACCAACAATTAATGGCATTAATGGCATAAGACCAGCAAAGGCAAGTGGAATAAAAATTAAACTATCAAGGAGAAGAGAAGGTATGGAACTAAAAACATTTCTGGTCCAAAGATGTTTTCCTTTTGTAATTTTTTTGAAATACTGATAAATGATTGCATCAACATTTTCTGAGGTTAAAAATGCTACCCAACTCGCAAGAGTAATTCTGGGTACAACGCCAAAAATTTGTTCCCAAGTTTTTTGAAGTGTCCAGAAAGGTGCTGGGGGAAATGAGGTCCCGAGCCACAAAAAGAACAGCATTGCCACTTGAGAAACAAAAGCAATAAAAATCATTTTGTGTGTTTCCCGACGACCAAATTTCTCGTTGACAATATCAGTTAATAAATAAGTAATCGAAAAAACCAAAACTCCGCTTGGACCGGTAAATGTAGCAAATCCCAAATTAAAAGCAGAAATTTTAGCGGCAAGTATCTGAGAAACCAAGATAAAAGTGACATAGAGACCGATGAGCAAATCGGGCTTATGATACTTACGAGCATACAAACTCCCGACTAAAGTAAAACAAGTAATCCCAATTATCCAAATTATTATTAATATAAAATTCATAGACTTAACTTTCCAGCCAAACTTGAACAGGCTGGTGTGCATTTGAATGTTTAACATCGGCTATAACTTTCAGGTACGTGGGTTTAATTGAGTCATTAACCTCCTGATAAATTTGGTTGACTAAATCTTCTGCAGTAATTTTTTGAAGTGCTAGTGTGCTGACTACCTCCTCTGTGTGAACATACTCCAAGGCATTTTTATCGGGACGATATTCGATAATAATATCGCCTCCAAATTCTTTATCAGTAACCGAACAGATAGCCTTAAAGGGGATGGTTATTTTCGTTCCAGATATTTTATAAGGCAAAGGAATTGAGTTAATCATTTCTGAATATATATGAATAAATAATTTGGAAAAGACCAAAAAAATACGGTCAACAATATGACCGTATTGAAACACAACGAAATCGTTACAAGAGAAAACTTAGTTAAGATATAATAATTTTTCATTGCAGGTTTTATTGGTTCATCGAAAGGGATGAAGTCCTGCTACCGCTGCAAGCTTTTAATGGTCCGACTCAAAGTTCGGCTGTCTTGCTACCATGTAGTTATATTGAATATACCACAAATTTGTATAAAATCTAGTCTTTATGGAATTTTACTTTTGACCCTTTGGCGGAGCATTGGGGTTTGGAACCTTTCTATCCTTATAACCCTGTCCCCAAACTCTGTCTTATTCTACCAGTCTTTTGTACCTAAATGAGACAAATGAGACACTATAAAAAAGGGTGTCTCGAAATGGTGATACAGAATGAACTATTTTGTTACTCAACCGAAATGATTAGTTAACCACATCAATTTTCTTGGGGATTAGGTCGATTTTCTTAATATTTGGGATTGATTTTGTTTTCATCATTTTTTCAATCAAATCCCTATATTTCGATAATAAGATATTTGTCCCAGGAGTAAGTTTAATGGCTAATGCCTCGTCAATAGTAAACCAGCCAATTTCCTGACCTTCACCGGGACCAAGAATAAATTTAGGTTCTTCATATTTGTCAACAAAAGCGACATACATCCAAACATCTTCACCTTGTGATCCTTTGGTTTTGGTTATTAATTTAAATTCTTTGAAGTCATAACTAACTTCTTCTTTGACCTCACGAATTAAGCCTTGTTCTGGTGTCTCACCCTCCTCGATTCCCCCGCCAACTAATTGCCAACAATCAGGTGATCGGATAGTAGAAATATTATCCCGGTGAAATAACAGTATTTTATCGGGACTTAGGATTATAATTTTGGCTCCATCTTTTGGATTCATGTTTATTTAGCCAACCATTCAGCAATAGTTTTAACCAAAACATCTTCTTTGCCGTAAAATCCATGATCACATTCCGGCAATACTTCAAAAGTGAATTTATCAAGATGTGACGTCGTGGTTTTTAGCTTTTCCATTATTTCTGGAACTCGCCCATAGCAATATTCATCATTTTCGCCATATAAAACTAAGGTCGATTTATTGATTGATTTAAACTCACGAAATAATTCATTGGTCGATATTTTGAGGTTATTTAATGCTTCATAATAAGGGAAAGTATTGTAATCCCCATCGGGGTTAAGTTGGTCAAAAATAGACTGATATGAATAAAATCCCACCCACTCTTCGGGAGCTAGATCCATCCCCTTTCCATCTTTAATTTTTTGCTGACACTCTTTTAAAACATACTCAAACTTTTCTTTACCCATTTGTGAAAAGGTAAAGCCACTATCATCTCCGCCGCCGATAAAAATATATTTAGACACCGGATTTTCTGGTTTGTAATAGTTATAAACACAAATTTTGTTTGCCCCCGTAGAAGCCCCAATTAAATAGAAAGTTTTGTATCCGAGCGTTATTAGGAACTCTATCGCTCCGTCGATATCAAAAACACACTCTTTAATTAATTCGTAAGCACAGCCGTATTTAAGTCTTTTGGTTTCACCATTAACAGTTTTATTAAGCTTTTTAATAATATGAGCGCCACGATTATTAAAAGGAAAATAAGCAATATTTTTTCCATTTAGATATTTAGCATAGGTAGCTCCAAAACTTGGCGAATAAAAAATCGAACTACTCCCATTTCCGTGAAGCAATATAGCTACTTTGTCAGTTTTCTGATCTGGTTCGTAGAGTAATCCCGGAAGATCCAAACCATCTAATGTGTGGAATTCTAAATGCTTTAGTTGCATAACTGATTATAGCTCACAACTTCTGGTATATAATTACCCTATAAATATGACGGAAATTGAAATTAGAGGCAAACTATCTAAAGAGAAATTTGATGAACTGTCTAAGCTGCTCGAAACTGATGGCAAAGCAGTCGACCATTACCATCGACTATCAATTGACTTATCTCCCGGATTCGACCCGACTACTAAAACTTGGAAAAACAGCAGTGGCACCGATATTCGGCTAAAGAAAAGTGACGATAAAGAAAAGTTATCGGTAAAAATGGGTAGTTTTTATGAAAAAGAAAGAAAAGAGGTTGAAGTCAAACTCCAAGCCGGACAGTTCTTGTCGGCTTTGGATTTCTTGGAAAATTTAGGTTACAACTCTGGGATGATTTATTGTTGGGAAAGTTGGGAATTCAATTATCGGGGTGTTGAGGTAAAACTTTCAAAATACACTGATGATTGTTTCACTTTTGAGATAGAAGGGAAAGAAAACTCTAATGTTGATGCGATTGCTATGGATTTTGGGTTAACTTCATATACTCAAGAACAATACCGACAGGCAATTGACTGGGAGAACCAAAATATTCACCAACTATACACTCGGGAACTAACTGAAAATTTGTTAAAAAGTGAATTTTAATATGCACATAATCTATCTTTCAGGAGGAAGTGTCCGTAACAAAACTTGGATCGAAGAAATTAAATCGAAATTCGATAAGTTTTCTGATGGCCAAATTCTATATTATTCACATTGGGTTACTGGAGATAAAAATCTTAATTTTGAAATCGAATCTCAAAAATTAGCCCAATTGGTTAAGGGCAAAGATGAATATTTTGTTTTCGCCAAATCCATCGGTTCAGTGTTAGCACTAAAAAGTATTTACGAAAAAATAATCAACCCAAAAAAGATGATAATTTGCGGTCATCCGTATAATCTGGCTAAAGAAATGGGGTTCCCTGTCAATGATTATCTAAAATCATTGCCTATTCCTACAATGTTTATCCAAAATAATCTTGACCCATTATTTAGTTACGCCGATCTTGAAAAAGTTCTCAAAGAAAACAACGCTGCTGATTACCACCTAATTAAAAATCCAGATAATAATACTCACGATTACGAAGATTATGAGAACCTAACTAAACTGGTAAAAATCTATTTTAGTGATGAAGATAAACAGGTTCATTTAGAAAAAATTTACCAAGCTCTTGATATTGTGGCTAAAAAGTTAAATTCCACTCAATACAAATGGCTTTTAGCCGCCAGTGGTGCTCTCATGGTTCATGGAGTTAAAATCGTCCCTTGGGATTTGGATATTCTGACTCCATTCAAAAATATCGATCATCTAAAAAGTGAATTTAAGGATTACTTTGTCAGTGAGGACGATGATGGTTTACTCCTCAAAATAGGTGATATTGAGGTTGAAATTATTAAACTTGAAGACCTTGGCAACCCAACTCCAAAACTATTTCGAGACAATCTGATTCCCGTAAACACTCTTGAAAATGAGCTCTATTATTATGAACAAAGACCGGGGAAAGAAAATACTATTAGATTGATAAAAGAAAGGTTAAATGAAAAATAATATTACAAATAGCATAACCTGGAATGGTCAAAAAGTAACTTTTACTTGGATTCCTACTGCCGAGGTCGAAAAATATCAACCCATTCGAAATGTTGTTGGTATTTGTCTAAACGATAATCAAGAAGTTTTGATTTGCCGTGAAACTGAAGAGGAAGGCTGGAAGCTGCCTGGTGGTCGTCCGGAAAACAGCGAAACCCCGATCGAGACTTTAGAGCGTGAGTTGATGGAGGAGGTAGATGTTAAAGTTGGCAATATTAAAGCGATTGGGACTCAGCGAGTTGATTTTCCCAATAATCCAAAACAATTAGAGGGCGACTTGTTCTATCAAGTACGATACTTTTGTAAAATAGAAAAAATACTTCCTCAGACTATTGATCCTGACACAAGTGTTCTTTATGATCGTAAATTTATTCCCATTACAGAACTTAATAATTATCTGAAATGGGGTGAAATAGGAGATAATATAGTGATAAGAGCGTTAGAAATTGATAACAAGAAATGATAAATAAATCTCAAGACTGGGAAGAATTATCCCGAGAAGAAGCTTTTAGAAAATATTCTCGAAAAATTGAAAAGGTAACTTTTAAGCTTCCCAATGGTAAAGAAACTGATTTTTATATTAAAAAAGAAGGTCCGGCTGCCAGTGTTCTCGCTCTCACCTCAAACAATCAAGTAATTATCGCCAAACAATATAGACCAGGTCCCAAAAAAGTTTTAATGGAACTCCCTGGTGGTTTTGTTGATCCAAATGAAGCACCAGAAATCACGATGAAACGAGAACTTTTGGAGGAAACTGGATATGAAGGTGAGGTTAAATTAGTGACTACCTGTCTTGATGATGCCTACTCCACAATGGAAAGATACTGTTTTGTGGCTACAAACTGTAAAAAGGTAAAAGAGATTGAGAATGGTGAGAATGAATTTACTGAATTAGTTCTAGTACCACTTGATGAGTTCAAAAGAATATTGCGTAGCGGACAGATGACTGATGTGGAAGTGGGGTTCTTGGGATTAGATTATTTGGGGTTACTATAAATTATGAAATTAACCGATAAAATCAGAAAAGCCTTGAGAGTTGCCGCCATCCAGCATGATAAGCAATACCGAAAGGATAATCTGACTCCTTTTATTATTCATCCTTTCGAGGTTACCCTGGTAGTTTCTGAATATACTGACGATGAAGACGTTATGTCTGCCACATTGCTCCACGATTTGCTGGAGGATACTTCTGGATATTCCTATGAAAAACTTAAAGAGGAATTTGGAGAAAAAGTTGCTAATATTGTCCAGTCTTTAACTGATGAGCCATTACCCGAAGAATTAACTTGGAAGGAAAAACATCAGAAATATTTAGAGAATCTTAAAAGCAGTAGCGATGAGGCAGTTCTAGTTTGTCTTGCCGATAAGTATTCCAACGTCTCTACTGCACCTGTTAATCAAGACTCCGATCTGTATTACCGAGGTGTTATCGATATTGCCAAGTCCAGGGAATTAACCAAAAATACTAAGTTATTAAATGACTTTGAAAATTTGGCAATAAACAACAAATGAACCCAACTTTGATTATTCTAATGGGTTTACCGGGATCGGGAAAATCGTATGTTTCAGAATACATTCATAAGAAATACGGCTTTATCGTGCTCTCTGGCGAAGAGATAACCACACAAATGTTTGGTACCGAGAAAGTATCTGGAAGCCAATATGCTGATGTCTACAAAGTCATTCGTCAAAAGGCTTCTGAATTGCTATCTCAAGAAGAGTCTGTGGTAATTGATGGTACGAATTTGAAATAGATGAACCATTAATAACTAAAGCATTATTTGATAAGGTCCAAAAACAATTGTATGTTCCAGAGAAAGAATGGCACAAAAAACTATTTCCTTTCCGCGGATTATGTAAATGCGGCAGTTGTGGTGAATGGATAACAGCAGAAGAAAAATATAAACGATATAAATATGGGAGATTTAAAAAGTATGTCTATTATCACTGCGGAAGACATGTGGATTATGATTGCGACGAGCCATATATCAGTGAAGAGGAATTAATCCAACAACTACTCGCTCATATTGACGAGATAAAACTTGACGAAAAATTATTAACTAACCAACTGAAAGACGAAATTGAAAGATTCCATTCACTTCGAGGCGAGGTGCTTCATCAGGAATTCCTAGCTGGTAACTTAAATCAATTTGATTATCCTCAAAAAATTCCACTCGACCGTGACACTTCAAAAGAGTACCTACTCCATGTCTTAAAAGCTGGCTCAGCCGAAGATAGGATTCAGATAATGTCGGCAATAAAAACCAGGTTTTTACTCCACAATAAGGTGCTTAGTATTAAGATCTAAACTAAATATTATTAAATTACTTCTAAGTTAGAAGTATAATTCCTTAATGGATTCTTCTATTGAATCGTGTCGTTTTTATTTTAAAAATATCTTTTTCCCAAAATCTGA
>Ga0209202_1001265_pt1 | contig 16013 bp, 13 predicted proteins | sample AD_UKC032_MetaG_FD_184416 | JGI IMG/M metagenome (GOLD analysis project Ga0209202, IMG submission 184416) | Active sludge microbial communities of municipal wastewater-treating anaerobic digesters from USA - AD_UKC032_MetaG (SPAdes) (version 2) | ecosystem: Engineered > Bioreactor > Anaerobic >... | reverse complement strand
TCGGGCAAACCGGCAAGATCGTCGCCCCGCAGCTTTACATCGCGGTCGGCATCTCGGGGGCGATCCAGCATCTGGCCGGGATGAAGGAGTCGAAGGTGATCGTCGCCATCAACAAGGACCCGGATGCGCCGATCTTCCAGATCGCCGACTACGGCCTCGTCGCCGATCTGTTCGAATCCGTGCCGCAATTGGCCGCCGCCGTTTAAACCAATAAAACCCGTGGAGTAAAGACTATGAGCAACTACACCGCACCGCTGCGCGACATGCAGTTCATCCTCAACGAAGTCGCCGGTCTCGAGGACATCTGTGCCTTGCCCGGCAATGAAGAATGCTCGGTCGAACTGGTCGAGTCGATTCTCGACGAAGCCGCCAAGTTCGCCACCGGCGTGCTCGATCCGATCAACCGTGGCGGCGATACCGTCGGCTCGCTGTGCAAGGATGGTGTCGTCACCACCGCACCGGGCTTTCAGGATGCCTACAAGCTATTCTGCGAAACCGGCTGGAACGCCATGCCTTTCGACCCGGAATACGGCGGTCAGGGGCTGCCGGCCGTGGTCACCATGGCGGTCAACGAAATGTGGAAGTCGTCCAACATGGCCTTCGCGCTGTGCCCGATGCTGACCGGCGGTGCCATCGAGGCCATTGCCCACCACGCTTCCGATGAACTGAAGCAAAAATATCTGCCGAAAATGGTCGAAGGCACCTGGAGCGGCACGATGAACCTGACCGAGCCGAATGCCGGCTCCGATCTGGCGGCGATCATCAGCAAGGCCAAGCCTGTTGGCGACGGAAGCTATCTGGTTTCCGGCACCAAGATCTTCATCACCTGGGGTGAAAACGACTGCGCCGAGAACATCATTCACCTGGTGCTGGCCCGCCTGCCGGATGCACCGCCGGGACTGAAAGGCATCTCGCTTTTCCTGGTGCCCAAGTTCCTGGTCAATGACGACGGTTCGCTTGGCGCTCGCAACGACCTGATCTGCGCTTCCATTGAACACAAGCTCGGCATCCACGGCAGCCCGACTGCCGTGATGTCCTACGGCGAAAAGGAAGGCGCCATCGGCTACCTGATCGGCGAGGAAAACAAGGGCGTCGGCTACATGTTCACGATGATGAACCACGCCCGCGTCAATGTCGGTCTGGAAGGCGTCGGCATTGCCGAGCGCGCCTACCAGCATGCGCTGTGGTACGCCCGCGAGCGCGTGCAGGGCAAGATCGTCGGCGACAAGTCCAACGAAAAGAAGACCATCCTGCATCATCCGGACGTGCGTCGTCTGCTGATGGAATGCAAGTCGCGTACTGAAGCCATGCGCACGCTGGCCTACTACGCCGCCGCCCAGATCGACAAGGCACACGCCGGCGACGCCGCCGCGCAGGCCCGCATCGACCTGCTGACGCCGGTCGTCAAGGGCTGGAGCACGGAGCAGGGCGTCGAGCTGTCGTCGACCGCGCTGCAAGTCTTCGGCGGGGTCGGCTTCGTCGAGGAAACCGGCGCTGCGCAGTACTACCGCGATTCGCGCATCACCACCATCTACGAAGGCACGACCGCCATCCAGGCCAATGACCTGGTCGGCCGCAAGCTGGCCCGCGAAAAGGTGCCGGGTGCGGCGATGAAAACGCTACTCGCCGAGATGAACGCCGATGCCGATGCGATTGCCGGCAATGCGCAACTGGGCAATATCGCGGTCAACCTGAAAAACGGCATCAATTCGCTGTCGACCGCAGCCGACTGGGTCATCGCCAATTACGAAAGCGATCCGGCCGCCGTCCATGCCGGTTCCGTGCCTTTCCTCAAGCTCACCGGCATCGTCGTCGGCGGCTGGCTGATGGCCAAGTCGGCCGCCATCGCCGCCAAGCGGCTGGACGAAGGCAGCGGCGACACCTTCTACAACGCCAAGCTGGCGACCGCCCGCTACTTCGCCACCCACCAGTTGCCTTTCGCCGCAGCCTACGCGGCCGAAGTCACCGGTGGCGCCCAGTCGACCCTGGGTCTGGCCGAAGAACTGTTCTAAATCTGCCGGTGCGCCCGTGGTAACGGGCGCAATCGTGCTTGGCAATTTGCTAGGAGAGCGTGCATGCGTACTGATCGCGATGCCATGGAATACGATGTCGTGATCGTCGGCGGCGGCCCGTCCGGGCTGTCGGCGGCGATCCGCATCAAACAGCTGGCTGAACAATCCGGCAAGGAAGTGTCCGTCTGCCTGCTGGAAAAGGGCTCGGAAATCGGTGCCCACATCCTGTCCGGCGCGGTGCTCGAACCGCATGCGCTGGCCGAACTGATTCCCGACTGGCAGGAACGCGGTGCGCCGCTGAATACGCCGGCCGGCGAGGACAAGCTGCTGTATCTGAGCGAAACCGGCGCCACCAAGCTGCCGACGCCGCCGCAGATGGGCAACCACGGCAACTACATCATCAGCCTCGGCGTTTTCTGCCGCTGGCTGGGCGAGCAGGCCGAGGCGCTGGGCGTCGAAATCTACCCCGGCTTCGCCGCCGCCGAAGTGCTTTATCACGACGATGGCACGGTCAAGGGCGTGGCGACCGGTGATTTGGGCATCGGCAAGGACGGCCAACCCGGCCACAACTTCCAGCCTGGCATGGAATTGCATGCCCGCCAGACGATTTTTGCCGAGGGCTGCCGCGGTTCGCTGACCAAGGAATTGTGGGCGAAATTCAATCTGCGCGACGGCGTCGATCCGCAAACCTACGGCATCGGCATCAAGGAGCTGTGGGAAATCGATCCGTCCCGGCACCAACCCGGCCTGATCGTGCACAGCGTCGGTTGGCCGCTGACCAGCGATACGTATGGCGGCTCCTTCCTCTATCACCTGGAAGACAATCTGGTCGCAGTCGGCATGGTCGTTGGCCTCGATTACAAGAATCCTTGGCTGTCGCCCTACGAGGAATTCCAGCGCTACAAGACGCACCCGGCGATTCGCGGCTATTTCGAAGGCGGCCGCCGCATTTCCTACGGCGCGCGTGCCTTGTCCGAAGGCGGGTACCAGTCGGTGCCCAAGCTGACTTTCCCCGGTGGCCTGCTGATCGGCGATACCGCCGGCTTCCTCAACGTGCCAAAGATCAAGGGCACGCACATGGCGATGAAGTCGGGCATGGTCGCGGCCGAGGCGGTTTTCGAGCATCTGGCCAAGGAAAATGCCGGTGCCGAAGCGACGGAGTACGCCGAGCAGATCAAGAAGAGCTGGCTGTGGGCCGAGCTCTACCAGGTGCGCAACATCCGCCCGGCCTTCAAGTGGGGGCTGTGGGGCGCGCTGGCTTACGGTGCCATCGACACCTATGTCTTCAAAGGCAAGGCGCCATGGACGCTGCATCACCACGAAGATCACACCCAACTGGGCGACAAGAACAGCTACCCGAAGATTGCCTACCCGAAGCCGGACGGTGTTCTGACTTTCGACCGTCTCTCGTCGGTCTTCCTCTCGGCCACCAACCATGAGGAAAACCAGCAGTGCCACCTGCGCCTCAAGGACGAATCCGTCGCCATCAGCGTCAACTACGCCAAATACGGTGCGCCGGAAACGCGTTATTGCCCGGCCGGCGTGTACGAAATCCTCGGCGAGGAAGAGGGCAAGCCGCGCTTGCAGATCAACGGCCAGAACTGCCTGCACTGCAAGACCTGCGACATCAAGGACCCGACCCAGAACATCAACTGGACGGTGCCGGAAGGCGGCGGTGGGCCCAACTATCCAAACATGTAGGACATCGGGCGCCGATCCGGCATTGCTGCGGTCGACCCCGAAAAAACACATAAAACGAGAACAGCACAGTTTTAAAACACATCGGAGTAATCAGGAGGTCTCATGTCTCAACAATCCATCCAGGTAAAAATCCGGAGCAATCCGAAATTTGCCGAACTTGTCGCCAAGCGCACGCGCCTGGCGGTCATTCTTTCCCTGCTCGTGCTGGTGCCTTACTACACCTACATGTTCCTCGTTTCGACGCAGCCGCAGATTTTTGCGGCCAAGATCGGCGAAGGCAGTGTCATCACCATCGGCTGGCCCATCGCGGCACTGATCATCATCGGTAGCTGGCTGCTGACCGGGCTTTACATCAGCCGCGCCAATGGCGAGTTCGACAGCCTGACCCAGGAAGTCCTGAAGGAGGCCAACAAATGAAGCGCTCGATCACCGCACTGATCGCCGGCAGCCTGCTGGCGATTTCATTCACCGTATTTGCGGCCGGCGGCGCCATCGAAGGCGTCGAAAAGCAGCCGCTCAATATCAGCGCCATCGCCATGTTCATGGTCTTTGTGCTGGCCACGTTGGGCATCACCAAGTGGGCTGCCGGCAAGAACAAGTCGACCGCCGACTTCTATACGGCCGGTGGTGGGATCACCGGTTTCCAGAACGGACTGGCAATTGCCGGTGACTACATGTCGGCCGCGACCCTGCTCGGTCTGACGTCGATGGTCTTTTTCAAGGGCTACGACGGCTTCATCTATGCGGTCTGCTTCTTCATCGGCTGGCCGATCATCATGTTCCTGATGGCCGAACGCCTGCGCAATCTCGGCAAATTCACCTTTGCCGACATCGCATCCTACCGTCTCGACCAGAACCGCATACGCACCTTCGCCGCCATCGGTTCGCTGACCGTCGTCTGCTTCTACCTGATCGTCCAGATGGTTGGTGCCGGCCAGTTGATCCAGTTGCTGTTCGGTCTGGAATATAACTACGCGGTGGTTGTCGTCGGCATCCTGATGATGGTGTACGTGACCTTCGGTGGCATGACCGCAACGACCTGGGTGCAGATCATCAAGGCCTGCCTGTTGCTCGGTGGCGGCATCACGCTGATGCTGCTGACCATGTCAAAGTTCGACTGGTCGCTCAACAACCTGTTCACCAAGGCTATCGAGACCAGCAAACTCGGCGAGAAGATGATGGTGCCGGGCTCACTGATGGCCGATCCGATCTCTGCCTTCTCATTGTCGCTCGGTCTGCTCTTCGGCACTGCCGGCCTGCCGCACATCATGATGCGCTTCTTCACCGTGCCGAACGCCAAGGAAGCCCGCAAGTCGGTGTTCTACGCAACTGGCTTCATCGGTCTGTTCTTCATGGTCACCATGATCCTCGGTGCCGGCGCGATCTTCATTGTCGGCACTAACCCGGCATTCTTCGAAGGTGGACAGCTCGGCGGCAAGATCATCGGCGGTGGCAATATGCCGGTCATGCACCTGGCCAAGGCCGTCGGTGGCGATATCTTCCTCGGCTTCCTGTCGGCCGTGGCCTTCGCCACCATTCTGGCCGTGGTTTCCGGTCTCGCGCTGGCCGGTGCATCGGCCATCTCGCATGACCTGTATGCCCGCGTGATCAAGAAGGGCACCGCCACCAGCCAGCAGGAAATGAAGGTTACCCGCCTGGCTTCGGTTGGCCTGGGTATTGCTGCGATCCTGCTCGGCATTGCCTTCAAGGACCAGAACGTGCTGTTCCTCGTCGCGCTCGCTTTCGGCGTCGCCTCGTCGGTCAATTTCCCGATCCTGATCCTGTCGATGTACTGGAAGGGCCTGACCACCCGTGGCGCTCTGTGGGGCGGCATCGCCGGCCTGGTCTCGTCGGTGGGTCTGGTTATCCTGTCGCCGACCGTGTGGGTCAAGATCTTCGGCAACAAGGCTGCTATCTTCCCCTACGATCATCCGGCCATCGTATCGATGACCCTGGCTTTCTTCGTCACCTGGCTGCTGTCGGTCACCGACAAGAGTGTCCGTGCCGACAAGGAAAAGGAAGCTTTCGAAGAGCAGTACATTCGTGCCCAGACCGGATTGGGCGCTTCAGGCGCACATGCCCACTAAGCAACTCTGCGGGTGAGACATCGGAGAACAGCATTCCGTCGTCTCTATCCTTTTGGGAGCCTCCGGGCTCCCTTTTTTTTGGATTCATCTATGAGCGAAGGTTTGGACATTCCATTTCGCGGCATCGTCGAGCAGTCGTTGGCCGGCATGTACGTGATTCAGGATGAAGTCTTCCAGTACGTGAATGCGACGTTTGCCGGCATGCTCGGCTACACGCCCGATGAGATGACCGGGATGCATCTGCGTCAGGCCGTGATGCCCGAAATGCAGGACGAAACGGTGGCGAATTTTCATCGCCGGGTCAGCGGCGAGGTGCCCAGCATCCGCTACACCACAATCGGCAGGCATCGCAGCGGCGAATCGGTGCATCTGGAGGTGCATGGTTCCAGCGTGCTCTATCGCGGCCGGCCGGCAGTGGTCGGCGTCGGCGTCAATGTCACCGAGCAGTTGCGGCAGCAGCAGGCGCTCCAGCAATCACGCGAACGCCTGCGCGAGTTGGCTGCCTACATCAATACGATGCGCGAGGAACAGCGGGCGCGCATTGCCCGCGAGCTGCACGATGTCGTCGGCGGCATGCTGACCTCGATGAAACTGGACATCCAGAGGATCAACCGGCGCGCCGATGCCCCGGAACTCAAGGCCATCGTTGCCGACCTGCTGCATCTGGCGCAGGAAAGCATCGACACCGTGCGCACCATTTCGGAGGACTTGCGTCCAGGTGCGCTCGATCACCTGGGTCTGGGTGCGGCCGTGCGGGCCATGTTGCGCCAGTTTTCCGAGCGGACCGAAGTCGCTGCCCAGTTGCTCGACGAAGGTTTCGACGCCCAGCTCTCGCAGGCGCGGGCCACCGCAGCCTACCGGATCTGCCAGGAGGCGCTGACCAATATCGCCCGCCATGCCGGCGCGACGCAGGTCGTGGTGCGGCTGGCAAGCGGGGAGGGTTGGCTGACGGTGGAAATTGAGGACAACGGGCGCGGGTTGGCCAGTCTGACGCCGACCGGCAAGAGCATCGGTCTGGTCAGCATGGCCGAGCGCGCCCGCGAGTTCGGCGGCAATCTGGCTTCGCGCCCCGGTACGGCGGGCGGCACCTGCCTGATACTGCGTCTGCCACTGGAGGACCATTGATGCTGGAAATCCTGATGGTCGACGATCACGCCATCTTTCGCAGCGGCTTGCGCCGCCTGCTGGCCGATGAAGTCGACATGCGCATCGTCGCCGAGGCGGGAAACGGGCTTGAAGCGCTCGAGAGTTTGCGCGCCCGTAGCTTCGATCTGGTGTTGCTCGACGTCAATATGGGCGGGCGCAGCGGACTCGAGACGATACGCCGTATCCGTGCGGAATGGCCGCGTTTGCCGGTCATCATGCTGTCGATGTATCCGGAGGAACAATACGCCCCGATGGCCTTCGCGCAGGGGGCCAATGGCTATCTGTCCAAGGATCGCGATGCCGAGACACTGGTCGCAGCAATCCGCGGTGTTGCCAATGGCGGCTGCTATCTGCCGCCCGGCATGCAGCGTAGCGTCCTGCGCGCGGGCGCCGAGGCGCCGCTGCACCAGCGCCTGACGGAGCGCGAGTGGGAAATTCTGCGCTTGATCGTTCAGGGGGTTTCTTTGACCGAAATCGGTAATCGCCTATGCCTGAGCGTCAAAACCATCAGCACCTACCGGATGCGCCTTCTGGCCAAACTGAACCTGGCGAGCAACGCCGAACTGGTGCGTTATTGCCTGGAGCAGGGGATCAGCGACTGAACAGCACAATGCCAGCCGCTGTGCGCCCTGCAGCCTTGGCTACAACAGCTTCATCTTCCGGGCTGCCTCTCTGAGCTGGCCGCGAAAATCCGGGTGGGCGATGCCAATAAGCGCTTCCGCACGCTGTTTGGCGGTCTTTCCACGCAACTGGGCGACGCCGAATTCGGTGACCACGTAATTGATGTCGTTCTTGCTGGTGCTGACGTGAGTTCCCGGACAAAGCGTCGGCACGATTCGCGAAATGCTGTTTTCTTTGGCGGTCGACGGCACCACGATGAAAGCCTTGCCACCGTTTGAGCGGTTGGCCGCGCGCACGAAGTCGGATTGGCCACCGGTGCCGGAAACCGGTGTGAAGCCGAGCGTTTCGGAACCACACTGACCGATCAGGTCGACCTGCATGGTGGCATTGATGGCGATCAGATTGTCGTTCTGGCCGGCCAGATAGGGATCGTTGGTGAAGCTGGAGGGGTGAAGTTCCAGCCCGGGGTTGCGGTGCATGAACTGGTAGAGCTTTTTCGAGCCCATGGCGAAGGTGGCCAGGATCTTGCCCGGGTGATAATTCTTGCGACGGTTGGTGACCGTGCCGGATTCAACCAGGGTCAGGATGCCATCGCCGAGCATTTCGGTATGGATGCCGAGATCGTGCTTGTGCGTCAGCTGCATGACGACGGCGTCGGGAATGCCGCCGTAGCCGATCTGCAGCGTGGCGCCATCGGGAATCATCTCGGCCACATACTTGCCGATGGCTTCATGCACCGGGCCGATTTTCGGCAGGCCAACTTCGGGAATCGGCTGATCGCTCTCGACGATGGCCGCTACCTGCGAGATATGCACGTGGCACTCGCCATGCGTGAAGGGGACGCCAGGATTGACTTCAAGGATGACGGCGCGCGCCTTGCTGACCGCAGCCATGGTGTAGTCGGCGGCCAGCCCGAGCGAAAAGTAGCCGTGTTCGTCCATCGGCGAGGCGACGCTGAAGACCACATCGGCCGGCGTCAGGCCCTGTTTGATCAGGCTGGGCAACTCGGAAAAGTAGGCGGGCACATAGTCATTCCAGCCTTCCTGGCCGCCGGGGCGCGAGGCGGGGCCGAAGAAATAGGCGACGTGACGGACGTGCTGGATGGTTTCCGGATCGAAATAGGCGTGCTTCCTGATCGGCAGGATCTGGGTGACCTTGACGTCGTTGAAGTCTCGGCGTTGCTCGGAAAGCGCCGCGAGCAGCAAAGGGGTTTCGGCCGGTCCGGTGGGGACGACGATGGTGTCGCCATCGTGGACGAGCCGGACAGCGTCGTCGGCGGACAGCCGCTTTTGGCGATAAAGTTGATCGAACTGCATGGTGTCTCCCAATTGTTTTGATTAACGATTCCCGAATGCCGGTTTGCGTTTCTCGACGAAGGCCGCCATCCCTTCCTTCTGGTCTTCCAGCGCGAACGCCGAATGAAAAACCCGGCGCTCGAAGAGCAGGCCTTCGTTGAGGGAGGATTCCCAGGCGCGGTTGACGCATTCCTTGATCATCATGACCACCGGCAGTGAGTAGCCGGCGATCTTCTCGGCGGCGGCGAGCGTTTCGCCCAGTAGGTCGGCAGCCGGGATGATGCGGGCGACCAGACCGGCGCTTTCGGCTTCGGCGGCATTCATCATGCAGGCGGTCAGGCACATGTCCATGGCCTTGGCCTTGCCGATGGCGCGTGGCAGGCGCTGCGTGCCACCGGCACCGGGCAGGATGCCGAGCTTGACTTCCGGCTGGCCGAACTGGGCGGTGTCGGCAGCGAAAATCATGTCGCACATCATCGCCAGTTCGCACCCGCCACCCAGCGCAAAGCCCGCCACCGCAGCGATTACCGGCTTGCGGCAGGTTTTGACGCGCTCCCAATTGCGCGTGATGTAGTCGCCACGATAGGCATCCATGTAGCTGTAGCTGGCCATGGCGCCAATGTCGGCGCCGGCCGCAAAGGCTTTTTCCGAGCCGGTGATGACGATGCAGCCAATGTTGTCGTCACCTTCGAAGGCATCGAGCGCGGCGCCCAGTTCGCTCATCAACTGGTCGTTCAGGGCATTCAGTTGTTTCGGTCGATTGAGGCTGATCAGGCCAACCTTGCCGATAGTTTCGGCGACGATCAATTCAAAGGCGTTCATGGGGTCTCCAGGTGTGTTATTCGGGTTTACAAGGCACCCTGCGCACGCAGGCCAGCCAGTTCGTCAGCCGAAAAGCCCCAGTCACTCAGCACTCGGGTGTCGCCTTCGGGTTGCGGCGCGCTTGGCTGGCCGGCTGGCGTGCGGCTGAAGCGCGGTGCTGGTGCTGGCTGGGTTACGCCATTAACTTCGATAAAGGTGTTGCGCGAGCGGTTGTGTGCGTGGTCTGGTGCTTCGTCCATGTCGAGCACCGGGGCGACGCAGGCATCGCTTCCTTCGAAGATGAGGCACCATGCGTCGCGCGTCCGGGTGGCGATGACGGCCGCCAGTTTTTCCTTGAGCGCCGGCCATTGGGTGCGATCCCATTGCGCCTTGAAGGCAGGATCGTCGATGCCGGTTTTTTCCAGCAGTAGGGCGTAAAACTGCGGTTCGATGGCGCCCACCGACAGCCATTTTCCGTCGCTGCACTGGTAGGTGTCGTAGAAATGGGCACCGCCATCGAGCAGGTTGCTGCCGCGTTGCTGCGTCCATTGACCCATCGCTTTCAGCGTGTACATCATCGACATCAGTACCGCTGCGCCGTCGGTCATCGCAGCATCGACGACCTGGCCCTGGCCCGTGTTTCGCGCCGAGATGACGCCGGCGAGTACGCCCATCGCCAGCAGCATGGCGCCGCCTCCACAGTCGGCGACCAGGTTGAGCGGGGCGATCGGCTTGCCACCTTTTTCACCGATGGCATGCAGGGCGCCGGATAGCGACAGGTAATTGATGTCATGCCCGGCCGCGTGCGCCAGCGTACCGCTTTGGCCCCAGCCGGTCATACGGCCATAGACCAGCTTTGGGTTGCGGGCCAGACAAATGTCCGGGCCGACACCGAGGCGCTCCATCACGCCGGGGCGAAAACCCTCGATCAGAACATCGGCCTGTTCGATCAGGCGCAAGGCCGTTTCGATGGCCTCCGGCTTTTTCATGTCGAGCGCCACGACGCGGCGGCTGCGATTGAGGATGTCGATTTTCGGGTCGAAAAGATCGGCCGTGGGTCGGCCGCTCACGCTGGCCTTGCGTTCGATGCGCAGGACTTCAGCGCCGAGGTCTGCCAGCAGCATGGCACCCATCGGTGCCGGCCCGAGCGCGGCGAATTCCACGACCTTGATGCCGTGTAACGGTCCCATTGTTGTCTCCTTCGTGTCTTTGCGGTCGCCCCAGGTTTTTGGCCTTTTTTCGGGGTCGACCGCAACAGGCCTCATTCGGTGGCGATGGTGCGCCCGATGACCAGCCGCTGGATGTCGTTGGCGCCTTCGTAGATCTGTGAAATCCGCACGTCACGGTAAATGCGCTCGACCGGGAAATCGCTGGTGTAGCCGACGCCGCCGTGGATCTGGATGGCATCGGAAGCGATCTTCTCGGCGGCTTCGGAGGCGAACATCTTGGCCATCGACGCTTCCTTGAGGCAGGGCTTGCCGGCATCCTTGAGCGTTGCGGCGCGCCAGACCATCAGGCGGGCGGCATCAAGCAGGGTGTTCATGTCGGCGAGGCGGAAATTGACCGCCTGATGTTCGATGATGGGCACGCCGAAGGTGACGCGCTCCTTGGCGTAACGCACGGCAGCCTCGAAGGCGGCACGGGCCATGCCGATGCTCTGCGCGGCAATGCCGATGCGCCCCGCTTCGAGATTGGAAAGGGCAATCCGGTAGCCTTCGCCTTCCTTGCCGAGCAGGGCGCTGGCCGGCACGCGGCAGTTTTCGAGGATGATCTGCACGGTGTCGGAGGCATGCTGGCCCATCTTGTCCTCGGTGCGGCCAACGATGAATCCGGGCGTCGCGGTCGGGATCAGGAAGCAGGAAATGCCCTTCTTGCCGGCGGCCTTGTCGGTGACGGCGAAGACGATGGCCATGTGGGCATGCTTGCCGGTGGTGATGAATTGCTTGACGCCATTCAGCACGAAATGATCGCCATCCTTGTCAGCGCGCGTCGTGATCGCCGCGGCGTCCGATCCGGTATGCGGCTCGGTCAGGCAAAAGCAGCCCAGCTTCTCGCCACGGGCCAGCGGTTTCAGCCACTCTTCCTTTTGCGCATCGGTACCGTATTTTTGGGTAATGCCGCAGGCCAGCGAGTTCTGCACCGAGACGATGGTCGACGTCGAGCCGTCGCCGGCGGCAATTTCTTCCAGTGTCAGCACCAGCGACATGTAATCCATGCCGGCGCCACCCCATTCCTCCGGCACGCACATGCCCATGGCACCCAATTCGCCGAGCTCCTTGAGCGCCTCGGCCGGGAAAGTGTGGTGTTTGTCCCATTCGGGTGCAAAGGGGGCGAGGCGCTCCTGCGCAAAGCTGCGCATGGTGTCGCGGATCATTTCCTGTTCTTGGGTGAGAATCATGTGGGTCTCCGTTATTGGTTATTTGTCGCTGGATGCTGGTTATTGGCTTCAGGCTTCCGCGCCATGGGCGCGCAAATCTTTGCCAACAACCAGGCACTGACGAGCAGCGACTGCCTTAAAGCATTTCAATAGCCATGGCCGTGGCTTCGCCGCCACCGATGCACAGGCTGGCGATACCACGCTTGCCGCCGGTCTTCTTCAGCGCGCCGAGCAGGGTGACGATGATGCGGGCGCCGGAGGCGCCGATCGGATGACCCAGGGCACAGGCACCACCGTGGATGTTGACCTTGGCGTGATCCAGTTTCAGATCATGGATGGCGGCCATGGTGACAACGGCAAAGGCTTCGTTAATTTCCCACAGGTCGACATCGGCAACCGTCCACCCGGTCTTCTTCAACAGCTTTTCCATGGCGCCAACCGGTGCGGTTGCGAAAAGCGACGGCTGGTGAGCATGGGTGGTATGGCCGACGATCTTCGCCAAGGGCTTCAGACCCAGCTTGTCGGCGCTCGACAAGCGCATCAGGACCAGCGCGGCAGCACCGTCGGAAATGGAACTGGAGTTGGCCGGCGTGACCGTGCCATCCTTGCGGAAAGCCGGTTTAAGACTGGGGATTTTTTCGATGTTGGCCTTGGGCGGCTGCTCGTCGCTGTTGATCGTTACATCGCCCTTGCGGCCGGCGATGGTGACCGGCGTGATTTCCCATTCGAAGGTGCCATCCTTGATTGCAGCCTGGGCACGGGTCGTCGAGGCGATAGCGTAGGTATCCTGCGCTTCGCGGGTGAAGCCATAATTGCCGGCGCAGTCTTCAGCGAAGGTGCCCATCAGGCGGCCCTTGTCGTAGGCGTCTTCGAGGCCGTCAAGGAACATGTGATCGAAGATCTGGCCATGGCCGAGGCGATAGCCGCCACGTGCCTTGGGGAGCACGTAAGGCGCATTGGTCATGGATTCCATGCCGCCGGCAACCATCACTTCATTGCTCCCGGCCAGCAGCAGATCGTGGGCCATCATGGTGGCTTTCATGCCGGAGCCGCACATTTTGTTGAGGGTCGTGCACCCGGCCGAGAGCGGCAGACCGGCGCCGAGTGCAGCCTGGCGGGCAGGGGCCTGCCCAAGACCGGCTGGCAAAACGCAACCCATCAGGACTTCTTCGACCAGATCGGCAGAAATGCCGGCGCGTTCAATGGCCGCCTTGATCGCCAGGGCACCGAGCTGGGGCGCAGTCAGGCTGCTGAAATCGCCTTGAAAGCCCCCCATCGGGGTGCGGGCGGCGGAAACGATAACGATAGGATCTTGGGACATGTCTTTTCTCCGGTTCAGGGCGTGATTACTTGGCGGCCATGCGAATGGCGCCATCCATGCGGATGACTTCGCCGTTCAGGTATTGATTGCTGAAAATGTGTTCGACCAGCGCAGCGTATTCGCTTGGCTTGCCCATGCGCGAAGGGAAGGGCACCATCTTGCCGAGTGCCTCCTGCACTTCGGCCGGCATGCCCATCAGCATCGGGGTTTCCATGATGCCCGGGGCGATGGTCATGACGCGGATGCCCGAACGGGCCAGTTCGCGGGCAATCGGCAGCGTCATGGCAACGACACCGCCCTTGGAGGCGGCATAGCCAGCTTGGCCAAGCTGGCCGTCGAAAGCGGCGACCGAAGCGGTGCTGACGATGACGCCGCGCTCACCGGTTTCGTCCGGGGCGGCGACACTCATGATTTCGGCGGCGAGGCGGATCATGTTGAAGCTGCCGACCAGATTGATGCTGATGGTGCGGGCAAAGCTGTCGAGCTTGTGTGCGCCTTCCTTGCCGATGACCTTCTCGGCCGGGGCGACGCCGGCACAATTGACCAGGCCGCGCAATTGACCCATCGATTGGGCGACGGCAAAGGCGTTACGTGCACTTTCGTCGCTGGTGACGTCGGTCTGCACGAAGCGGGCATTGGCACCCAGTTCGGCCTCGATCTTGGCGCCAGCTTCCGGATTGACGTCGGCCAGCACGACCTTGCCGCCGGCGTCGACGATCATCTTGGCGGTGGCTGCGCCGAGGCCGGAAGCCCCGCCGGTGACGACGAAAACATTATCCTTGATCTGCATCTTGTCTCTCCTTGTTGGACGGTTTTGGCGGAATCATCTCAGCCCTCAATTATGCAAGTCCGGCGCGCTGTGCCGATGCCGGAATCGCTCAACATGGATGCTAGAATTTGCAACTGTTTAGCCGGTATCCGGATATGGACGCAAAAAACACCGAGAAAGGCACCATATCGATCAGCTTCGTCGAAGAGGCACTGGTCTGCATCCGTGAGCGCGGTTTCGATGCCGACAGCCTGCTTCGCAAGGCCGGAATCTCTCCCGAGTTGCTCGGCTCGCAGCAGGCGAGAGTGTCGTCAACCCACTATGGCCAACTCTGGCACGGCATCGCGCAGACGCTCGACGACGAATTTTTCGGCATGGACAGCCACCGGATGAAGGCGGGCAGTTTCACGCTGCTCTGTCATTCGCTGATTCATGCCGACACGCTGGAACGAGCCTTGCGCCGCGCGATGCGTTTCCTGCGCGTGGTGCTCGACGACCTGACCAGCGAATTACATTGTGATGGCAGCGTCGCGCGCATCGTGCTCAAGGATGTGAAGGGCGAAGACCAGCACAAACGTGCCTTCGCCTACGGCACCTACCTGCTGATGCTGCACGGGTTGGCCTGCTGGCTGGTCGGGCGCCGGATTCCTTTGCTGCGGGCGGATTTTCGCTGCCCGGAGCCGGCGTTCAGCGACGAATGGCGCATCCTGTTTGCGCAGGAACTCGGCTTCGATCAACCGTATTCGGGCATTTCGTTTCCCATCGAGTATCTGGCGATGCCGAACATCCAGAACGAGCGCACGATGAAGGAATTCCTGCGCAGCGCGCCGGCCAATTTCCTGGTGAAATACAAGAACAGCACCAGCCTGTCGGCCAAAATCCGGCGCCGCTTGCGCGAGATGCCGCCGTCCGCCTGGCCCGATTTTGCGACCCTGGCCCAGCAGTTTCACGCTTCGGCGGCAACACTGCGCCGCCGCCTTGACGACGAAGGACAGTCCTACCGCTCCATCCTCGATGATCTGCGCCGCGATCTGGCGATCACCTTGCTCAGCGACACCCAGCAGGGAATCACCGAAATCGCCGCAGCGCTCGGCTTTGCCGAGCCGAGCGCCTTTCACCGGGCGTTCAAGAAATGGACGGGCGCGCGGCCGGGCGAATACCGCTGCGCTGTCGGCAGCCGCCAAATTTAGGAATTTTCCTACAGCGTTTGCAGAAATATCCGGCTGCCCGGCGCACCCGAAGCAGCTAGTCTCCTTCTTCTAAGCCCATAACGAAGGAGACCCAGATGTCCTTGCAAGCCATCGATATAACGCCGTCCGCCTACACCTATCCGCTGCTCATCAAGCAGTTGCTGCATTCGGCGCGGGCGACGGCCGGCAACACCGAAATCGTCTATCGCGATCAACAGCGTTACACCTACACGCAGTTCTTCGAGCGCATCGGCCGCCTGGCCAACGCGCTGTCCGGCCTCGGCATCGGCCCCGGTGATACGGTGGCGGTGATGGACTGGGACAGCCATCGTTACCTCGAAGCCTTCTTCGCGGTGCCGATGATGGGCGCCGTGTTGCAGACGGTGAATGTGCGCCTGTCGCCGGAACAGATTCTGTACACGCTGAATCACGCCAAAGCCGACATTGTTGCGGTCAACGTCGAATTTATCCCGATTTTGGCGATCATCAAGGATCAGCTGGAAACGGTGAAGAAGTTCATCCTGATCAGCGACGACGGTTCGACGATGAGCAGCTTCAAGGTGCCGTATGCCGGCGAATACGAGGCGCTGCTCGCCGCCGCGCCGGCCCGCTACGATTTCCCCGATTTCGACGAAAACACCCGCGCCACGACCTTCTACACCACCGGCACCACCGGCCTGCCGAAGGGCGTCT
>Ga0209202_1001260_pt1 | contig 16065 bp, 15 predicted proteins | sample AD_UKC032_MetaG_FD_184416 | JGI IMG/M metagenome (GOLD analysis project Ga0209202, IMG submission 184416) | Active sludge microbial communities of municipal wastewater-treating anaerobic digesters from USA - AD_UKC032_MetaG (SPAdes) (version 2) | ecosystem: Engineered > Bioreactor > Anaerobic >... | reverse complement strand
TGGAAACCGGCATCAAGGTTATCGACCTGATCTGCCCGTTCGCCAAGGGCGGCAAGGTCGGTCTGTTCGGTGGCGCCGGCGTCGGCAAGACCGTCAACATGATGGAGCTGATCAACAACATCGCCAAGCAACACTCGGGTCTGTCCGTGTTTGCCGGTGTTGGTGAGCGTACCCGCGAAGGTAACGACTTCTATCACGAAATGAAGGACTCCAACGTTCTCGACAAGGTCGCGATGGTGTTCGGTCAGATGAACGAGCCGCCGGGCAACCGTCTGCGCGTCGCGCTGACCGGCCTGACCATGGCCGAGCGTTTCCGTGACGATGGCCGCGACATCCTGTTCTTCGTCGACAACATCTATCGCTATACGCTGGCCGGTACGGAAGTTTCCGCGCTGCTCGGCCGTATGCCTTCCGCCGTGGGCTATCAGCCGACGCTGGCCGAAGAAATGGGCCGTCTGCAGGAGCGTATCACCTCGACCAAAGTGGGTTCGATCACCTCCATCCAGGCCGTGTATGTGCCTGCCGATGACTTGACCGACCCGTCGCCGGCTACCACCTTCCTGCACTTGGACTCCACGGTCGTGCTGTCGCGTGATATCGCCTCGCTGGGTATCTACCCGGCTGTCGATCCGCTCGACTCCACTTCCCGCCAGCTCGATCCGCAAGTCGTTGGTGAAGAGCACTACTCGGTTGCCCGTGCAGTGCAGATGAACCTGCAGAAGTACAAGGAATTGCGTGACATCATCGCGATTCTGGGCATGGACGAACTGTCTCCGGAAGACAAGCTGGCCGTTTCCCGTGCCCGCAAGATCCAGCGCTTCCTGTCGCAGCCGTTCCACGTTGCTGAAGTCTTTACCGGTTCGCCGGGCAAGTTCGTTTCCCTCAAGGAAACGATCAAGGGCTTCAAGGGCATCTGCGCCGGTGAATACGATCACTTGCCCGAACAAGCCTTCTACATGGTCGGCGGTATCGAGGAAGTCATCGAAAAGGCGAAGACGCTGTAACAGGCGTTTCGAGCAAAGGAGCCAGTCATGGCAATTTCTGTTCATTGTGACGTCGTCAGCGCGGAAGAGTCGATCTTCTCGGGTCTGGTCGAATTCGCCGTGTTTCCCGGTGAAGCCGGCGAACTCGGCATTCTGCCGCACCACACGCCGTTGCTGACCCGTATCAAGCCGGGTACCATTCGCCTGAAGTTGCAGGGTCAGTCGGATTTCGAACTGGTGTATGTGTCTGGTGGCATGCTGGAAGTCCAGCCGTCCATGATTACCGTATTGGCCGATACGGCCATTCGGGCCCATGATCTGGATGAGGCCAAGGCGATGGAAGCCAAGAAGCGGGCCGAGGAAGCACTTGCCAATCGCAATGCCGAAATGGATTACGCAGCTGCGGAGTCCGAACTGGCACAGGCCATTGCGCAGTTGCAGGCCATCCAGCGCTTGCGCAAGTCGATTCACTGATACCGCGGTTTCAGCATGAACAAAAGGGCAGCCCAGGCTGCCCTTTTTATTTCATCCGGGGATTACTCAGGCGCTAAGTTTCGTCAAACGTTTTTCGAGACGTGCCAGATCGTCGCGCAGAAGATCGACCGTTGTACAGAATTGCGCAATGTCGCGACTAGCAGCCAACAGCCCGGATTCTTCGGTAGCGTATTCGGACAGGTTGGCGCCCAGGCGACGAACGGCCGAGCGCTGACGGTCGACCCCATCCGTCAGGAAGCGGGCCAGGCGTCTGGCGGGAATGTCGCCGATTAGCCCGGCCAGATCACCCTCGTAATCCCATCGAAGATTACGGAAAACGAAGGCGAGCGTTTCCGCGAAATTTGCTGCGCCGGTCAAGCGAGCCGCCGCGAACGCGCTTGCGGGATCCGACAGCAGCTTGAAGGGGGCGTCGGAAGCGAAAGATATGGTGACGTCGGCCGGGGTGTCCGGAGCGGCTACCGAAAACAGGCCGTTTTGATCGACGGTAAGTGCCACCCTGACCGGCCCGCCCTCAATCCTTGCCGACTGGCCGACAAAAGGCGAAAGTCGTTGCCGAGGCCAAGCCTCCTGCGAGAGCAGGCGATTCAGCAAAGGCACTACTGCGGAATCGATTGCCGACATGTACTAGTCCAATTCAACGTCGACATGGCTGATCGCTCGCGTAGAGAGCCTGAACCGCGTCTAAAACTTGAAACCCCGGTGCAAGGCGACGACGCCCAGCGCCAGATTGAAATACTCGACCTTCTCAAGGCCCACCTCGGTCATCATCTGCTTAAGTTCCTCCTGACCGGGATGGACTCGAATCGACTCGGAAAGATAGCGGTAACTGTCTTCGTCATTTGTGACGAGCTTGCCGACACGGGGAATGACATGGAAGGAATAGAAGTCGTAGGCCGGCTTCAAGGGTTGCCATATCTGTGAAAACTCGAGCACCAGCAATCGTCCGCCTGGTCTGAGCACGCGGTACATCTCCGCCAGCGCGACTTCCTTGTGGGTCATGTTGCGCAGGCCAAAGGCGACGGTGACGCAGTCGAACCAATCGTCCGGGAAGGGCAGTTTCTCGGCGTCGCACTGCGCTGCCGGAAGGATGAATCCCTTGTCGAGGAGCCTGTCGCGCCCGCGTGCGAGCATCGCATTGTTGATGTCGGTCAGCCAGACCTGGCCCGATTTTCCAACCTTCTTGGCGAAGGCCAGGGACAGATCGCCTGTACCACCCGCAACGTCGAGAACGCGCGAACCTTCCCGAACACCGCTGCGCTGGATGGTGAAGGCTTTCCACAGGCGATGCATCCCGCCTGACATCAGGTCGTTCATCAAGTCGTAGCGACTGGCGACGGAATCGAATACGTCGGCTACCCGCCTTGCCTTTTCGCGTTCCGCAACGGTCTCGTAGCCAAAATGCGTGGTGTCGTTTTTCATGGTTTTAATGGTGTTGACCGCAACTGCCGCCGCTCGGGCGTGATGTGGTGTCGATATCGCGGGACAGCCCCTGGGTCTCGAGTTGTTGCAGATATTCCTGCCACAATTCTTCGTGATGCTTGCCCAGGTTGTAAATGAGATCCCATGAGTAGAGGCCGCTATCGTGACCATCCGAAAAGATCGGGCGAATCGCGTAGGTTCCGACCGGCTCGATGCGCTCGATGTTGATACCGCGCTTGCCTGTTTGCAGGGTTTCCTGGCCCGGGCCGTGGCCACGGGCTTCCGCAGATGGCGTAAAAACCCGCAGGTATTCGAAATCCAGCATGAATCGCTCGCCACTTTCGTAGGCAAACTCCAGCATGCGTGACTTCTGGTGCAGTCTGATTTCGCTCGGAATCGGTGTGTCGTGTTCGATGCCAGCCATATGGCCTCCTTGATGAGTGCGCTAGTTTACCGCACTCATCGTCGCCCCGAGACGAGTTGCGTCAAAGTGGCTCGTATGAAACGCGTTCGAAGTCGACGCCGCGCTGACGAACATGTTTCATACGGAGCAGCAGTGTCTTCTCGTTGGCATGGATCTCCAGCGTTCCGCTTGCTTGATACATGCCTGACGGAATCACGATCGAGCCCTCTTGGCGAATGGCAGGCACCGCTGGCAGCAGAAAACCCCTGACATAACGGTCGGCGTGCGCGGCATTGGTCGGCGCATGTCGTACGCCGACCGCTTCCGGTAGCCCGGGCAAGACGGAAACGCCGACGACCAGTTCACCGCTGCTTTCCTGCATCAGCCAACTGGCCTGACCGAGCAGGAAACGTTCGCCATCGTGCGGGCAAATCGCCAGCAGCTGACTGTGGGCAATCCGTTGCCCCGCATGGTGGCGGCCAAGGCGAAAACCGTTGGCCGAATGGTTGATGACCGTCCACTCGTCGACCGGAAAATCGAGACGCGGCCTGATGTTCAAGGCTTGTCCGGGGGTCACCTGGTCGCGGAAAGTGAAGAGTGTGTCGAATTCGGCACGCGAATAGGCGCTTGCCGAGTCGGGCTGTACAAACTCAGTGCCGCCAACGAAGTAGTGCATTGCTTCAAAGCCGACCGCAAGGCGTGCCGTTCCTTCCGAGGCAAAGCGCCGAAAACGGCGCGGCGACGCCGTCTGTGTCCAGGGCCTGGAAATCTGTTCGAGCAACTGGATGACATGGCCCGCGGTATCCTCGCCGAGGCCCAGTTGCGAGGGCATCAGGCGCTGGTGCAATTGGGCCAGCATGTGGCTCAATTGCAGACCAAGGCGGCTGGTATCGAGTCTGCGGGCATCGGTGCCGATGTTTTCGGTGGAACTGGTCGGGTGGATGGGCTGATCTTTCATCAGTTCGACGATGTAGGGCGGCACCTCGTATTCGTCATCGAGTCGATGCAATGACACCAGGGGGCCCCACATGCCAGCCCAGCGCCGTATCAGGTTCAGGTTGCGTACGCTATTGCTGTACGGGCTGGCGACCTCGATCAATAGCAGCGTGACGTAGGCAGCCGCGCAGTGGGTCGCCTGCAGGTCGCTTTCCAGCGAGTCGTTCACCGGCGTGTAGATGATCCCCCATTGCTCGGCGGTCTCGTAGTAGCCATGCAATTCGTGCCAGATGCCGGCGGGAATTTCGCGCCGTGCACGATAGTGCTCGAGAATGATCATGCCCGAGTAATACAGGCAGCGGTGCAGTATTGTCGCCAGCAGTGTCGAGTATTGCGGATTGTCCGGCATTGGCTCCTGTAGCCGGGCGCAGAGGGCATACGCCTTGGACATGCGTTTCCAGGCTGAAAGCACCTGCTGGAAAACTTCGTCTTCCTCTTCCGCCAGTGGCAAGGGCTTGTTGTGATAGCGCCGCGCCAGTTCTTCCTCGACGAAATGTAGCGGCACCCGGGCCTGTTCGAGCAGTGCCAGCAGGGTGCCTGCTTCGGGGGGGGCTTCAAGGAGGGCATCGAGAAACTCGAGCAGCTTCTTCTCGGCCAGCGGCGGATTGGCCAGTGGCAACTGCGCCAGGTAGTTGGCTCCGGTTTGCAGATCGGGAATCGATAGTGTGGAAGAAGCCATGTTCATGTTGGTCAGCCTAGGTGCTTGTCAGGAAACGCTTGGTTGTTGATGTAGTGCCTGGCGCAGCCTGTCGTCTGCGACGACCGGGCGCGGCTGCGGGAATTCGTGCCGAACCTTGCCCCAAACGGGTTCAGGGAAGTGGCGGTCGTCCCGCCAGCGCGGGATGACATGCCAGTGCAGATGGGGCGTCATGTTGCCAAAGCTGGCGAGATTGATCTTGTCGGGCGAGAACAGCGCCCGAATGACCTCTTCCACCCGGAATACCACGGCCATGAAAGTTTGTCGTTCCGCCGGGGTCAGGTCGCTCATTTCGCGCACGTGAGCCTTCCAGATCACGCGACAAAACCCCGGGTAATGTGGATCGTCTACGCGAACGACACGACAGTTCCCGGATTCCCAGAGAACCGTTCCGCCCGCCGAAGCACACAACTCGCAGCTCTCGTCTTCCATCGCGCCGATCCAGATTCGCCAAGGTTGCAAGGATTGCACTTGCATATAAATACTGCAAGTGCTTCCTTGCCAGGCGACCGGCCTGTTGCGGTCGACCCTCGAAAATGGCCGATTTTCAGAGCAGGACGCGCTCTATGCCGCCGGTGTTGGCCTTGCCCACGTAATCCGCCATCCAGTTGTCGCCGAGGAGGTGCTTAGCCAGTTCGACGACGATGTAATCGGCCTTGGTGCCGGCATCGTCATCGTAACGGGACAGGCCCTGCAGGCAGGCTGGGCAGGAGGTCAGGATCTTGACGTCGCCGGTGAAGCCATCGGCGCGCAATTTCTCGGCACCCTTCTCGATTTCCTGCTGCTTGCGGAACTTGACCTGGGTGGCGATATCCGGCCGCGAATAGGCGAAAGATCCGGCGTCGCCGCAACAGCGGTCGGTCAGCGGTACTTCTTGGCCCATCAGCGACTTGGTCACGGCCAGCGGCGCGTAGGCCTTCATCGGCGTGTGGCAGGGGTCGTGGTACATGTAGCGCGTACCGCTCACGCCGTCAAGTTTGACGCCCTTTTCCATCAGGTATTCGTGGATGTCGAGCAGGCGGCAGCCGGGGAAGATTTTTTCGAACTGGTATTTCTGCAACTGATCCATGCATGTTCCACATGAAACAATCACGGTTTTGATGTCGAGATAGTTCAACGTATTGGCGACACGGTGGAACAGCACGCGATTGTCGGTGGTGATCTTGACGCCCTTGTCCTCGTCGCCGGACGAGGTTTGCGGGTAGCCGCAGCACAGGTAGCCCGGCGGCAGCACGGTGGTGGCACCGACTTCGTAGAGCATTGCCTGCGTGGCCAGACCGACTTGCGAGAACAGGCGCTCCGAACCGCAACCGGGGAAATAGAAGACGGCGTCCGACTCTTCGGTCGTCTTTTTCGGATTGCGGATGACCGGAATGACCTTGTCGTCCTCGATGTCGAGCAGGGCGCGCGAGGTGCGCTTCGGCAGGTTGCCCGGCATCGGCCGGTTGAGGAAGTGGATGACCTGGGTCTTGACCGTCGGCGCGCCAATGGTGGCCGGCGGATGGGCGCGCGAGTCCTGGATCAGGCCGATGGCCTTGGCCGCCTTGTGCGCCAGACGCTGGGCCTTGAAGCCGAAATCCATCATGACGCCACGCATCAGCTTGATGGTCGCCGGGTCTTTAAGGTTCAGGTAGGTCATCGCCGCGACGGTGCCGGGGCTGAAGCGTTTCTTGTCCTGCTTGCGCAGGAAATTGCGCATGGCGACCGAAACGTCGCCGAAATCGATGTCGACCGGGCAGGGTTTCAGACAGCGGTGGCAGACCGTGCAGTGATCGGCGACATCGTTGAATTCATCGAAATGCTTGAGCGAAATGCCGCGCCGGGTCTGTTCCTCGTAAAGGAAGGCTTCGACCAGCAAGGACGTGGCGAGAATCTTGTTGCGCGGCGAGTAGAGCAGGTTGGCGCGCGGCACGTGGGTCGAGCAGACCGGCTTGCATTTGCCGCAGCGTAGGCAGTCCTTGACCATGTCGGAAATCTTGCCGATTTCCGACTGTTCCATGATCAGCGATTCGGTGCCGAGCAGGCTGAACGACGGGGTGTAGGCATTGCCCATGTCGCCGCCGGGCATCAGCTTGCCTTTGTTGAAGCGGCCTTCCGGGTCGACCTTCTGCTTGTAGGCGCGGAAGGGGCCAAGTTCTTCTTCGGTCAGGAATTCCAGCTTGGTGATGCCGATGCCGTGCTCGCCGGAAATTACGCCATCCAGCGACCGGGCGAGAAGCATGATGCGCTCGACGGCCTTGTGCGCCGTTTGCAGCATCTCGTAGTTGTCGGAATTGACCGGGATGTTGGTGTGCACGTTGCCATCGCCGGCATGCATGTGCAGCGCGACGAAGACACGGCTACGCAAGACTTCCTTGTGAATCGCTTCGATGCGTTCGACGATCGGACGATAGACCCCGCCATCGAAAATCTTGCTCAGGCGGGCGTGCAGTTCCTGCTTCCACCCCGTGCGCACCGAGTAATCCTGCAGGCGGTGGAAGAGCTTGGGGTTGGCCGCTTTGTTGGTCAGCTCGCCGGCCACCACGCCATAAGAGGCAAAGCGCGACTCGGCCTCGGCCAGCGGCAGATCGAGGTTTTCCAGCAGCCATTCCCAGCGCAGGCGAACGGCTTCGACGTAATCGAGCGCGGCCTGTCGGCGGTCGCCGATCAGCACCGCCTTGTCGACGTTGGCGTCCCCCTCGTGCAGCGGCAGATCGCCCTTGAGGAATTCGAGCAGGGCATCGCAGAGCGCCAGCTTGTTCTGCGTCGACAATTCGATGTTGATGCGCTCGATGCCGTCGCAATAGTCGCCCATGCGTGGTAGCGGAATCACTACGTCTTCATTGACCTTGAAGGCGTTGGTGTGGCGCGAGATGGCGGCGGTACGCGAACGGTCGAGCCAGAATTTCTTGCGTGTTTCGGCGTCGACCGCAATGAAGCCTTCGGCCGCGCGCAGATTGCACATGCGGACGACCTCGGAGGCAGCCGCCATCACCGCTTTTTCATCGTGCCCGACGAGGTCGCCGAGCAGCACCATCTTTGGCCGGCCGTGGCGTTTGGCCTTGGTCGCATAGCCGACCGCCTTCACATAGCGCTCGTCGAGGTGTTCGAGGCCGGCCAGCTGGACGCCGGAAGCCAGCCCGGCCCCGCCTGGCTTGAAGTAATCAGTGATTTCGACGATGGCCGGCACCGCTTCGCGCACCTGGCCGAAGAATTCGAGGCAGACGGTGCGCGACACCGGCGGCATCTTGTGCAGCACCCAGCGCGCGGCGACGATGATGCCGTCGGTGCCTTCCTTCTGCACGCCCGGCACGCCGCCGAGGAACTTGTCGGTGACGTCCTTGCCCAGCCCGATCTTGCGACAGGCGGCGCCCGGCATGGTCAGGATTTCTTCGTTGAGCAGCTTTTTGCCGCTGGGATCGAATCGCTTCAAGCGGAACTCGACGTTTTCCTGTTCGTGGATCTTGCCGTAGTTGTGATTGACGCGTTCGACTTCCAGCCAGTTGCCGTCCGGGTCGACCATCTTCCACCAGGCCAGGTTGTCGAGCGCGGTGCCCCACAACACGGCCTTCTTGCCGCCGGCGTTCATGGCGATGTTGCCGCCGATGCAGGAAGCGGAAGCCGAGGTCGGGTCTACCGCGAACACGCGCCCGGCGGCCGAAGCGGCTTCCGAGACGCGCTCGGTGACGACGCCGGCGCCGGTGCGGATCGTCGCATACGGCGTTTCATGGCCGGCCAGCACCAGTTCTTCAACCGGGCCGATGTCGATCAGTTTTTCGGTATTGATCACCGCCGCGTAAGGCGTCAGCGGCACGGCGCCGCCGGTGTAGCCGGTGCCGCCGCCACGGGCGATGATGGTCAGGCCAGCATCGATACAGCCGCGCACCAGATGGCCGATTTCCTCCTCGGTGTCCGGGTAGAGGACGACGAAGGGATATTCGACGCGCCAGTCGGTGGCGTCGGTGACATGCGAAACGCGCGCCAGGCCATCGAAGGCGATGTTGTCCTTGCGCGTGTGCTTGCCGAGATACTTCATCACCTTGCGCCGCAGGTCGATGGTTTCGCCGAAGCGGGCTTCGAAGCGATTGACCGCCTGCTGCGCCGCCTCAACGAGGCGCTTGACCTTGGCCGAACGCTCCGGGTCTTCCGACTCGCTTTCGGCGCGGCGTTTTTCGACTTCCTTCAGGCGATGGCGCAAGGCATTGACCAGCGCCTCGCGCCGTTCGCGGTTGTCGAGCAGATCGTCTTCCAGGTACGGATTGCGCTGCACGACCCAGATATCGCCCAGCACCTCGTAAAGCATGCGGGCCGAACGGCCGGTCACGCGTTCGCCGCGCAGTTCGTCGAGAACCGCCCAATTGTCGGCGCCGAGCAGGCGGATAACGATCTCGCGATCGGAAAACGAGGTGTAGTTATAGGGGATTTCGCGCAGGCGGGCAGTCATGGAAGCAGCCAGGATCCGTCAAAAGGTCGATTTTAGCGTATTGCAGCGCAACACGGCGGGTCAGGTAGACCGCTGGCGAGGTCCTTGGGTTCATTACCCGGTAGCGGCCTGCGCCACCAGCCAGTAGCGGGCGAATTTGCCAACGGCCATGAAGGCGCAGCACGGCAGCCAGTGCAGGCGCAGCCAGCCGGCCGCTACGCATAGCGCGTCGCCGATTAGCGGCGCCCAGGCCAGCAGCAGTACCGGGCTGCCCCAGCGTTCGACCTTGTCGCGATGAGGGATGTTCTCCAGGCGTTGCCATTTCGGCAGCACACGCCCGCACCACCACGAAGTCATGCCACCTGCCGTATTGCCCAGGGTGGCCAGTGCCAGCGCCACCCCCTGTTCGCCGGGGTGCAGTTGCAGAAAACCCCACAGCAAGGCCTCGGAGCCACCGGGCAGAACCGTCGCCGAGAGAAAACTTGCGGCCAGCAGGCCCCAAAGACCGCTTTCCGCCGTGACGTTTAGCCACTCCACCCGTAGAATCCCCCTTTTGCCTTAAAGAATCGCGCCATGCACCCGGATTATCTCGAAAAAGTTCTCAACGCACAGGTTTACGACGTGGCGGTGCAAACGCCGCTCGAAGTGGCCGGCAACCTTTCCCTCCGGGCGGGCAACAAGATCATCCTCAAGCGCGAGGATTTGCAGCCGGTCTTTTCATTCAAGCTGCGTGGCGCCTACAACAAGATTTCCAGTCTGTCGCCCGAGAAGCTGAAACGCGGCGTCATCTGCGCTTCGGCCGGCAACCACGCCCAGGGCGTCGCGCTTTCGGCCTCCAAGGTCGGCTGCCGGGCGGTGATCGTCATGCCGACTTCGACGCCGGGCATTAAGGTCGATGCGGTCAAGCGCTTTGGCGGCGAGGCGGTGCTGTTCGGCGATTCCTACGACGAAGCCTACGCCCATGCGCTGGAGCTGGAAAAATCCGAGAAGCTGACCTTCGTCCATCCGTTCGACGACCCGGAAGTGATCGCCGGCCAGGGCACCATCGCCATGGAAATCCTGCGTCAGCATTCGCGCCACAACGGGCCGATCCACGCCATCTTCTGCTGCGTCGGCGGCGGCGGCCTGATTGCCGGCGTGGCGGCTTACATCAAGCGCCTGCGGCCGGAAATCAAGATCATCGGCGTCGAGGCCAAGGACGCCGACGCGATGACCCAGTCGCTGGCCAAGGGCCACCGCGTGCGGCTGAGCCAGGTCGGCCTGTTCGCCGATGGCGCCGCCGTCAAATTTGTCGGCGAAGAAACCTTCCGCTTGTGCAAGGAATACGTCGATGAAATGATTCTCGTCGACACCGATGCGATCTGCGCGGCGATCAAGGACGTTTTCGAGGACACGCGCTCGATTCTTGAACCGGCCGGCGCGTTGGCAGTGGCCGGCGCCAAGGAATATGCGCGGCGGCACAAGCTGAAGGACAAGAATCTGGTGGCCGTCACCTCCGGCGCCAACATGAATTTCGACCGCCTGCGCTTCGTCGCCGAGCGTGCCGAGTTCGGCGAACAGCGCGAAGCGGTCTACGCCGTCACGCTGCCGGAGAAACCCGGCGCCTACAAAAAATTCCTCGGTCTGATCGGCAAGCGCAACGTCACGGAATTCAATTACCGCTACCACACGGCCAGCGAGGCGCATGTGTTCGTCGGTATCCAGGTGGCCGATCGCAAGGAGTCGTTGAAGCTGGCCGAAAGCCTGCAGAAGCACGGCTACCCGACGCTTGACCTGACCGAGGACGAAATGGCCAAGAACCACGTCCGTCACATGGTCGGCGGCCACGCCCCGGCGGTCTGCGAAAAGGGCATGCACGAACTGCTCTACCGCTTCGAATTCCCGGAAAAGCCGGGTGCGTTGATGAACTTCCTGACGCAGATGAGCGCCGGCTGGAACATCAGCCTCTTCCACTACCGCAACCACGGTGCCGATTACGGCCGCGTGCTGGTCGGCATGCAAGTGCCGCCGGGTGAGATGGGCAAATTCGAGGAATTCCTCAGGAATCTCGGCTACGCGCACTGGGACGAGAGCAGGAACCCGGCGTACAAGCTGTTCCTCGGTTGAGACGATAATTTTGGTCGGTTGCGGTCGACCGCCAAAAAAGGCCAAAAATCAGAAACGGATTGCTTGGAGCGCCCATAGCGCGAGCATGCCGGTGGCGATGGTCACCAGCACGTTGCGCGTTTGCCAGGCAGTCAGCAGTGCGATGAACGCCGCCCACAGGCGCGGGTTGTCCGGGCTGAAATCGGCGGCGCCGCCGACGGCAAAGATTTCCGGCGCGATCAGCGCACCGAGGATGGCGGACGGTACGTAGCGCAGCACGATGCCCAGGCGCGGGTCGTCGGGCAGGTGGTGACCGAAGGCAATGAAGGAAAGCCGGATCAGGAACGTCACCGCGCCGCAGGCGGCCATCGTCAGCAGGAGGGTGGTCGTGCTCATGCCCGCTTTCCGTCGAAGTGGCGCAGCGCCAGTCCGGCAACGATGCCCGCCAAGGCAGCTACGAGCAGCCCGAGCTTGTGCGGCAGGGCCATTGCCGGCAGAACCACGGCGGCAGCCACCAGTGCCGCGCCGGCATCGCTGCGCCGATGGACAGCGAGCACCAGCAGGGCGATGAAGGTCAGTGCAATCGAAAAATCGAGCGACCAGCCGGCCGGGATGGTGCTACCCAGCATGACGCCGGCCAGTGTCGAAAGCTGCCAGCCGGCCCACAGCGTAAACCCGGTGCCAAGCAGGAAAATATGGCGGTGTGGCGTGGCCGGCCCGTCGCGAAAACGGGGTAGCGCGGCGGCGAACGCTTCATCGGTGAGCAGGTAGGCGAGCAGCAGCTTCCAGCGCCACGGCAGGCCGCGCAGAAAATCGGCAACGGCGGCGCTGTAGAGCAGATGGCGCAGGTTGACGACGCCAATGGTCGCAACCGTGACGGCGGGCGGCGTGGCGGCCCCCCAAAGCTGGGCGAAAACGACTTGCGACGATCCACCAAAGATCAGCGAGGAACTGAGAACGACGGCCCAGCCCGGCATTCCGGCAGCCAGCCCGAGTACGCCGAAGATCATCCCGAACGGCACGACGCCGAGCAACAGCGGCAGTTCGGCGCGGATGCCGCCGAGGAATTCCGCGCGGGGCGATGGGGGGATCGGCGAGGAGTCGTTCATTTAAATGCGATTAATATATATGTTTGTGAATATTTATTCTTTCAAAGAATAATGCGCGCTGGCTAGACTTCGATCATCAACAAGCTTATGGGATCGAGAGGTGTTTTCATGCGCAAATTTGCCCTTTTTTTGGCGTTGACCGCAGCAGCCGGCATCAGCACCGCCGTCGCCCAGACTTCACTGCTCAACGTCTCCTACGACCCGACGCGTGAGTTGTACAAGGATTACAACGCCGCCTTCGCCAAACACTGGCAGGCGAAGACCGGGCAAACGATCAATTTCCGCCAGTCGCACGGTGGTTCGGGCAAGCAGGCGCTGGCGGTGCGCGACGGGCTGGAGGCGGATGTCGTGACGCTGGCGCTGGCTTACGACATCGATGCGCTGGTCGAGCGCAACCTGATCCCGGCCGACTGGCAGAAACGCTTCCCGAACAATTCCTCGCCCTACACCTCGACCATCGTCTTCCTGGTGCGCAAGGGCAACCCGAAGGGCATCAAGGACTGGGGCGATCTGGCCAAGCCGGGCGTTGCCGTCATCACGCCCAACCCGAAGACCTCCGGCGGCGCGCGCTGGAACTATCTGGCGGCTTGGGCCTGGGCGCTCAAGCAGCCGGGCGGCAACGAGCAGAAAGCGAAGGAGCTGGTCACGGCGATCTTCAAGAACGTGCCGGTACTCGATTCCGGGGCGCGCGGCTCGACAACGACTTTTGTCGAACGCGGCCTGGGCGACGTGCTGATCGCCTGGGAGAACGAGGCGCAACTGGCGGTCAACGAGATCGGCAAGGACAAGTTCGAGATCGTCGTGCCCAGCCTGTCCATCCTCGCCGAACCACCGGTCGCAGTGGTCGCAAGGTGGTCGAGAAGCGCGGCACGCGGCTGACGGCGCAGGCTTACCTCGATTATCTGTATTCCGAGGAAGGCCAGACCATCGCCGCCAAGCACTACTACCGGCCGCGCGATGCCAAGGTGGCAGCGAAGTACGCGCAGCAATTTCCGAAACTCAAGCTGGTTACGATAGACGACACCTTCGGCGGCTGGCAGAAGGCGCAAAAGGCCCATTTCGCCGACGGCGGCAGTTTCGACCAGATCTATTTGAAGAAGTAGGAGGCGCCATGCCGTTGACCGACCTGATCCGCTACTTCAATACCGCCGACAGCGCCAGCGGCAGCATGCTTTATCCGGAAGGCGAGCGGGCGGCGGCCTGGTGCAACGGCTTGCGGCTGGGTTCGTTGTTTCAGCCCATCGTCGATCTGCGTGAGGAACGCATCGTCGGCCATCGGGCCAGCTTGCGGGCGGTAGGCGATGACGGCACGGCGCTTGACGGCGACGCCGCCTATGCCTTGTGCACGGACGCGGCGGCGGTGGTGCATTTCGACCGCCTGTGCCGCACCCTGCACGCGCTCAATTTTCTGGCGCAACGCCGCCATGCCGGGGGGTATTTGCAGGTTTCCGTTCATCCGCGCCATCTGCTGGCGGTGCCGAGCCAGCACGGGCTGGTCTATGAGGCGATTCTCAAGCGTTGCGGGCTGGCGCCGGAGGATATCGTGTTCGACATCGACGTGCCCGTGCCCGGCGACAAGACCTATCTGGCGGCGCTCGACAACTATCGGCGGCGCGGCTACCGGCTGGCTTTGCGTTCGCCGGGCGTCGGCGACGGGAGCGCCGCGCTGCTGGCGTGGCGACCCGAGATCGTCCGCTTGCCCGGCTGGTCTGCCGAAGCGGTCGCGTTGGCGCAGTCGGCCGGGGTCGCCAGCCAAGTGTCCGGCGTCGATAGCGGCGCCGATCTGGCACAAGCCCGCGCTGCCGGGATCGATCTTGCGTTCGGCGATTTGTTCGGTTCGCCGCAGCCGGATTGCCGACCCACCCACAGCAAGCGCGGAGTCGCCTACAATTCATTATCACCCGACGGAGTATCGCCATGAAAATTGCCAATAACGTTACCGAACTGGTCGGCAACACGCCGCTGGTCAAGCTCAACCGCGTCACTGCCGGCGTCGGCGCGACGGTCGTCGCCAAGCTCGAATTCTTCAACCCCGGCCACAGCGTCAAGGATCGCATCGCCGTCGCCATGCTCGATGCCGCCCAGGCCGCCGGCAAGATCGGCCCCGCTACCGTGGTGCTGGAGCCGACTTCCGGCAACACCGGCATCGGCCTCGCCATGGTCTGTGCGGCGCGCGGTATCAAGTGTGCCTTCACGATGCCGGAAACCATGAGCCGCGAGCGCAAGCTGCTGCTCAAGGCCTACGGTGCCGAGTTGATCCTGACCCCGGGGCCGGACGGCATGGGCGGCGCCATTGCCAAGGCCAAGGAACTGGCCGCCGCCGACCCGAAGTATTTCATCCCGCAGCAATTTGAGAATCCGGCCAATCCGGCCGTCCACCGCAACACGACCGCCGAGGAAATCTGGAAAGATACCGACGGCCAGGTCGACATCTTCGTTTCCGGCGTCGGCACTGGCGGCACCGTCACCGGCGTCGGCGAAGTGCTCAAGGCGCGCAAGCCGGGTGTCAAAATTGTTGCTGTCGAACCCGATGCCTCGCCGGTGCTTTCCGGCGGCGCCAAGGGGCCGCATCCGATCCAGGGTATCGGCGCCGGTTTCGTGCCGGCGGTGCTGAACACTGCGATCTACGACGAGGTGATCCGCGTCAAGAACGACGACGCCTTCGCCCTCGCCCGCCGCATGGCGACTGAGGAAGGCCTGCTGGTCGGCATCTCGTCAGGTGCCGCCACCTGGGCCGCGCTTGAGCTGGCGAAGCGCCCGGAAAACGCCGGCAAGCTGATCGTCGTCGTCATTCCCTCCTTCGGCGAGCGCTACCTGTCCACCGCCCTGTACCAGCATCTAGAGGTTTGAGCATCTTCGATGCGCCGCCCGACCGGCGCGACTCCGACTCCATCAAATGGGGCAAGTACGCCGGTCGCGACATTCTGCCGCTGTGGGTGGCGGACATGGATTTCGCCGCGCCGCCGGCCGTCGTCGAGGCCTTGCGCCAGCGCATCGAGCATGGTGTTTTCGGTTACGGGCACCCTTGGCCGGCGCTTGAGGCGTCAGTGCTCGCTCACCTTGCAAGCGAGTACGGCTGGTGCATCGAGGCCGACTGGATCGTCTGGCTGCCGGGGTTGGTCACCGGGCTGAATGTCGCCTGTCGCGCTGTCGATGGCGAGGTGCTGACGGCGACGCCGATCTATCCGCCCTTCCTCTCGGCGCCGCGTTTTTCGGGGAAAAAACTCAACCGCGTCGAGTTGGCAAACCAGGACGGTCGTTGGCAGTGGGACAAAATTGCCCTGCAAAATGCGTCGACCGCAGCAACAAAACTTTTTCTGCTTTGCCACCCGCACAACCCGGTCGGCCGCTGCTGGTCGCGTGAGGAACTCGACGATCTCGCCACCTTTGCCGAGCAGAACGACCTGATCGTCTGTTCCGACGAAATCCATTGCGGCCTGATCCTCGACACCGACAAGCGCCACATCCCCTTCGCC
>Ga0209202_1001257_pt1 | contig 16107 bp, 13 predicted proteins | sample AD_UKC032_MetaG_FD_184416 | JGI IMG/M metagenome (GOLD analysis project Ga0209202, IMG submission 184416) | Active sludge microbial communities of municipal wastewater-treating anaerobic digesters from USA - AD_UKC032_MetaG (SPAdes) (version 2) | ecosystem: Engineered > Bioreactor > Anaerobic >... | reverse complement strand
CGAGACGGGGAACAAGGACAATGGCCATGGCCAGAGCAAAAAGCATTAGGGGTATTATCCAGACGCGACGTGAGCTTGCAGAAACCCGGCGCATCCAGAATAGGGCGAGAAAACCGACGTGTCCCAAAAGGAAAGCGGCAAGGCCCGGAACAAAGAATCGGACCCGGTTGATGTCGAGAATGACGTCGCCGGCACCGCAAAACAGCGCACCGGCCAGCATGGCCATTCGCTGGGAGATATTGATTGACCTTGTAAAGAGGATGGCCAGCGAGAGGCTCAGCGCCGGGATCACCTTGATGGTGAAACTTCTGGTAAATTCGGGGGCAAAAATCTTAATGACCATGAAGAGGACAGCAGCCGCGATATAGACTGCCATGAAAGGAAGATAAGGGCTGGTCTTGTTTTTTTCCATACCTAAATTCATAACGACAGTCTGGTGGGATTGCAAGAAAAAACTGAACTTAAAAAGAGCCCTACTGTTACATAGAACTCCTTTCCTTGTTCTTATTGTGTGTGGTTAGTCCCTATTCAGTGTTTCATGGGCGTAACTCGGGAGTGTCCATCTGAGTTCTTTTACTTGTTACTTCCCGAACGGTTGTCTTTCTTTTTTTCTCAATTTATCCAATATTTCAATCAGTAACAATTAAGGGCTGAACTCCAAAACTAATTGTGGTACATATGTTTAGAATCACTACTGTCCCAACGTTTTAGTTAACTGATGATGCAAGTTATAGAAAGCAATGAGAATAAGCAATAAAAAGTTATTTATCGATTTGAAATATTTTTCTTTGGAATGCCATAGTCTCGCATCACATTGCGAGGAGATGGCCGATGAATTCTGGAAGAACGATATTTTCTCAGATCATGGATTACCTGCCAATGTACGAGTTCCGGCAGTGCGTCGAACGGTATTCAGGAAACTACAAAATCAAGAGCTTCTCATGTTGGGATCAATTTCTGAGCATGGCATTCGCGCAGCTGACCTACCGAGAAAGCCTGCGAGATATTCAGGCGTGTCTGCGTGCTGCAAAACAAAAGACCTATCATATGGGCATTCGCGGAAAGATCTCCCGCAATACACTGGCCCACGCCAATCAGACAAGAGACTGGCGTATCTACGCCGATTTTGCTCAAGTACTCATTCAGAGAGCCCGAAAACTCTATGCAAACGATTCTTTCGGTATAGAATTGGAACAAACCACCTACGCACTGGATGCCACAACCATCGACCTTTGCCTATCTCTCTTTCCATGGGCACCATTCCGCAAACACAAGGGCGCGGTGAAACTGCATACGCTTCTCGATCTGCGAGGCAACATTCCAGCCATAGCCTTTATTACCAACGGGAAAGTTCACGAAGTCAATATCCTCGACAAGCTGCCGATAGAAGCCGGTGCAATTTACATCATGGATCGCGGTTATCTGGATTACGCGCGTCTTTACAAACTGCATCAATCGGCAGCATACTTTGTGACACGCGCCAAGAACAACGCCAGATATTACCGGCGATATTATCAGAAGATCGACAAAACGTCTGGACTCAAATCCGATCAGATCATTACGCTGCAAGGTTATTACTCCAAGAAAGATTATCCCGAAAGGCTCCGGCGAATTGCTTATTACGACGAAAAGCCGGACAAGAAGCTGGTTTTTCTGACCAACAACTTTACTCTACCTGCAATGACCATTACGGAGATTTACCACAAACGCTGGCAGATCGAGTTGTTTTTCAAATGGATCAAACAGCATCTGCGAATCAAGGCGTTTTACGGCACATCCGAGAATGCGGTCAAAACACAAATATGGATTGCCATCTCTGTTTACGTACTGGTTGCAATTATCAAGAAGCAGTTGAATCTGGAGCAAAGTCTCTATACAATTTTACAAATTGTCAGCGTAACGCTTTTCGAGAAAATACCGCTTTTACAAGCGCTTACAGATATTGAGGCCATGAAAGAAAACATGGAAACTAACAACCAACTGAATTTATTCGACTAACGTTGGGACAGTAGTGGTTTAGAATAAATCATCAAGAAACAATAAACAGTGATTAATGATTAATAGGAGGAACAAATGAATTTTAGACTATTGTCAAATGAAAAAGATGCATTAGTCATTCACGGGCTTTTCGCCATCCTCTGTATTATAATCCTTATTCTTCCCGTTAAAATCGGTGCCGGTGTGAAAATTTTCACCCTTGTTCTTGTATATAATATTGTTATGGCCGGCTATGGAATTTTAAAAAAAGATAACCAATGGTATGGCATCTGGCTCTTCAGTTTGATACTTAGCATCTTTCAGGTATTCCCGGACTGGATAATCGCCGACATTCTCAAAGCAATCGTCTTCCCGGAAGACGGCCTCTTTAAGATAGGTTCGGTCTCAGGATACATGGCCGGACTCTGGGCTATACCGATGTTTCTGATTATATTCATCGCCGAAAAAATAAGCTCCAGGATTTCTAGACCATCCGCTTATGTTGCGGCGGCAATCATCGCGTTTCTTATTTTCTTTACTTCCGAGCAGACCGTTTGGCTCATTCCGTCATGGTACGCGATAAACGTGAAGATGATAGGGTTTAGTGCAGCCTATATTATAGTCCCTGAGATAATTCTCGGATTGGGGGCTTACAGGTGTTATGAAGAGATAAGAGACCGACCCCATTGGATAAAGATTCCCACCGCTTTTCTCGTAATGCTGTTATACACAGGGAGTGTAGTTTTCTTCTACTTTCTGGTCGAGAGAATCTTTTAACTGAAAGTGTGAATTCGTAAAATCACAGGTATGAGCACCGATTTGGGTTGCTATCCAGATGCTTGCGGTTCATGCCTATGAAAAATGCCTTTCGTACTTTAGTCAGTAAAACTTCAACCTCAAAAAAGATAGGTGCTGAGTTTATTTCTGACCTCCGGTTTGTCGGCAAGGTCTGTTGTGTAATCGCCGATTACGAAATCCTCTTCTTTAAGGATGACATGGTGGAAAGGCAGTGTTGTTTTGGGACCTTGTAATTCAATTTCGCCCAGCGCACGCTGCATGCGGGCAATAGCTTCGGAACGGGTTTTTCCGAAGCTCATCAATTTCATCATTAGAGAGTCATAGTAAAAAGAGATATTATATCCTTCATAAACACCTTCATCAACGCGGATACCTGGTCCATGAGGTAAACGGAGTTTTGAAATCACACCTGGTGAGGGGATGAAATTATGCAAAGCGTCTTCCGCGTTGATACGGCATTCAATGGCGTGGAATTTCATTCGGATGTCATCCTGGTTAATGCTCAACTCTTCACGCTGGGCAATGCGTATCTGTTCACGGATGATATCAATGCCGGTCACCAGTTCGGTGACGCAGTGCTCCACCTGCAATCGGGAGTTGATTTCATTGAAGTAAAATTGTCTTACTTCCGGGAAATAAAAGAACTCGACAGTGAGCGCACCGACGTAATCGAGCGCCAGCGCGACGTCGATGGCTGCCGCTCCCATTTTCATCCGCCAAAAAGGACTAACAATCGGGCAGGGGGCCTCTTCGACCAGTTTCTGAAAGCGGCGCTGGACGGAGCAGTCACGCTCTCCCAGATGAACGACATTGCCGTGATGGTCAGCGAGCACCTGAAATTCCACATGTTTCATTCCTTGCAAATATTTTTCTATATAGAAGGAAGATGAACCGAATGCTTTGCGGCCTCGTGTTTCTGCTCCGGTAATGGCTTTGGCCAGTTCGTCTTTGTTGCGGGCAATCATAATACCAATTCCACCGCCACCACCGGAAGGTTTCACAATGACCGGATATCCGACCTCGTCAGCAACTTCCCTGGCGCGGCGTCTGCCTTCTTCCGTGCCACTGGTAATGGCGTCATCGCAACCGGGGGTGACCGGGATGTTAATCATCTTCATCATCTGCCGTGCGCGATTTTTTGGTTTAGCTTTGGACATGCACTCGCTGGAAGGCCCGATAAAAATAATATTTTCTTTTTCGCAACGTTCCACAAAATCCGGATTCTCCGATAGGAAACCATAGCCGGGGTGAATGGCTTCTGCGCCACATTGTTTCGTTGCATTTATGATCTTGTCAAAATTCAAGTAGCTTTCCGCCGCTTCCGGTGGGCCGATTTCATAGGTTTCGTCTGCCAGCTTGACATGCAGGGCATCATTATCCACCTGGGAGTGCACCGCCACGGTGCGAATCCCCATATCCTTGCAGGTTCGGATAATTCGGACGGCGATTTCCCCCCGGCTGGCAATCAATATTTTTTGGAACTTTTTCATATGATAAACTCCAATTTAATAGAATCGTATTGTTGCGATTGAGACTAGAAATTACCATATTGATTTGCAATGGTAAACTTAAATCGCTCAGGGTTATGTTCCCAGAAGTTTGCTTCGATTAGAGTAAAGCTATCAACCACGAGATACCCCGCAACAAGCTTCGGGAGGGTTCATTACTAATATTATCACGTTTTTCCCCTTTGGAAATTACTTAACGTGACAGAACCGCTCTCTGCCTTATACCTTCCTTTACCCCTACAAAATTAAGTTTGCCCCCTCGGTTTTGTGGACAATGGACCTTTTCGGGTATGTTTAAGCTGTTCCAAATGCCCTAGGTGATTTTGGCTGAAAACCAAGGCTATATCTGGAGGCAATTTCCCCCTTGACTTTCCATTCTTACAGGAGCTTTTATTTTAAGTAAGTTCTCTTAATCTGTCAGTAAACTAATGAACCTCACCCTCAACTTTCTGGAGTCCGTTATGAAAAGGAGTTTCTGGAAGTTGCCAATGCGAAGCCTCCAAAGAGGCATAACTCTTTGGAGGTCCGCTATATTCTCCTGAATAATTCTCTCTGATTTTTTTCAACATATAGCGCCACTCAAATGAAGGGAGGCAAAAATGTATCTTATTGTATCAGAGTTATATCCAAACGATAAAGCAAAGGAAGTGGCAAATCTGTATATTGAAGCGATAACAAAATACCCTCATAACGATAATTTAGCAGCACCGATTGTTCCTGTTGCTGTGCGAACAACTCTTCAAGGCATAGAATGTATAAGTATCTACGAGGTAAAAAAAGGGAAAGCTGATGATGCCATCATTTATGTTTCGACGAGGCTAGCGATGTTCAACGATATCCGAGGTTATAGATGGACAACTAATCTTTATCTGAATCTTGAAGAAGGTTTAAAACTTATAGGTATGTGACGTAAATCTCACAAAATAAATATTTTGTTGGTGCATGAACGGCATTGCGGGTCCTCCTTGGAAGCATGGTGGAGGAAATGACCTCGGTCATTATTGAAGAGGCAGAGCAACAGATTAGGCATGGTATTTCAATCTGGGAGGAACTCAAATTAAAACTATGGAGCCCTGTCGGGTACGTTCACCTTGGAGAGTTTCTCGCCAATGCGGGCCGGAAGGAAGAAGCCATGGAAAGCCTGAAGAAAGCAGAGTCTCTCTACCAGGAAATGGAAATCACTCCCGAAAGCCACTGGCTCACCCGTGTGAAGGATGCAATGGCGAAACTTAGTTAATATCCCGGCGAAACTGTCCAGTTTTGCCATACCAACCCTCTGACCCATACCTTCCTATGCCTTTACAAAATTAAGTTCGTTTTGCCAACAGTTCTGCCGGGCGCCAGCCCGTTTCCGGGCATTTCTGAGCTGCCTTCCAGATGCCTCCGGTTCATGCTTACGAAAAATGTCTCTCCCCTGTTATAATTAAAATACTGCTGAACTTTAACCTAAATATATGTTAAAAATATTTTAAGTAGGTCAAAATGGCAATAACAACTGAAAGAGGCAATAAATGACTATCATAGGCAATATTATTTGGTTGCTGCTTGGAGGCATAATAGCGGCTATCTTGTGGTTTTTGGCAGGTCTTGTTTTGTGTGTAACAGTTATTGGGATACCATTCGGTGTTCAATGCTTCAAAATTGCAGGATTTGTCTTATGGCCTTTCGGAAAGAAAATTGAAATTGGGAATTTTGGAGCAGGAGGATTGATTGGTAATATTATCTGGCTCATCATATTTGGATGGGAGTTAGCCATCACACATCTTGTCATAGGTGCAATTTTTTGTATAACGGTTATAGGAATTCCATTCGGCCTTCAACATTTTAAGTTTGCTAAACTGGGTCTTATACCTTTCGGCGCAAAAATAAACTAAGCAACTTGGAATGCCAGAACTTATTACTGGTGTAGTTATAATTGGATTAGGGGTATAGCGTTTATCGGTAGTTGACAATTATAACCCTCTGTGGGTTTATTGCGTCCCTTGGAGTCATTATCTTTACAAGTTTTAATAGATTTCTAATGCTCAATTAAACCAAAGTCTGATTTTAAGGAGGGAAAATTATGAAAAAGGTTTCAAAGAAAACTAAATTTTTATTCATCGCCGTTTTTTCACTAGCAATTCTCACAATGCTTTCTTGCACTCCCTATTTATTCAATAAATACGTTGATGGCCAGCGCAAAGCTGCCAACCTAACGATTAAATCCGTTGACATTCCTGGTTTTAAGATGGCTTATGCGGATGGAGGCGCTGGCGATACCATTATAATGGTTCACGGCTATGCCGGAAATAAAGATAACTGGGTATATCTGGCGAAATACTTTACGCCCAACTACCGGGTAATCATTCCTGACCTACCCGGTAACGGCGATAGCTCTAAGCCCCAGGAAGTAAGCTATAGCCACCTGTCACAGGTGGAAAGATTAAACTTGTTCGTAAAAGAATTAAAACTGACAAAATTCCATTTAGTCGGGAATTCTATGGGTGGCAATATTGCCGGTAATTATGCAGCGGATTACCCGGACATGGTTAAGACGCTGGCGCTGTTCGATGCCTCCGGTGTCAATGCGCCAGTAAAAAGCGAATTTGTCTTGCTTCTGGAAAAAGGGACAAATCCTTTTATGATTAGGGATGCACAGGATTTTGATAAATTTTTGGAATTTGTTTTTGTAAAGCCACCTAAACTGCCTTCCTTCATGAAACAATATTTGGCGGAACAAGCGGTGGCGGCCACGCCTCTTAACAAAAAAATAATTGGCGATATGATGCTCGATTTACTTACCCTGGAAAGCAAGTTAAACAAAATTACGGCCCCAACATTAATTTTATGGGGAGATACGGACAAAGTTGTGCATATATCATCTGCTCCAATATTTGAGAAAAATATCAAAAATTCCAAATCAGCAGTTATTAAAGAATGTGGTCATGTCCCCATGATAGAAAAACCGGCAGAAACAGCTGCAGTCTATCAGGATTTTTTGAAGGGGCAAAACTAAAGAAAAACTCACCTACAGGGCTAGGTTATCATAATGTAGATATCTGACAAAATCATTTTCTTGATTGGTAAATGAAAGGCAGGGTTATCAATCTTTCTGTGAGGTGGTCTGAGTTTTTTAGGATGAGTAAGGTGAATTTATAAGTGAGAGACTGCTCAGCCAAATGGCATGAATAAGGAGACCGGCATGAAGTACCCACATCTCTTCAGCGAGGGAGTAATCGGAAATGTCACCATCAGAAACCGGACGGTGATGGTGCCCATGGGAACGGGAATGGCGAATTACGACGGCACTCCTTCGGAGCAGATTATCAACTATTACGAGGAAAGGGCGCGCAACCGCCTGGGGTTACTCATCACCGGGGTTACCCGCGTCAACACTCTCCATGGGGCTACCATGCCCAGGCAGTTATCTATGGCCTATGACCGGCACATTGTCCCCTTTGCCTTGATGGTCGAACGCATTCATGCCCACGGTACCAAAGTCTTCTGCCAGCTCCACCACCCGGGCCGTCAGGGCCTATCTTTGATGGGCATAACCCCTCTCCAGACTGAACTATTCGGGCGCCTCTGGCCCGGGATGTACAAGCATCTTCCTCAACTCTTTCAGGCCATAGGAAAGCTCCCGGCTGTTGTCGATTGGATGGTTAAGTCGCTGCGCTGGCCGGCGGTGGTCGCTCCGTCCAAGGTACCCAGCCGGCTATACAACCAAAGGACGCGCGCCCTGATGAGATGGGAGGTAAGAAGCCTGGAGCAGGACTTTGTAAAGGCTGCCCGACGCGTTCAAATGGCCGGAGGAGACGGCGTTGAGCTGCACGGTGCCCACGGTTATCTCATCCAGCAGTTCCTAAGTCCTCAGAGCAATCTGCGTAAGGACGAATACGGTGGGAGCCTGGAGAACCGCATGCGCTTTGTGTTGAATATTATAAACGGCATCCGGCGTGAATGCGGCAAGGATTTTCCCATCATTGTCAGGCTTAGTGTGGACGAGTTCTGCCGCTGCATCGGCGATTCCGGCCAGGGCATTGAACTGACGGAAGGAGTGGAGATTGCCAGGCGCCTGGAAAAGGCGGGTATTCATGCCATTGATGTAAGCTCGGGTAGTTATGAGACCATGAACTGGTGGTGTGAGCCCATGTCCTTTGAGGACGGTTGGCGCAAGAACCTGGCACATACAGTCAAGGAGGCTGTGTCCATTCCTGTAATCGCCGCCAACCTTATCCGCTCGCCTGAACAGGCAGAAGCACAAATCGCCGAAGGTATCCAGGACTTCGTTGGTTTGGGCCGACCCTTCCTGGCGGACCCGGCCTGGACTGCCAAAGCCATGGAAGACAGGGCGGACGAGACCGTGCGGTGCATCTCCTGCCTGCGTTGTATAGAATCGTTGTTCACAAATGCGGCAGTAGGCCTTCCCTTAGAGTGTGCCGTCAATCCTCGGCTGGGTCGTGAGAGAGAAACGGCGGAGCTACATATAAACGGGGACGGGCGAACGGTGGCCATTATTGGAGCGGGCCCTGCCGGTCTTACGGCAGCCGATGTACTGGCCTCACGCGGTTTCAAGGCAGTGGTTTTTGAACGCAGCGGGTCCGCTGGCGGGCAGCTCAAACTGGCCGGGATTCCGCCCAAGAAGGACAAGATAGACTGGTGCATACAGGACCTCGAAGGCGCCGCCCGGCGAAGAGGGGTAGAAATCCGTTTCGACACCGAGGCAACCATAGCGGCTGTGGAAGCCATCAAACCTTATGCCGTGATTGTCGCCACCGGAGTGCAGCCAATCATCCCGGACATTCCTGGTGTGCAGCAGAAGAACGTGTGCACCGTCAATGCGTTTCTTGAGGGAGAGGTCAAACTGAAGGGGAAGATGGTAGCGGTCATCGGTTCTGGATTGACCGGTCTGGAGACCGCTGAGAAGTTAGCGGAGGACGGGAACCGATTGCTGGTGGTGGAAATGCTGGAACAGATTGGCCCTGGAGCCTATCACCAGAACCTGTATGACGTGCTTAGCCGTCTGAAGGAGAGTCACCCGGAGTTCATCACCTCCCACAAACTGGTGGAAATCCGCGAAGGCGAGATAGTACTGGAGCATGTGAAATCAGGCCGGCGTGTTACGCGTCAGGTTGATGCTGTTGTCCTGTCGGTGGGGGTGAAAAGCGACGACCTCCAGGCGCGTGAAATGAAGAAGCGATTCCCGCGCGTTCTTATCATCGGCGACGCGCGCCAGCCCGGGCGCATCCACAACGCGGTGAGAGACGGCTTTGACACCGCCTGGAATCTGTGAGCGCGTATATCCATCTTTTACACTAATTGGACACACGTCCAGATGTAAACAAAATTGTGAATACGGCTGTTGATAAGCTTGTTGATAAGAATGCTAAGATGTCAAATAATGGTACTTTATATCGGATTGCACATGGATTGAGCAATATATAAATACTCTTTTATATCAGTATGTTAAAATTAATAATGCGTAAATCTTCTATTTTACTTTCAATCTAACTTGATTCATCAACAATAAAAGAAAAGTATAACAAATTATGACTATCGTCGAGCTAGTTATACGGAGTAAATGTTGTGCCTAGAACCGGCACCGTGCCGGTCGCCACGCTTCGATAAGCCACTTACTAAAAAATTGAGATGTTTCAATTCTGAAGACTGTCCATCCATCAATGGAACAGCAGTCGGTAATGATGTAAGACGTGGCCAATTCCGAAAATTAAAACATCGATGATGGATTTATTCGGCGATGTTCCTTCTGTAATTTTTTCTTTTTGCGCTTGACAAACACCTCAATGGCGTATAGTTATGATGCCATAATAAACACTTGGAACATAAAACCAAGTAAATAAATCTACGAAAGGAGGTTTTCTGTTGATGAAAAAAATATTTTCTATTTTCATTGCTATGCTTTTCGTCGCATCCTTATCTCTTGCAGTCGTAGGTTGCAAAAAAGCTGAAGAGGCAGCTGCTCCCGCAACTGAAGCTGTACAAGAAGCTGCAACTGAAGTAAAAGATGCAGCAAAAGAAGCTGCAACTGAAGTGAAAGATGCTACCAAAGAAGCCGCAACCGAAGTGAAAGATGCCGTAAAATAATTACTTTAAATAAAGTAGCAGAACAGATTAATCGGACATTCTTCTTATGAATGTCCGATTTTTTTATTCCTGAGCTACCCCGAATTTTGTATTCTATGTTGCCACCCGCACGGGTTCATTCATTTATTTGATTTAAGATAAAGTTTACAATGCTTATATTCGTTTTCTCGCAGTTTAGCGTTACGGACCTTGACTTCAGATAATAGCTTGATTCTTTTAGGTATGAGCAACTCCTCATTTTTGGGGGGCTTTTTACTGCAAATCAGCCTCCAAAAGAGCAGGATTTTGATAAACCTTTGGACGAATAGCAACAAGAAACCCGCTGTTTATTTGGGTCTTGTGGACTTATTTGGATTGTATTGGATGGTGACTTGGTGGGCGATGCGAGACTCGAACTCGCGGCCTATGGCTTCGGAGGCCAGCGCTCTATCCATCTGAGCTAATCGCCCGTGCCCGGTGCTTCTACTATATCCCGTAATAATCTTCAATGAATAAATTATGATTGCTTTTTAGAGGTATGATCTTTCCCCAGATAGTAATTGATCCAGGATGAGGTTTGATATAGATCCCAATTGCAGGGCGGAACAATGTCTTTGATCAGATGTGCTTCATCCCCGTGTTTCTTCAATCGGGCATAGGCTCGAACATAAATGCACTGTCTTTTTTTGGGAAAAACCTCACACCATCCCTGGAAACTTCCGCCGCAGGCGCCGTTGCGCTGATTTTTCGGGCATTGCGACATCGGACAGAGGTAGGCCACGTCGATCAGGGCGCAATCTCCGCAATCCTTGCAGTCAAAGAGCAAGACCTTGGTTAGGTGTTCCAACTTGTGAAAAATTCCTTCTAGCTGTGTTCCTTGAACTTTACCACAAAGCCCCTTCATCACATTGTAGAGTTTTTTCCCGGGTTCGAACATCATTTTGTGGAAGATTCGCGAAAAGCCATAGTTACATTCGACCTCAGCATCAAGTGGCCGACTCTGTCGCTGGATTGTCCTTTCCTGGTTAAGGCCCGTGGTTGGATCATGTTCGAAGTAATAAAAGCCGTTGTCAATGGGATAATCAAAATACTTGATCAGACCAGTCCATTGGGGGGTGAGCGCTTCCCCCTGCCGAATAATTTCTTCCACCTGTTCATATTTAATATTATGACCGCCGATATGGACCCCACTGTAGCCCATTCCCTTCATGATAGCATACATTCGGGCGGCGCGCAGGATTCTGGCTTTTTCTCCCTTGTCGAGATCGTTTCTCTCCCGGTCAAGATCCGCAAGGAGTTTATCCGTAACGACGGAGCCCGGCAGATCGTTGCGGTTCATCATCTTTGCCGCACCAAACGGAAGGATATAAATGTTTCCCATAAGTGGAATATTGAAATCGTTTTGTTTCATGAAGAGCAACACTTCATGAAATTTTCTTGCGTCGTATCCCAATTGCGTGACGATGAATTGGGCGCCGGCATCAATCTTTTTTTTCAGTTTGTAATACTGAACCATTTGTTCCGCTTCGGTTGCTTTGAAAGGAGAAACAACCGCTCCGGCGAAGAAATTGCAGGGCTGGTGCCGAATGATGCCTTTGATTCCCGGATACTCAAGCCCGCGATTCATGTCTGATATCAACTGCAGGATGTGGGTCGGATCCAGATCAAAGACCGGGGCGGGTCTCCCTTGATAACCCGATACGGGGTAATCGCCGCTCATGACCAGAAGGTTTCGGATCTCCGCTCGATCCAAAGCATAAAGCTGGCTTTCGATAGCATTACGATTCTTGTCTTTACAGGTAAAGTGAACGAGAGGCTCGATACCCATTTTGAGAATTTCGGCGCCCATGAAATCAGCTGACATGGCGGGGGTTCCGCCCGGGTTGTCCGTGAGCGTGAGGGCGTGGATCTTTCCCCCGGAAGCAGCCTGGCCAGCGAGGGTTATAACCTTGTCTTGTGCCGCTTCTTTCGCTCCTCTTCCCGGCACCAGCTCCCAAGTGACTGGGAATAAGGAGGGGTTCAATAAAGCATCTTGAAAACGATTATTCTGCATCGTTGTCCTCAATTTTCATTCCGAATAATTGTGTGCTGAAAATCGCATTTACGAAAGAGCTTGTCAACTATTTTGTAGTAAGATGTGAGGTGTAAAGTGCAATCATTGCTTCTAGGCTAAAGCCCATAACCTTTTCTTGCAGTTGCAGTAGAAATTTGTTATTTCTACAACATGGGTTCGGGAAAGATAAATTTAACACAGAAATTCTTATATGGTCTGGCGATTCTTGTTGTTGCATTATGGACTTCTCAAGGATTTGCCGCCACGGAAATATCCAACGTCCGGCATTGGGGTGCGCCTGACCATACGCGCGTTGTTTTTGATCTTACAGACGCACCGGACTATCAGTTGAATATGAGAGAAAATATTCTCACTCTGGAATTTTCCAATGCCGTATTCAAAAAATCGCTTCCAGCGGAATTGGTCGTTGGCAGACCCGGCATCAGCAAAATCATCTTTACATCAGCGGATGACAGTAAATGTAAAGTTGAAATGATTCTCGATCAACATTTAAAAGTGGATGTTTTCAAATTAAAAAAATTCATGGATAAACCTGATCGCGTCGTAGTGGATATTATATTGGAACAGATCGTTAAAGAAGAAATCGTTAAAGAACAGAGAACACCATTGGTTAAAAAGAGAGTCATTGTGATTGACCCCGGTCACGGTGGAGAAGACCCCGGTGCCGTTGGCAAAAACGGAACTTATGAAAAACATGTCGTGCTGGCCATCAGCCGTGAAATAAAAAAAGCGGTTGACAAAATGCCCGGCTACCGCGCGGTATTAACCCGCGATGGAGATTATTATGTCTCTTTCAACAAGCGTCTGAACGTGGCCAGGCAGAATAGTGCGAGCCTTTTTATCAGCGTCCATGCCGACGCGGCCAGGAACCGCCAGGCCAGAGGTAGTTCCGTGTATTGTCTATCCACGGGTGCTGCCAGTAACGAAGCTGCAAAATTACTGGCCAACAATGAAAACCTGTCCGATATCATCGGCGGTGTTCCCAATAGCGAAGGGAATAATCAATCTGATGAGATTATCTTGAATATGTTTCAAACCAATACGATTAATCTTTCGAAAACATTTGCTGCCGATTTGCTTGATCAAATTGGCAGGGTCCAATGTCTGAAGTATCCTATCTTTCATGAGGCGCCTTTCCGTGTATTGAAACTGCTGGATACTCCGGCTGTGCTTCTGGAAACCGCTTTTATCTCCCATCCACAGGAAGAGCGCATGTTAAACTCAAGCCGTTTCAGAAAAACAATTGCTTCATCGGTTGCCTTGTCCGTCGCCAATTACTTTTCCGACGAATCTTCCGTTGCTGTTACCGATAACATGAGCCAAACAGAAAAAAGAGCCGCACCCACATTAAAAAAGACCGCAGGCGCTACCCACCTTATGAAAACGATAACCTATCGCGTGAAACGAGGTGATAGCTTGACTACAATAGCCAGAAAGTATGAAACAAATCTGGCAACACTTTTAAGGCTCAATCAGTTAAAAATAAACGATTCTCTCTATATAGGCCGGAAAATTCTTGTTCCGGTTGTCCAATCTGAAACCGCTGATGCAAGACCTCTGAAAAAATATATCGTTAAAAAAGGCGATACGCTGTTTGATCTGGCTAAAAGTAACTCCGTTACCATTGATGAATTGCGACGCCTCAATCATATGATGGATGACGATGTTTTATGGTCGGGACAGAAAATTAAATTGCCTCAATAGAAGTAAACGTTACGTAAATTGTGAATCCATATTTTCATCTTAAAACATTTTCAAGGAGGTTCCTATGACAGCAGCAACTGAACAAGCATTATGCGGCCTACGCGACCTTTCCATGATTAAATGGTACATCATTCCTCTTCTGGCGATTGTCTTTTATGTTTACACCCGGGAAATGAAAGAAGCACGTAAGACAGGAGACTGGAATGCCCTCCTGGCGGGACTGACCATTTTCGGCGTCGATTTCTTCAACGAAACCTGGAACGGATGGGTTCTTCATTTTACCCAGCGTTCCGCTTTCTGGACAACGCCCGGCGACACCGCCTTGCGCACGATGGTGGGCTGGAACATTGAAATAATGTTTATGTTTTTGCTGGTGGGTATCGTTTTCTACAATACCCTTTCTGAAAGCAAAAAAGAGAGGATTTTAGGACTTCCAGAAAAATGGTTTTGGGCGATCGGCTACAGTATCTTTTGCGTTTTTGTCGAATGCGTGTTGAATTACGGCGGGCACCTGGTCTGGGAATATCCCTTCTGGTATTTATCTTTTAAAGGCGTCTGGCTGATTTTCCTGATCGGCTACTTCCATTTCTTCTGCTTTGCTATTTTGGTTATCAGTCTTAAAACGATGAAGGCAAAATTGACGGCGGTGGGTATTATTTATGCCGTGCCGATTGTCATGAACATCCTTGCTTTCGGTTTCTGGGGATGGATGTATTAAGGACATCGCAAGATGGTTCAATGGGCGTGTCTGTCGCCCGGATCAGGGTGACAGACACGTCAGAAATATTTCATGACTGGCTCTATTTATTAGACACTTTATTGTATTTTTCGCGAATCATTTTGCAGTAAAATTTTCAGAATCCGGCCAGCATTTTTTCCTGCTCGGATTTGTTGCAGTATTCTTGGTAAGGGTAAAAGAAGTGTTTACCCTCTTTCTCGATGCACTTAGGATAAAAAATATCCCACACATGACCGACAGATTTTGATAAGTTTTCCTTTGTCATCCGATAAATAGTTTTCTTTACAGGGTTTTCCAGGCAACATCGTTACAGGTATTTAGAGCTATTGCAACTTAGTTGCAATTTTGGTAAACAGGCACGCCATGAAAAAAAATATTTATGATTCCCATGTTATGGAAACGCTTCAGCAGGCTGGAATTGCGGGAACGCCGCAGCGTCTGGCTGTTTTGAAAATTCTGCAAAATGCCGCTCAGCCGCTCAGTGCTGGCGTTATTCGAGAGAAACTTGAAACAAAAACACGCATCAACAAAGTAACTGTTTACCGTATCATTTCGCTTTTTAAGAAACAGGGTCTCATCCGGGACGTTTTATCGGCCGGTGGCACCGTCTATGTTGAAATGGCGACATCGGATCATCCGGTACACCCGCATTTCAGCTGCAGGAACTGCGGTACGTTGAACTGCCTGAAACCTCTGACCTTTTCTCAGGCACGTCAACTGACAACTTCGCGCGAAAACTACAGGGTTGATCATATCGAAATTAATATTTCGGGACTTTGCGACGGCTGCCTTCATGCAACGAAGTTGCAAAATCAACCGGGAAAGAAAGGGCCATGATATTGTTCACAAAAAAGGTATTTCTCATTCTGCTTATTGGACTTTCCTTAGTTTTATCCTGCAAACAGTCCGAGGAGCCTATCGGAAAAGATACCCGTCTGAAAGTTATTGCTACAATTTTCCCTCTTTATGACTTTGCCCGTATTGTCGGCGGGGATAAGGTCTCTGTTACAATTTTACTGCCGCCCGCATCGGACGCTCATCACTATGAATTGAAGCCGGAGGATATCGTCCGGGTAAGTAAAACGGATATTTTCCTTTTCACAAGTTTTGAAATGGAACAGTGGGCCTACAAAATTATCAACGCCGCCGCTGAGAAAACAAATATGCTGGCGGTCGAAACCGGGCAAGGCTCCTCGTTACTGCCTTTGTCTGCGTTTCACGAGCCTGATGCGGATGGTCAACAT
>Ga0209202_1001256_pt1 | contig 16120 bp, 17 predicted proteins | sample AD_UKC032_MetaG_FD_184416 | JGI IMG/M metagenome (GOLD analysis project Ga0209202, IMG submission 184416) | Active sludge microbial communities of municipal wastewater-treating anaerobic digesters from USA - AD_UKC032_MetaG (SPAdes) (version 2) | ecosystem: Engineered > Bioreactor > Anaerobic >... | reverse complement strand
TTCTCGCAGGAAAGGTCAGCGAGTTCTTCCACAAGATCGCACGCGATTGCAAACGCCCGCCCGGCATCCCCCTCCACATCGAGCATGATCGCCGCGTTGCCCCTTGTCTTCCATGTCACGTTCGGGTTGAGCCGGACAAGCCGTGCTTCGCGCACCTGCATGTGCTCCCGGATCAGCCTGCGGGCAAGCACGGCCCCGAGGTAGGTGGTGCACATCCCCTGCGGTGAGTCCGTGTCATCGATCCCGATCAGCATATCTATATTAATATATGGGCACGCTCCATCCATTTGTATCTGCATGTCACAGGATCGCCAGCTCCAGCTGGTCACCAGCGTTATGATCACGGCCGGCTTTGAGGTTTCCGAGCGCTTTACCCTGAGACCCCGGAGTTTCGATCTTATCGCACGGAACAACGGGACGCTGCTGGTCATCAAGGTGGTCTCCCATATCGACAGTGTCAGTGAGGAGGTAGCGTTCGATATCGAGCTCATCTCCCGGCTCCTGGGCGGGATCCCGCTGATTGTTGGCGAGCGGGCGCGGGATGCGGAACTGGAGCGCGGGGCGGTCTACGTGCGGTACGGGATCTATGCCATCAGCCCGGCTACCCTTTATGATTATTTCGTGGAGAAGATTCCCCCGCTGGTCTATGCGTCCCCGGGGGGACTGTACGTCAACATCAACGGCGACATACTCAGGCAGCTTCGCGAGCAGCGCAACATGTCGCTCGGCGATCTCGGCAACGTGCTCGGGGTTTCGCGGCGCACCATCAGCAAGTACGAGAGCGGCATGGGCACCACGCTTGACGTGGCAATCCGGATCGAGGAGTTCTTCGATACCGGCGTGGTCGAGTCTATTGATCTCATCCGGCACGAGCCTCCGAAGGCGATGGAGGGAGAGAAGGAAGAGCTGGGATCCCATCCGCAGAGCCCGATGGAATTTTTAGAGCAGATTGGCGTCCACCTTCACACGCTCCACGGGGCGCCGTTCCAGGCCCTCCTCACCTTTGACAAGCACACGATCCTGACCGGCTATGGCCCGGCACAGAAAGTTGTCAAGCGGGCAGCCCTCATCGGGAACCTTTCGCAGATTGCAAAGAAACATGCCATGTGCGTCATCACCGATTACCATAAAGAGAAGAAGATCGGCACAACGCTCGTGATCGGTGAGAAGCGACTCCATGCGATCGGTGACGGGTTCGAGCTCCTCGACCTGCTGGGTGACTGAACTTTTTCAGTAATGTTTATATAGAACCACAAACCAATTTTAGTGCTAAAAGTGGTGATTTTTATGTCACAGCAACTTGGAGGACAACAGATACTTATTCTCAAGGAAGGCAGCACCCGTACCCGCGGCCGCGACGCCCAGGGTATGAACATCACCGCCGCAAAGGCAGTGGCAAGTGCAGTCAGGACCACGCTCGGTCCCAAGGGCATGGACAAGATGCTCGTCGACACCATCGGCGACGTAGTTATCACGAATGACGGTGTCACGATCCTCAAGGAAATGGACATCGAGCACCCGGCCGCGAAGATGATGGTCGAGGTCGCAAAGACCCAGGATGATGAAGTCGGTGACGGAACAACCACCGCAGTCGTCATTGCCGGGGAACTCTTAAAGAAGGCAGAAGACCTTCTCGAACAGGATGTCCACCCGACCATCATCGCAGCCGGCTACCGCCAGGCCGCAGAAAAGGCCCAGTCACTTTTAAAAGATCTGGCCTTCGATGTGAAGTCAACCGACAAGGCGCTCTTAAAGAACATTGCCGGGACCGCGATGACCGGCAAGGGAGCCGAAGCTTCCAAGGACAAGCTCTGTGACCTCGTTGTCCGGGCAGTGACCCTGGTTACCGATGATGACGGCAAGGTTGACGTCGAGAACATCAAGGTCGAGAAGAAATCCGGCGGCTCCATCGAGGACTCCGAGATCGTTGAAGGCGTGCTCATTGACAAGGAACGCGTTCACCCCTCGATGCCCAAGAAGGTCACCAATGCAAAGATCCTCCTGCTGAACGCAGCAGTCGAGTTCAAGAAGACCGAAGTCGACGCCGAGATCAATATCACAAGCCCTGACCAGCTCCAGTCATTCCTTGACGAAGAGGAGCGCATGGTCAAGAGCATCGTTGACAAGATCGTGAAGAGCGGTGCAAACGTCCTCTTCTGCCAGAAAGGCATTGACGATATTGCCCAGCACTACCTTGCCAAGGCAGGCCTCTTTGCAACCCGCCGTGTCAAGAAGAGCGACATGGAGAAACTCGCCCGGGCGACCGGAGCAACCCTGATCTCTTCCATCGACGCGATCGGGAAGGAAGAACTCGGAAAGGCCGGGCTTGTGGAAGAGCGCAAGGTCGGCGGCGAAGAGATGACCTTTGTCGAGCAGTGCAAGAATCCCAAGGCGGTATCCATCATTATCAAGGGTGGAACCGAGCACGTAGTCGACGAACTTGAACGCGCAATCCACGACGCGCTCCGCGTTGTCGGTGTCGTTGTTGAGGACAAGAAGGTTGTTGCCGGTGGCGGTGCAATCGAGACCGAGCTATCGCTCCGTCTCCGCGAGTACGCAGCAACCGTTGGTGGCAGGGCACAGCTTGCCATTGAAGCGTTTGCGTCTGCGCTCGAGGTCATCCCGCGCACTCTTGCAGAGAACGCAGGTCTCGACCCCATCGATATGCTCGTAGAGATCCGGGCAGCCCACGAGAAGGGCAGGAAGACCCACGGCCTCAACGTGTTCGAAGGCAAGGCCGTTGACATGAAGGCAGCCGGTGTTGTCGAGCCGCTCCGTGTCAAGACCCAGGCCATCTCGTCCGCAGCAGAAGCGGCGGTCATGATCCTGCGCATTGACGATGTCATTGCCTCGTCCAAGAGCCCGTCACCCGGCCCCGAGGGAATGCCCCCGGGCGGTATGGGCGGCATGGGTGGCATGGGCGGTATGCCCCCGGGCATGGGCGACTACTGATACCCAATCTTTTTTATCAAAATCTTTTTTTGGCGTTCAGCATCACGCTGCTTTCCGACAGGACGCAGTGCGGTGTCTTGTTCCGCCGAATATACCCGTTTTACCTTCCCGGATCATCTTTATCGCGACCGGATACCCTTGCTCCCTGCAGATGCCCCTTTGTTTGTCCCGGGTGCACTGTCACCATTTCATATCTGTTCAGAAATGTCAGCAGGGATTGGTCAGAAAAGCCGGGTCATGCACCAACCGGAAAGGGGAAAAATGTGGGGAAAAAGTTACTTCACGGGGGTTATCAGGGGCGTATTGTTCGTGCTCCAGAGTGTTTCTCCCTTCCTGACAATAATAGCGCCTTTCATATCAGGGTAATTGGGATCCACGAATTCATAGGTGCCGGTCGCATCACCAAAAGTGTACCCGAAATGAGCGCCCGTGATAATTTCCGCTGACGAGAACTTTCCCTGCGCATTCCCGCTTGCCTTCACCGTGTGAGAGACCAGGTCGTCATTGATCCAGGTAATGCCAGTTCCCGGAAATACGGTCAGCTCAGCGGGGACAAAGGTATTATTCCTGATATGGATGGTCGTTATCTTTACCGATGCCGTCATTGAAGGCCTTAGGGTTGCAACGGTCGTCGCCACAGGAGTGATGTTTGGTACAGCTGTCGTCAATACCGTAACCGGGGCGGTTTTTTGCAGGGTAGTAGTTACCACGACCGGAACTTCTGTCGTTGGGACGGAGGTCACGATCGTGGTTTCCGCTGGTTCGGGTTTTACTGTCTGGGTACATCCACTGACTGCAACAAGCACTACAACCAGGATGAAAAGACCAATGAATTGCTTCATGAAAGGAGATTGAATCTGTCTTATTATTAAATTTACTACCAGTTTCGCTGTTTTTTTTCCCTCAACACAAAAATTCTTGGCGCAGATTGAAAACCGGTGGAAAAAATCCAGCCATTTGCGATATCTTCCCTTTCCTGGGATTTGACAGCATGAACGAGCCGCGGGCAGCAGATTAATGAACCCGGCGATAGTTACTATCTCTCATGAGCGACCCATTTATCTTCACGCGGTACCGGACGGACTGTTACCATTGTAAAAAAAATGCGGACCAGATCATCCGGGCTGTGCCGTACCAGGCGCAGGTGGTGTGCGATACCTGCGGAGCAACCCGGGTCTTCATTCCCCGGATCGAGGATATCAGTGAAGAAGGCGCGTTCACGAAGATCGGGTGTTATGATCTCTGGAAACTTGTCGAGACGGCAGAATGCCGGAACTGTCATGTAACCGGTCCTCACGATCTGACCATTGGCTGCCGGAACTTTACGGTCAGGTGCCGCAACTGCGGGTTTACTCATTTCTACAAATTTGATCTCGAATATTTTGCCAACGGCGGGCCGAAGACCTGACCTGAACTGGTTTGTGGATTATTTGCCCTGGAAAACCGTTTTCAGATGAAATGATGGCCCCTCTTCCGGCTCCTCATTGAAGGACGGGGCGATGGAACAACCAGGGAAAAACAAAATTCTGGGCGATTGCGTAATTAAGACCACCGGCTCCGATCAAATTGGCAGCTCCCTGAGATTGGATTGCGAATGGGTCACAGGTACGCACCGCCCGTCGGGGCTCGCCCCGTGGAGCAGCGTGGTTGCGAGGGATCTTTTGCAGGATTGTCAGAACAGGGCTTACCGGTAATTACAAAGGAATCGCATGCGCGATTGAGCCCCCCGGGGCGGGCTGGCGCAAGGGGGCGAGTCTCTCAGGAAACGGGGTCTCCTCACGATGCTTAAGGAACGACTGATTGTTCGTTGCAGGCGATCACCAGATTCTGAAGTATTCCGTACAGGTAACAGGTCCTGACCCGGCGATGCCGTGGCGGCGGGGGCGGAGCCCCAAAGATCGTCAGAGGCCCGGTATGATTTCTCCAGAGCAGGAAAATTACTGTTTCCCGCGACAGTCGCAGGTGATGAGCGTGTTATATGAGTCCGCGTAATCTCCCAGCACGGCACAGAGGCGGGTCCTGAACACCGCATTTTTGGTCAGGATGAAGAAGACGATCTCGTTGTCTGTGATCGTCTCCGGCCGCGAGTGGGTGATGGCGGCAAGTTCCCGGCATCGTTTTTTGATATACCCGTCTCTTGTCACCCGGGGAAGGTGCTGGTAGATCATCAGGACCGACTGGTGGTCCATGCGGTCATATATTTTTTCCACCTCCTCAAATAACAGGTGCCGCCGCGTGGGGTTCTTCACTTCAAGCCCGGTATCGGGATCAACGAAGATGAGCGAGTTCTCCGGGAAATTCTCAAACATTTTGTTGAAATAATTCACGCGGTGCTCATGGGAAAAGGTGTCCTTGTGCAGGATATCAACAATGATGTTCTCTTTTCTGAAATACGACCGGATCCCATGGAAATATTCAAGATCATCCTCAATCTCCTGGAGCCGGCCCATGTCCTCCATCAGCTCGTGGTTCCGGGTACCTGCCCTGCCATTTTTCAGGGCGATTCTGAGGTCTTTACTACGGGTCTTTTTCTTCCTGGCTGCAGGCTCTTCTTCGGTGAGCATCGGGATGAGCGTGAAGCTTACAAGATCCGGAAATGCTTTCATGATGTGGCGGACAAGGTCGAACTTGAACAGGTCACGTGTATCGCCAAAGAACATCCGGTTCATACGGACAGCCTCATGCGATGATCTGTACGGGGAATAAAAAAAGGTTGCGGGAGTATACATGCGGTGCAGAGAGAGCATTGAGAATCATCAACGTTTTCAGGGGCTTTGTCCACGGCTTTGGGATCTCCCCGTTGCGATAACGATCTCTTATCCGGGCCTGGTGGAAATCATCGGACAGGCGCTCCCATGGGCTTTCGCCCACGCATGAGCCCCCGCCGTTTTGGCAGCCCCCGCATGGTGATATTGACTCAGAAGGTTTTCTGCTCTGTAGAAACGGGCATGAATCTATAACGTTCACTCCGGATCCATGAAAATTGCAGATACGAGGGCTCCCCGCCTCAAGGCCCCTTGCGGGGCACGGCGGGGCAGATTACGGGAATTTTGTACGAGTACAGTAATTAAGGCCGCCAGAGGTGCGTCCTTTTTGGGCAATGGCATTCATCGCAAATAATTGAGAGCGTGAAAAATCCTAAAGTCACATTTGTTTAACTGCGATTTTCATGGGAAATCCTCTATGAGAAATTATATTGATGAGCGATAGGGCCACGGGCGCTCGCCGCCTCGTCGGGGCTCGCCCCGTGGAGTATGGCCGGGTAAGGGGGGGCAAGGGGGCCTGCCCCCGCATGCTGCCTCCCCCTCTGGGGGAGAGAGGGGGTCACCCTCATAATTACCACAGAGGGTCACTGATACTTTAAGACAAGGTTTTCTACCGAGCCAAAAAAATCTCATTTTTTCAATGCCATTTTAATAGGGAAAACTCATGGGAAAACCTCGTTTTCTCCCCGCGATCGACCTCTTTTTACCTTTCCTGCGCCCATCGGGGCCATGGGCGCATTGCGACAGGATTTTCCTTTTTTAGTTCGGGAAAAAAAACTTCTGGGGGATTATCGCCATACCGGGGCCGTCCGGCGGTGGGGGCACTGCGTGAGCGGAAGCTTCCGGGTGCGCCTGTCCGGTGATTTCTCCCGGAGCAAAAAAAAAGGATTGGAGGATGCCGTAATTATTCTGCCGGTATAAACTTCGTACCGTAATGGATAATACCGCTGTCGCCGTCAGTAGCGATCCGGCGGAAGGTGGATTTTACCCGCATGCCGATCTTCACGTCTTTGGGGCTGCAGATGATCTGGGCTGTCATCCGCGGGCCTTCATCGAGCCTGATGATCGCAAGCACGTAGGGGGTATAGGCCTCGAACTGCTCGTTTGCCGTATGGATGACGGTATACGTAACAACCGTACCCGTGCCGGCAAACTTGTGGTTCACGATCTTTCCTGCCCTGCGGCAGTCGGGACAGAAGGTCCGCGGGGGGAAGAAGTGCCGCCCGCACCGCTCGCATCTTGTCCCGATCAGGTTGTAGCGCTGGGGGATCTTTCTCCAGAATCGTGCTACGGTCATATCAGGCCCTCCCGAGGATGTGGACGGCCACGGTCGCACCCGTGCCGCCCACATTGTGGGTCATGCCGATCTTTGCGCCATCAACCTGGCGTTTGCCGGCCTCCCCCCTGAGCTGCTGGACGATCTCGCATACCTGCTTAATGCCGGTTGCACCGACCGGGTGACCGCAGGCCTTGAGGCCGCCGCTCGTGTTGACCGGGATCTTCCCGCCGAGCGCGGTCTCGCCGTCGGCGGTGAATTTCCCGGCGGTTCCTTTCCGGCAGAACCCGAGGTCCTCGATCGCGCATATCTCAGCGATCGAGAAACAGTCGTGGACTTCGACCATGTCGATGTCCTTGTGCGAGAGTTTTGCCTTTTTAAACGCCCGCTGGCCTGCGGCAACCGTAGCGTCAAGGGTTGAGATGTCGCGCCGGTCATGGAGCGTGATGGTATCGCTTGCCTGTGCGCTTGCCAGTACCCTGATCGGCGTGTCCGTGAACTCCTTTGCCCGCTCGAGCGGTGCAACGATGACTGCCGCTGCACCATCGGTGATAGGGGAGCAGTCGAAGAGCCGGAGCGGTTCCGCAACCATCGTGGATTTGAGGACCGTATCAATCGTGATCTCCTGCTGGTACTGGGCGATGGGGTTGCGGGCACCGTTGTAATGGTTCTTCACGGCCACCTGGGCCAGCTGTTCGCGGGTCAGGGGATAGCGGTGCATGTAATCGGTTGCGATCATCGCGTAGAGCCCGGGGAACGTTGCCCCGACAAAACCCTCCCATTCGCGGTCGGCCGCACCGGTCAGCGTGTCGGTACTCGCGCCCGGCTCGACATCGGTCATCTTCTCGACGCCTGCTGCGACAACGATATCCTCCATGCCGCTTGCGACCGCAATCACGGCCTGCCGGAACGCAAGGCCGCCGGAGGCACAGGCCGCTTCGACCCGGGTCGAGGCGATATGGTGGGTGGAGAGACCGGCATAATCTGCGATAAGGGCCCCGATATGCTCCTGCTCGATGAACCGCCCGGCACTCATGTTGCCGACATACATGGCATCGATCTTTTCGCCGGAGAGCTGGGCGTCTGCCAGTGCCAGAGCCCCTGCCTCCACGAAAAGGTCGCGAAACGAACTCTCCCATTTCTCACCGAACCGGGTGCACCCGATACCGATAACTGCTACATCTCTCATGACTGCATCACGATCTTCCCCTTGTGCTTGGCATACTGCGCATAGTCGAGATAGATGGGATTTTTCAGGAGTTTCTCGACACCCGGCGCTGCATCGCGGTTAAATCTGTCCGAAATGATGGCATCTGTCACGGTAATATCAAAGGCATCGCTTCCCGCCCCGGACCCAAACGAGCAGACAAAGATGGTGTCGCCGGGTTTTGCAATGTCGAGCGTTGCGGCAAGTCCGATGGGGGACGCCCCGGAATAGGTGTTCCCGAGACGCGGTACAACGAGACCCGGTTTGATCTGCCCGGGCACAAAACCGAGTTCCTTTGCCACTTTCTGCGGGAACTTGGCGTTTGGCTGGTGGAAGACCGCGTAGGTGTAATCTTTCGGGCTCTTCTTCACCTGTTCGAGCAGGAGGGTACTTGCTCCCTTCACATGCTTGAAGTAGCCCGGGTCGCCGGTAAACCGGCCGCCGTGGCGGGGGTAGTCCTGCCCCTCGCGGCGCCAGAAATCCGGCGTGTCGGTCGTGAACGAGCAGGTGTGGTTGAGAGTCGCTATCGGGTCGTCATTCCCGATGATGAACGCTGCTCCTCCTGCTGCCGCCGTGTACTCGAGCGCATCGCTCGGCGCACCCTGCGAGACATCGGAACCGATGGCAAGCCCGTATTTGATCATGGTGCTTTTCACAAGACCCATGCAGGTCTGGATGGCCGCGGTACCTGCCTTGCAGGCAAACTCGTAATCAGCCGCGGTCATGTTCGGTGTTGCGCCTATCGCCTCGCCCACGGTACACGCGGTCGGCTTCACGGCATACGGGTGCGATTCGCTTCCCACGTAAACGGCCCCGATCTCCTCCGGGTCGATCTTCCGGCGGAGCAGGGCATTGCGTGCCGCTTCAACAGCCATAGTCGCAGCGTCTTCATCAAGGTCCGGAACGGACTTTTCAAAAACGCCCAGGCCCCCGGAAATTTCTGCGGCATTGGCGCCCCAGACCCGTGCGATCTCTTCGGCCTTGATACGGTATCTCGGTATGTATACACCGTAGGTAATGATGCCTACCATTCTTGTTCCCTCAAAGTACTCACGATTTTGTCAACATCCATGCCCGTGCAGAGGATGGTGATACGATCCTTGTCTGCCATCTTCCCGACAAACGGGTGGACATCCGCAGCGTCAATTCCCTGCAGCACGACACAGCGTGGCTTGAACGGGGTAACGCGGATGGCAACCATCGGGGATTTGCCGGTCGAGACATTGGTGAAAACCAGCGCCCGCTCCGTGCTCCAGCCGTAGATGCGGTTGAATTCATCGGAGGAGAGCTGCATGATTGCGTTTAAACTGTTGATCACCGTGTAACCGAAGATGACCTGGTCCATTGACCCGCAGAGGAGGGAACAACCGATCGCGTCCGCGAATTTCTGGAGCGGGACGGCCGTCTCATACTCGTGGAGGTCGTAGATCACGTCATCATCGATATTGGCAAAGAGCATGGTTGAGAATTTCTGGATGTGTTTTGCACCGCTCTCCTCATCAATTGCAAGGAGGGTGTCGACAATCTTGCCGACAACCGCGGTGCCGGGACTTTTCCTTCTTCCGCCCTCATAATCGCTGATGACCGAAGGTGAGATGCCAAGGCGTTCCGAAAGGACGCCCGGAGCGATCTCGAAGTTCATGCGCCATTTTTTCAGGGCGTTTCCCGGTGAGTCCGAAAGCGTAATCTCGCCCGCCATCTTTTCGGCGAGCTGGTTCCGCAACCCGGATTTCATGCTCATAATCAATGACCCGTTCCGTTAAATACCTAACGAACATCGGTTCGACAGAAAACGAAACCCGCCGGGAAATCTGCCGAACGACAACTCATAAATAATAAGCAACTCAATTTTGATAAGCATGACTCCCGCAGAGGATCTCCAGTGTCTCAAGGCCATCGCACTCCGGGGCGGGTGCAAGGGCCCGGTCTTTGTCTCGACCCAGAGTATCGGAACAATGCTTGCGATAAGCCAGCAGACGGCATCGCGCCGGCTCAAAGGACTCGAGACACAGGGCCTTATCACCCGGGCAATGACTGCGGACGGACAGCATGTCACGGTCACCAGGCTGGGTGAGGACGAGCTCCGGCGGGAGCACCAGGAATATTTACGGATCTTTTCTGAAGGCGGCAAGACCTTCGCGCTGCAGGGAGCGGTGGTCTCGGGGATCGGCGAGGGCAAGTACTACATGAGCCTGCCTGCGTACAAGGAGCAGTTCAAAACCCATCTCGGGTTCGAGCCCTATCCCGGCACGCTGAATATCCGCCTCAACCATGCCAGCATCCCGATCCGCAAGAAGATCGATGCGCTCGAATGGATCCGGATCCGGGGTTTCTCAACGGACGGCCGCACCTTTGGCGATGCAAAATGCATCCCGTGCCGGATCGGCACCATCTCCTGCGGCATCGTGGTGCCCGGACGGACGCACTACCCTGAGGACATCATCGAAGTGATCGCCCCCATGGCGCTGCGCCGGAAACTGGGTGTTGAGGACTCGGACAGCGTCAGTGTTGAGGTGGGGCCGTGATCGACAGGGCACTTGCAGCGCTGCGGGACGGGAAATTTATCCTCCTCTACGATTTTGATGACCGCGAGGGGGAGACGGATTTTGCAATCCGCTCCGATGCGGTTACCCCGATGGACATTGTCCGGATGCGCAAGGACGGCGGCGGCCTTATCTGTACGGCGGTCCACCCGGTTGCGGCGCAGCGCCTCGGCCTCCCGTTTGCCAGCGATGCCCTGCGGGCGATCGCGGTTGCCGAGCGCCAGGGGGATATCCCCTACGACCGGAAGAACCACTCCTCGTTCTCACTCTGGGTGAACCATCGCAACACCTTCACCGGGATCACCGACCGCGACCGGGCACTGACCGTGAATGCCATCGCTGAGCAGGTGAAGCACGCACTGAATGGCGGAAATGTCTCCTTCCACGAGATCTTCCGTACGCCGGGTCACATGGCGCTCCTCCGGGCAGCGGACGGGCTCCTTGATGTCCGGAAAGGCCAGACCGAACTCTCGATTGCCATGGCCGAGATGGCAAAGATCACCCCCGCTGTTACCATCTGCGAGATGCTGGACGATGAGAGCGGGTACGCGCTCACCAAGGCTGATGCGAAGCTTTATGCCAAAAAGCACGGGCTCGTCTTTGTCGAGGGACCGGACGTGATGAAGCGGTGGGAAGCGGAAAAGAAGCCCCTGCAATAAGTGCACCTGCTCTGCTTTTTGGTAATGAAAAATCCCACAATAATTCTTCAGGTTCTCTTTTTTCATCCACTCCTGCCGCGGGGGATCCCCTTATGGTGAGTGTGCAGAAGTACCTGTTTAGTACAGGCACGAGGGGTGTGCCAGTCCCGTAACCTGCGTATCCTTTGATTTTTTTTGTCGTTCCCAACCTTGATTCGTTCATGTGCAGAATGTTTCCCTTCCATGACGGAAATGCACCACCGGCCGGAACTCCGGAAATCCCGTGACACGCGTGAACTCTACAGCGAGATTGAGATCCATCCAAGTCCCGGGCGGATATGGGCGATCCTTTCAGAATTTCAGAGATATCCGGAATGGAACCCGTTTATCCGGAGTGTACAGGGCACTCTCGCTGTTGGGGAGAGGATTACGGCTTATCTACAGCCTCCGGGAGGCTTTGGCATGAAAATCCACCCCGTAATCCTGAATGTTGTCCCGGAACGGGAATTCCGGTGGACAGGTCATCTTTTCATTCGCGGGCTCTTTGACGGGGAGCATGTCTTTGAGATACAACTCCGGGGTATTGATCACGGTCTCTTTATCCAGCACGAGTACTTCTCCGGGCTTCTCATCCCGTTCATCGTTACGATGCTGAATACAAATACCGCCCGCGGATTTGCGGACATGAACAAAGCGCTCAAAGCCCGGGCCGAGCAACCGGCCGTTGTAGTTCCGTAAATGCCGTTCATACGGTGACATATCCATTCACCCGGGGATCGGGAAGCCGAAAACGTCATAGCCGGCAGTCATTTCATCATTTTTATTAGTCTTCCAGCCCCATTTCCATTCCATGAAAGTCCCGCGTACCGAACTTGACAACCGGCTGAACCGTTTCCGTGCCCGGATGGACAAGACGCAGCCGGGATGGGATCTTGCCGGCATCACCGGCAAGATTCCCCTCTATTACTTCACGGGCACCATGCAGGACGGCCTGCTGCTCATCCCGCAGGATGGCGACGCGGTCTTCTGGGTCCGGCAGAGCTACGAGCGGGCAGCGGGGGAATCGCTCTTCCCTGAGATCAGGAAGATGCGGAGTTACCGGGACATTGCGGCGGGAACGAGACCGCTCCCGTCAGCCATCTACCTCGAGACCGATCTTGTGACCGTCTCCCAGCTCCGGCGGATGCAGAAGCATCTCCCGTTCACGGAGGTGAGATCGGTGGACGAGCAGGTCTCCGCTGTCAGGGCGGTCAAGAGCCGGTACGAGCTCTCGCTGATGGAGCATGCCGGGAAGATCCACCGCCGCGTTCTCGAGGATCAGGTCCCCGGCATGCTCACCGAAGGGATAGACGAGATTGCCTTCTACTCCGACCTGTATTCACGGATGATGAAGGAAGGGCACCAGGGAATCATCCGCTTCGGCGGGTTCAACGAGATGGTGCTGGGAGAGATCGGGTTTGGCACCAGCACCATCTGCCCGGTCTGCGTGGATACGCCGGGCGGCGTTGCCGGCATGCACCCGTCGGTCCCGCAGATGGGAAACCCGGAACGGAAACTCCGGAACGGGGATCTGGTGGTTGTCGACATCGGGTGCGGGTACAAGGGCTACCAGACCGACAAGACCCAGTCCTACATGTTCAAAAAACCCATCCCGCACCATGCGATCGAAGCGCACTTCCGGTGCGTGGACATCCAGGACGAGCTGGCGTCCATGCTGAAGCCGGGCGCTGTGCCGTCCGAGATCTACCGGACCATCATGGCAGGTCTCGAGCCGGCGTTTCTGGAAAACTTCATGGGTTTTGGCGAACGCCGGGTGAAATTCCTCGGGCACGGCATCGGCCTCTGGATCGATGAGACGCCGGTGATTGCGGAAGGCTTCGATGAACCGCTCGAGGAGGGGATGGTCATTGCCCTCGAGCCCAAGAAAGGGATCCCGGCGATCGGCCTTGTCGGCATCGAGAACACGTTTGCCGTAACCCCGCGGGGAGGCCGGTCGCTGACCGGGAAGAGCCGGGGACTCGTTGAGGTATACTGACGGTTGTCATAGTACTCAATGCAGCCGGCTGTCCCGGTGCCGGTTATCCCGCCAGTTGTTTAAGCGGGATGCTCACTTTTTTGCCAGTTGCTTCAGGGTTGCTTCCGGCAGCATCTTTGCGATGCTCATCTTGGTCGGGCAGCGACCGACTTTCAGTCCCAGCTTCTTTGCTTCTTCCCTGAGCACCTTCGTGTCAAGATCCCTGATTAACGCACTCAGTTCCTTTTGCTCCATCGCGATCGATGAGTGATGGGAACCGGGGATGATAAGGATTGTCCTGCTTAAAAAAGGTTACATCTTGATCTGCGCCAGCGCATCGTAGGCAGCCCGCCGGAACACGGCCGGATCGATAGTCGGGTACTGCTCCTTTGCCTTGATGACATCCGGTGCCGTGCCCGCGTTGAAAGAATCGACCCGGTCCAGGGTCTGCTTCGCGGCGTCCAGCACCCAGAGATCGCGGGTGTCCTTGTCCACGACCGTGATGGACTCGATCCTCACGGAGTTCATGAACGCTCCGTCAGGCTTCTGGTAGAGGTTCGGCTTGCCGATGACCGCAACGAACTGGGGAGGCTCGATCCTGGCAAGCTGCTGCATGGCCTCGGGCTGGTAACTGCCGGCCATGACAAAAAAGGTGCCGGTCGGGTCGACCACGCGGCCGCGGTAGAAGATGTTCTGCTCTCCCTGCCGGCTCTTCTCGGTCAGGGTGCCGACGATGAAGATCCGGTTGGAACGTTCTCCGGTGGGGAGCAGGACAAAGGTGGGACTCTTCTCGTCCTCCCCCTCCTTGAACTGGTACCGGCATTCCCGCAGCTCGGATGCAAACACGCGCCGTGCCGGCTCCCGCTCGAATGCGCCCTCCCTGCGTGGCATGTCCCGGGGGTTCGTGCTCATGATGCACCCCCGGCCCGGTTCAGCAGGGCCGCGTGCTCGCTCGCGTCGAACTTCACACGTTCGCACTCGTTGACGAGCAGGCGCCCATCGATCTCGCGGCCATGGCAGATGATATACCGCCCGAGCACCTTGTCCCGCATCTGGAGGAACACCTCATCCATGCCCAGCGGGTTGTTCTCCGCGATCTGCTTTGCCTCGTCCAGGGTGATCCCGGTCAGGGACTCGACCACATCCCGCTGGATCAGGATGTTATGCGTCTTTTCCCCGTCGTCAAGCCAGCCCTTGATCCGCAGGTCGTACACGAATTTCGGCTGGATCTCGTGGATGGGGCAGTAGTTCTGGCGGGAGAGAGCACGGTTGCATCCCTCCACCGGGCAGCGCTTGATGATGCCGGAGCCGGGTGCGATATGGACAATGGAACCCCAAACCTCACTCTCGCCGCCGCTGACCGGGATATCCCCTTCCTCCTGCATGATGGTCGCCGTGTTCAGGTTCAGCGAAAGCCGGCCGTTGAACTCGTCGATTTGTGCGTAGAAGATCGTGTAAACGGAACCGACAACAAGTTTTTCCCTGCCCGGCTCTTTCCAGATCACGAACTTGATCGTCCCGGTCTCATCGCCCAGAAGGCCGGACTGGAGCATCCGTTCATGGCTGGCATCCCATTCCTGGATCACCTTGCCGCGGACAGCCCCGATACCGGTGTGAAGGTCTTTGATGGGCATTGGTGTGGGGATGAGCGAACGGTCCTCGCCAATCTCCTTTATGGTTGTCCCCGAGTGGATCTTCAGGTTGGGGACGCCCTTGAACTCGTCGACCACCGCGGACTCGATGCGGTACCACGATCCCTCGGCCATGGCGGGAGCATTGGATTTTGCCCATGCAACGAACCGGATAGCACCCGATTCGTCGGCGATGATCCCGCTCTGCGCAATCGATGGCGAGGCAGGTGCCGAAAGTGCGACAACCTTGCCTTCGATGGTTACCCAGTCCCCGGGCAATCCTTCGGCTATCTTCTTCTGTTCGTTCGTGCTGCCGGCCCTGCCGCCGCCACCGGAACCGGCCGCGGGAATGTTGAACTCCTTGTTGAGTTCATTGGTCACGCTGCGCTCCGCTTCCTGCGGCTGGACACCGAATTCATCCACGAGCCTGCGGAGCTTGCCCTCGATCTTTTTTACATCGACTGCCTGTCCGCTGAATGAAAACTTTCGGGAGATTCTTTCTGCTGCTTCGGAATAATCCATGTTCATACATCTCCATTATCAGGTGCGGTTTTGTACGGACTATATAGTGTGAGCATGTGTAGTGAAAGTGTCGCATTGGTTTTTTTTCGCCGCGATGGTGAGGTTTATGTCACATGGCGTTAACCTGAGGATACCATGACTGAGATAACCGCAGACAGCACGATCTACGATCTCCTTAAGGCCAAGCCCGAAGCAACCGAAGCCCTCTTCAAGTTCGGCATGGGCTGTGTGGGCTGCGCCATCGCCCGCGGCGAGACCATCCGCCAGGCTGCCGAAGCGCACGGCATCCCGCTGCCCGAGCTCGTCAAAGCGCTTGGGATCAAGGAAGCATAAAAACACTTTTTTTGTCTCTATCGGGACCAGGACAATCCCGTTCCGGCTTTTTCCCGCATACGTGCTGCACGATGCAGTCGGGCACGTAAACGGGCTCTTGAGAAAACCACTTTTTTCCATGATCGACCCCCATTTTGCCATCCCTGCCCCTGTCGAGGCGGGGGCAAAATTGCGACAGGATTGTCCTTTTTCTTTTTAAAATTGCTGAAAACCTGGCTCTGTAGAAAAACTCGTCTTAT
>Ga0209202_1001250_pt1 | contig 16182 bp, 15 predicted proteins | sample AD_UKC032_MetaG_FD_184416 | JGI IMG/M metagenome (GOLD analysis project Ga0209202, IMG submission 184416) | Active sludge microbial communities of municipal wastewater-treating anaerobic digesters from USA - AD_UKC032_MetaG (SPAdes) (version 2) | ecosystem: Engineered > Bioreactor > Anaerobic >... | reverse complement strand
TTTATCGGTGTCCACTCCCCCGTCCTGATATTGCCGTTTCGCGGGTAAGTTCTATAGGTAAACGTAGTCGTTAAAAGGTATTTCGCTTTACTGCGAACCAAATTTCGGAGGGCACGAAAAACGTCTGCATGCGAAAAGTGAAACAGGCAGTCTCTGCAAAATACAAGGTCGCAAGCCGGCAGATCTTCAGTGAGCAAGTCCAGGTGCAAAAATTGCCGATTTGGCGACCCATAGCGTTTCTGATTGGATTCGACCAAGTCATTAACGATGTCCGCGCCAATGTATTGGATACCAGAGAGATCCACTCGTCGCATCCAGTGGAAGTCACCACAGGGTATATCCAAAATCGATTTAACTCCAATACGGCCAAGTAATTCCGGCAACTCCCGAATGATGCGTTCAGTATTTCGGTGATCCGAACCGCTGCCAGACAAGCTTTCTTGCGAGGGCCAAGTGTGACGCTCATAGATATCCTGAAATATTTTGCTGGTTGATTCCTTGTCCATTGCTGGGATCGCCTTGCTTTAAATAAGTGGCTGTTGTTGTCAGTGGTACGGTTAGTTGCCGGTTGCGGTTAATCGCATGCTGTGCCTATCCTGTGCTGCCATGAGTAGCGGGCGCATTTCATTGAAGGTGCCAAAAAAATGGACGCATAGGCTGTCATCCTGTTGAAAGAACCAAGGAGTATTGACCGCGATACAGTCAATTCCAGAGCCCAACTCCCAATCCAGTTCCGTCATGAGGGCTTCGCAAAATACAGCTTGATCGCCTCCGCCGGCATACACTTCCGATCTGTCTTCGATATTTTGAGTGCGTTGCCAGATCAATTGAATCAAGCGTAGATTGTCCTCGGTATTACGTAATCCAACGATACCGGAATTAATCAACCAACCTCCAATATCATGTGCTGCCAAGATATTGCCCCCCTCCAATAATGTGCTCAGAGATTGGGTTTGATTTATGAATAATATATCGGCATCAATCCATAACAGCCATTGATGGTCTGGCAAATGTTTTTTCATCAGCCATGGCTTTAACCAGTTTGCAGTCGTTTTGGCGGGTGACCCCTCGGGTAGTTGCCGGTATACGTGAAGCGTATGGCCATGTCGCAGGCAATAGCGAGTCAGATTTGCTTCCGCAATGGAGCCATAGTTTGCAATATTCGGTGTGTAGCAGGTGACCAATGCTATAGAGCAGCCTGGGTTGATGACTTTGTAGGGGGCAGCATCCAACATGGCATAGGCGGGAAATGACAACAGCGGCATTCCCTTTTGCTGGTGATCGTTGATGTGTTCGAACACAGCGCGTCGAAGCATGCCAGGTATACCACCCCGGATCGGAAGATCGTCCAGAATTAAACACCATACCGCTGGGTGAGCCCAGCGTGTATTACTGCGCGCATTGCAGCCAAGCGCACAGTAATACCCGCCGATGTTGACGTCAGGCTCAAGGTATTCGAGGTTGCTGTACAGCGCCAACTCATCAGTAATATTGAAGTTGACTTGCGCACGTGAAATCAAGTCCAGAAGGACGGTACGTGTGCTGTGGTTATTTCTCCAGACTTGCAGTGCCGACTGATGGTGATGCCGGCCTTGGTCATCGAACGACCAGATAGACGGAAGCATATAATCCCGGCCGGCGGCCATCGTTTCAACCGGATGCATGCCGTAGACCACACAGTCGTCGGAAAAGCAAACTAGCAATGCATCCTGTGGAAGTTTCGTTAGATGATGGAGAATCAATTCCAGTCTGAACAGGATTCTATGGGGGCCATGATCGAGTCCAAGCAGTGAGAGGGTGTGATGCTGATAGCCCATCTGCGCACAATAGTGCCGATGATTTTCGAGTGCTAAAGGCTCGTCGTGATACAGCAACGTTAAACAAAGCGTTGTCATGGGAATTCCACCTTCGGATTCCGGGAAGTCATCTGGCCTAAACAAAAGTAGCTATGGCGATCATAACGATGCACCGAGCTTCATGGTTGCCACTTCCTGTTCGATCTCCTGATTATCCTCAGATGATTGAAATGCCCCTGGTATTGGTCGTGTTTGCATGTGGTGAATAGCACCGGATTCTATCTTTCGAGGGACTTAGTCGTTTCACACCACCGCGCCATCCTCATTGGCACCTTCGATGACCTTCTTCTGCTTGGGGGCGAACTGTTCGCGCGAGACGCCGAGCCACATGACCAGCGGGCTGGCGACCAGGACTGAGGAGTAGATGCCGAAGCAGATGCCGATGGTCAGCGCCATGGCGAAGTAGTGCAGGGTTTCGCCGCCGAAGATCAGCATCGACAACACCATCAACTGGGTGCTGCCGTGGGTGATGATGGTTCGGCTGATGGTGCTGGTGATGGCGTGGTCAAGGACCTGTGGAGTGGTCAGGCCGCGTGACTTCTTGAAGGTTTCGCGCACGCGGTCGAAGACGACGACCGATTCGTTGACCGAGTAACCGAGCACGGCGAGCACTGCAGCCAATACTGACAGAGAGAATTCCCACTGGAAGAAGGCGAAGAAGCCGAGGATGATCACCACGTCGTGCAGGTTGGCGATGATGGCCGAGACGGAGAAGCGCCACTCGAAGCGGAAGGCGAGGTAGATGACGATGCCGATAACGACCAGCAGCAGCGCCATAGCGCCGTTTTCGGCAAGTTCCTTGCCGACCTGCGGGCCGACGAACTCGACGCGGCGCAACTGGGCGCCCGGCGCGTCGGCTTCGAGCGACTGCATGACAGCTGCACCTAGTTGCGAGGTGTTCTGGTCGCCCTTGAGCGGCAGGCGGATCATCACGTCCTGCGACGAGCCGAAGTTCTGCACCGAGAAGTCGCTGAATCCGGACTTGCCGAGTGCGCCACGAATCTTTTCCAGATCGGCGGCCTGCGCGTAATTGACCTCGATCAGCGTGCCACCGGTGAACTCGACCGACAAGTGCAGGCCCTTGGTGAGCAGGAAGGCTACGGCGAGCAGGAAGGTCACCAGCGAGATGATGTTGAACTTCAGCGCATGGCGCATGAAGGGGATGTCTTTTTTGATGCGGAAGAATTCCATGACCGTTTTCCCTTATTTCTGGCCGTTGACCGCAGCAGGGCTGGCGTTGATGCCTGGTTTCCAGATCTGGCCGATAGCCACCTTGGTCAGCTTCTTCTGGCGACCGTAGATCAGGTTGACCAGCGAACGCGAGACGACGACCGAGGAGAAGATCGAGGTCAGGATGCCGAGACAGTGCACTACGGCGAAGCCGCGCACCGGGCCGGAGCCGAAGATGAGCAGGGCGAGGCCGGCGATCAGCGTGGTGATGTTGGAATCGAGAATCGTGCCGAATGCGCGCTCGTAGCCTTCCGAGATGGCACCCTGCGGTGGCATGCCGTTACGCAGTTCTTCGCGTATCCGTTCATTGATCAGCACGTTGGCGTCGATCGCCATGCCCAGTGTCAGCGCGATGGCCGCGATGCCGGGCAGGGTCAGCGTAGCCTGCAGCAGCGACAGTAATGCGATCAGGAACAGGAGGTTGGAGGCCAGCGCAATGACCGACACCACCCCGAACATCTGGTAGTAGAGGATCATGAACACGGCAATGGCAGCAAAGCCCCACATCGTCGAGTGGAAGCCCTTCTTGATGTTGTCGGCGCCAAGGCTGGGGCCGATGGTGCGTTCTTCGATGATGTCCATCGGCGCTGCCAGTGAGCCGGCGCGTAGCAACAGGGCGGTGTCGTTGGCTTCCATGCTCGTCATGCGGCCGGAAATCTGTACGCGGCCACCGCCGATTTCGCTACGGATGACCGGGGCAGTGACGACTTCGCCTTTGCCCTTTTCGATCAACAGGATGGCCATGCGTTTGCCGACGTTGTCGCGCGTGATGTCCTTGAAGATGCGGGCGCCGGCGGAGTCGAGTGTCAGGTGAACCGCCGGTTCCTGCGTCTGGTTGTCGAAGCCGGGCTGGGCATCGGTCAGGCGGTCGCCAGTCAGCACGACCTGTTTCTTGACCAGCAGCGGCTGCCCGCCACGTTCGTTGTACACCTCAGTGCCGAAAGGTGGATTGCCGGCGAGCGCCGCCTCCAGCGCGCCGGGCGAGTCGTCGACCATGTGGATTTCCAGGGTCGCGGTGCGGCCGAGGATGTCCTTGGCCTTGGCAGTATCTTGGACGCCGGGTAGCTGGACGACGATACGGTCGGCGCCTTGCTGCTGGATCACCGGTTCGGCGACGCCGAGTTCGTTGATCCGGTTGTGTAGCGTGGTGATGTTCTGCTTGAGCGCGAATTCGCCGATCTTCTTCTGCGCTTCCGGCTTCAGCGTGGCGACCAGTCGCAGGTCGCCGCCTTCGCCCTGTTCGACCAGCACCAGATCGGGTTGGCTGTCGGAAATGGCATTGCGTGCCTTGTCGCGGGTCTCGATGTCACGGAACTTGACGACCAGGCGCTCGCCTTCGCGGCTGACGCCGGCATGACGCAGATTCTTGTCGCGCAGCACGGTACGCACGTCGGCTGCCATTGAGTCTAGGCGCTTGGTTAGCGCGCCTTTCATGTCGACCTGCAGCAAGAAGTGCACGCCGCCGCGCAGGTCGAGGCCGAGGTACATCGGCAGCGCATGCAGCGCGGTCAACCAGCTGGGCGAAGCCGAAAGCAGATTGAGGGCGACGACGTATTGCGGGTCGGCCGGATCCGGGTTGAACGCCTTCTCCAGAATATCCTTGGCCTTCAGCTGGGTATCGGTATCGTGCAGGCGGGTCTTGACGCCGTTGAAGTCGAGCTGGATGCCGTCGTGGACGATGCCTGCACCTTTCAGCGTTTCTTCGACGCGGGCCAGCGTTTTCTGGTCTACCTTGAGCGTGGCCTTGGCGCTGGAAACCTGTACCGCCGGCGATTCGCCGAAGAAATTGGGCAGGGTGTAGATGAAGCCCATCACCAGCGCGATGGCGACGATGATGTACTTCCAGAGGGGGTAGCGGTTCATGGTGGCTTCAAAGCGAAGAAGGCGGCGAGTGGTTGACCACTAACGCCGCCTTCCGGGGTGGATTACAGCGACTTCAGCGTGCCCTTGGGCAGGACCAAGCTGATGGCCGGCTTTTGAACGATGACTTCTATGGCTTTGGGTTCCGCCCCTTTCTCACCGTCAACTTGCGCAATTTGGACAGTCACATAGCTGTCCTCGGTATTAACTTTCTTCGATATTTTGCCAATTAAGCCGCCTTGGGTCACTACTTCATCCCCTACAGCCAGCGCTGAGAGCAGCGCCTTGTGCTCCTTGGATTTCTTCATTTGCGGGCGCACCATCAGGAACCACAACACGACGAACATCAGGATCATCGGCAGCAATTGCATGAAACCACCGGTCGGGTCGGAAGATGCAGCCGCAGTCTGGGCGTGGGCGAGACTAATCATGGAAAACTCCTGAAAGCGAATAATTCGAAACCCCGCATTCTATCACTGCCCGGACGAACGATCGCGGGCAAAGCCGGTCATCCAGTCGCGTAACGTGCCGGCCTCGATGGCGGCGCGCATTTCGGCCATGATGGTCTGGTAGAAATGCAGGTTGTGGATGGTGTTGAGCATGCTGCCGAGAATCTCGCCGGCGCGGAACAGGTGGTGCAGGTAGGCGCGGCTGAAGTTCGTGCAGGTGTAGCAGGTGCAGGAAGGATCAAGCGGGCCGGTGTCGGTCTTGTGCCGGGCGTTCTTGATCTTGATGTCGCCGAAGCGGGTGAACAGGTGGCCATTGCGCGCGTTGCGGGTCGGCATCACGCAGTCGAACATGTCGATGCCGGCCTGGACAGAATGCATCAGGTCTTCCGGCGTACCAACGCCCATCAGGTAACGCGGCTTGTGCGCCGGCATTCGGGGTGCGACGTGGGCAAGAATGCGCGCCATGTCTTCCTTGGGCTCGCCGACCGACAGGCCGCCAATCGCCATGCCGTCGAAACCGATCTGGTCGAGGCCGGCCAGCGACTCGTCGCGCAGGTCTTCGTACATGCCGCCCTGGACGATGCCGAACAGGGCATTGGCGTTTTGCAACTTGTCGTGTTCGTCGCGGCTGCGCTGCGCCCAGCGCATCGACAAGCGCATCGACTTCGCCGCTTCATCGCGGGTTGCGGGGTAGGGCGTGCATTCGTCGAAGATCATCACGATGTCGGAATTCAGCACATGCTGGATCTGCATCGAGATTTCCGGCGACAGGAAAAGCTTGGCACCGTCGATCGGCGACGAAAACTTGACGCCTTCCTCGGTGATCTTGCGTAGCGCGCCAAGCGAGAACACCTGGAAACCGCCAGAGTCGGTCAGGATTGGCTTGCCCCAGCCCATGAAGTCATGCAGGCCGCCGTGCGCTTGGATGACGTCGAGTCCCGGGCGCAGCCAGAGGTGGAATGTGTTGCCAAGGCAGATTTGCGCGCCGATGTCATTCAAGGCTTGTGGCGTCATCGCCTTGACCGTGCCGTAGGTGCCGACCGGCATGAAGACGGGGGTCTGGACGACGCCGTGATTGAGCGTCAGCGCGCCGCGCCGCGCGGCGCCGTCGGTTTTCAGAAGATCAAACTGCATCGGATTTTTCCAGAAGCATGGCATCGCCGTAACTGAAGAAGCGGTAGCGTTCGGCGACCGCATGCGCGTAGGCGGCGCGGATATTGGCGTAGCCGGCGAAGGCTGAAACCAGCATCAGCAGCGTCGATTTCGGCAGATGGAAATTGGTGATCAGCCGGTCGACGACCTTGAAGCGGTAGCCGGGGGTAATGAAGATGTCGGTTTCCGAGGCCCCGACCTTGACCGTGCCATCGTGTTTTCCTGCCGATTCCAGTGCCCGCAGGCTGGTCGTGCCGACGGCGATGACGCGGCCACCGGCGGCGCGGGTGTTCGCGATGGCGTTGGCGGTACCTTGCGGAATTTCGAAGCGTTCGCTGTGCATCTTGTGCTCGGCGATCTTGTCGACGCGCACCGGTTGGTAGGTGCCGGCGCCGACATGCAAGGTCAGGAAGGCAGTGTCGATGTCTCTTGAGCGCAGGGTTTCGAGCATCGCTTCGTCGAAGTGAAGGCCGGCAGTTGGCGCCGCGACGGCCCCCGGTTCGCGGGCATAGACAGTCTGGTAGCGCGTTTCGTCGGCGCCATCGGCCGGGTGTTCGATATAGGGCGGCAAGGGCAATTTGCCGTGCTGTTCGGCCAAATCCCACAGGCTGTTGCGGTCGACGGTCTCCAGGGCAAAGAATTCATCGTTCGCCCCGGCGCGGCCGGTTACGGTCACTTCGAAGGCATTGGCCAGCATCAGCGTGGTTCCCGGTTTGGGCGATTTGCTGGCGCGAATCTGGGCAATGGCGTGCGTAGCATCGAGAATGCGTTCCAGCAAGACCTCGACCTGTCCACCGGTTTCCTTGATGCCGAAAAAGCGCGCCTTAATGACACGGGTGTCATTGAAGACGAGCAGGTCGCCAGCCCGGAGCAGCGTCGGGAGGTCGGAAAATTGGCGGTCTGCCAGTCGTTGACCGCAGACATGCAACAACCTGCTGCCGCTTCGTTCGGCAGCAGGATGCTGGGCGATCAGGTTAGGCGGAAGCGGAAAATCGAAGTCGTCGACGGTCAGCGACATGGCATGAATCCGCGTGGGATACAAAATCGGCTTTCCGATGGAAAGCCGATTTGCAATTGCAGGTTTTGGTGCCCCGAGCCAGACTCGAACTGGCACACCTTTCGGCGGCGGATTTTGAATCCGCTGCGTCTACCGATTCCGCCATCGGGGCGAATGGAGGGCGGATTATCCCCGAATCACTTCTTCGGTTCAAGCGGCTCGGTGCACGGAAAGGTTTTTGCCAATGCACCGGCGACCAGCGTGGCCGTGCTGCCCTCGGGATTCGGTGGTTGCCGTTCGAGGTGGGCAAGCACCGCACGCACCAGTCGATAGGAAAGGTCGCGTCCGGACGGCAGGCAGAAGGCGTTGAGCTTGACGCCGACCGATTCAGCGAGGAAATCGCTGATTGCGTAGCCGTCGGCAAAACCTTCGACATACCCGACGCAACGGGCCGCGCCGGGAGAGGCACGGGGGTCGAGGCGCGCGTTCTTGGCAAAGGACTCCTCGGCGGCTTGGCAATCCTCGCGCAGTTCCTTGCCGGTGTAGGCGTGCACCTGCAAGCTGAGCAGGACGGTGAACAAGACAATCCATTTATTCATGATTTTTCGAACCAGCTAAGTTTGGCATGCAGGTTGACGACACTGCCGACGACGATCAGTGCCGGTGGTTTAATGCCGGTTTCCTCAATTCGGTGCGGCAAAGTGCCAAGCGTTGCGAGCAGGGTCTGCTGGTCGGGCAGGGTGCCGTTGCGGATGACGGCGGCTGGGGTCAGCGACGGCAGGCCGTGATTGATCATCTGCCGGCAGATTTCGCTGGCGGCGCCGATGCCCATGTAGAAGACGACCGTCTGGTTGGGGCGGGCGAGTGCCGGCCAGTCGAGATTCACCGTGCCGTCCTTGAGATGGCCGGTCACGAAAGTTACGGATTGTGCATGGTCGCGGTGGGTCAGTGGAAAGCCGGAATAGGCGGCGCAGCCGGCGGCGGCGGTGACGCCGGGCACAACCTCGAAGGGAATGCCGGAAGCGGCCAGGGTTTCCAGTTCCTCACCGCCGCGGCCAAAGATGAAGGGATCGCCACCCTTGAGGCGAACGACAGACAGGCCTTCGCGCGCCAGGTCGACCAGCAGGCTGTTGATCGACTCCTGCGGCAGGGTGTGCTTGGAAGCTTCCTTGCCAGCGTAAATGCGGCGCGCATCCGGGCGTGCCAGATCCATGATGCCGTCGCCGACCAGATGATCGAAGACAAGAGCGTCGGCACGGGCGATCAGGCGGGCTGCCTTGACGGTGAGAAGTTCGGGGTCGCCGGGGCCGGCGCCAATCAGCCAGACCTTGCCGGCTGCGAGAGTGGTTTGCTTTTCCATGATGCCCTTGTGTCCTAGGGCGTTCATCCTAATGCCGGAACCGCGCCCTGCCAATAGGGGCACGAGGGCAAGTTCGGGCGCTACGCCATAAGTAGTAGTTGACTAGTGCGTATTGACTATAAGCCACTGAATATAAATGATTTCTGATGAATAAAAAGATTGATGGGCATCAAGGATGAGATGTCCTCGACAGTTCAACCTGACGCCCATCGCGTCGGGGAATGGATGCGCATTGTTTTGTTCTAGGAGAGGAAGATGAAAACAACCGTAGTGGGGATGCTTGTAATGACTGCCATGGCAGCCGCCATGGGTTCCGCGTTCGCCCAGGAGGCTGCGAAGGCGGCGCCGACCTTGACGGCCGAGGAAAAGGAGCAGGCCAAGAAGATCTATTTCGAGCGCTGTGCCGGTTGCCACGGCGTGCTGCGCAAGGGCGCCACCGGCAAGAACCTCGAGCCGCACTGGACGAAGAAGGACAAGGACGGCAATACGACCGAGGGCGGTACCACCAAACTCGGCCAGCAGCGCCTGGAAAAGATCATTGGTTACGGTACCGACGGTGGCATGGTCAACTTTGACGACATCCTGACCAAGGATGAAATCGCCCTGATGGCCAAATACATCCAGAACACGCCGGATGTGCCGCCCGAATTCAGCCTCAAGGATCAGTTAGACAGCTGGAAGGTCATCGTGCCGGTCGATCAGCGGCCGAAGAAGCAGATGAACAAGCTGAACCTCAAGAACATCTTCTCGGTGACCCTGCGCGACACCGGCGAAGTGGCGCTGATCGACGGCGACACCAAGGAGATCGTCAGCATCGTCAAGACCGGCTACGCGGTCCATATCTCCCGCCTTTCCGCTTCCGGCCGCTATGTATACGTGATCGGCCGCGATGGTCGCCTGTCGCTGATCGACCTGTGGATGGAAAAGCCGTCGGTCGTGGCTGAAGTCAAGGTCGCCTTCGATGCGCGTTCGGTCGATACCTCCAAGTTCAAGGGCTTCGAGGACAAGTACGTCATCGCCGGCGGCTACTGGCCGCCCCAGTACACGATCATGGATGGCGATACCCTGAAGCCGCTCAAGGTGGTCTCCACCCGTGGCATGACAGTCGATGGCGAGTATCACCCCGAGCCGCGCGTTGCCTCCATCGTTGCCTCGATGACCAAGCCGGAATGGGTGGTCAACATCAAGGAAACCGGCCAGATCCTGCTTGTCGATTACTCCGACATCAAGAATCTGAAGACGACCACCATCGGTTCCGCCAAGTTCCTGCATGACGGCGGCTGGGATGCGTCCAAGCGCTACTTCCTGGTGGCCGCCAACGCCTCCAACAAGATCGCTGCGGTCGATACCAAGACCGGCAAGCTGGCAGCGCTGGTCGATGTGGCCAAGATTCCGCACCCGGGCCGTGGTGCCAACTTTACGCATCCGAAGTTCGGCCCGGTGTGGACCACCGGTCACCTCGGCGCCGATGTCCTGACGCTGATCTCGACGCCGTCCGACGATCCCAAGAACGCCAAGTTCAAGGAATACAACTGGAAGGTCGTCCAGGAAGTGAAGCACGTGCCGGGCAACCTGTTCGTCAAGACACATCCGAAGTCGGCCAACCTGTGGGCCGATTCGCCGCAGAATCCGGACAAGGATCTGGCCGAATCGGTGTCGGTGTGGGACAAGTCCGATTTGTCGAAGCCGAAGGCCGTGTTGAACGTGGCCAAGGATTCCGGTCTGCCGGAAACCAAAGCAACCAAGCGCGCGGTGCATCCGGAATATAGCGCCGACGGCAAGGAAGTCTGGATTTCGCTGTGGGGCGGCAAGGTCGACCAGTCGGCGATCGTTGTCTATGACGACGCGACCCTGAAGGTCAAGAAGGTGATCACCGATCCGAAGATGATCACGCCGACCGGAAAGTTCAATGTCTACAATACCCAGCACGACATTTACTGATCTTTCGCCTGCCTGATCGGGTAATGAATACGGGGGCGCAAGCCCCCGTCTCGCATGTAAAACGGAGATAAAGATGAAGCAAAAACTGACCACGTTGTTCGTGACGGCTGCCCTGATGACAATCGCTTCGCAGGCTGCCTTGGCGGCCCCTGATTGGAGCAAGGTGCCGACGAAGAACATTCCCGTCATTCACCCTGGCGTCGCGCCGCTCGAATGGGTTCAGAGCCGTGACCACAGCGGCGCCAGCGCCCTCAAGAAAGGCGAGACTTGCGCCGGTTGTCACTTTGATGGCGGCAAGCTGGATATCGACCTCAAGCGTCTGGCCGGCAAGGAAATGGAGCCGAAGGGCGCGCCGAAGACGATGACTTTTCCGGTCGGCGTTCAGTCGGCCTACGACGCCAACAACCTCTATGTGCGCCTGACTTTCAAGGCGCCAGCCGGCGGTTTCGACCATTCCGACAAGGACAATGAAATCAAGGCCACGGTGATGTTCCCGAACGACAAGGTGCCCTTGTCCGAGCAGGCCGGTTGCTGGGGCGCCTGTCACAAGGACGCACGCACCATGCCGGGCGCCGACGAGAAGAAGACCAAGTACGCAACGCCGGGCGCGATGGATCTGATGCAGTGGGCGAGCAGCGGCAAGGTTTCCGATGGGATGGTGACCGACAAGCGCAACATGGATGGCGGCAAGGCGGGGGTGACGGCGGAGGGTAGCAAATCCGGCGATACCTACACCGTGACCTTCACGCGCAAGCTGGCCGGTGGCGTCAATCTGGCGCCGGGCAAGGCCGCGCCCTTCGGCGTGGCCATCCATACCGATCACGCTGGCGGCCGTTTCCATCACGTGTCTTTTGGGCACACCATCGGCCTCGGTACGGATGGCGATGTGAAGGCCACGAAGCAATAAGCATGGCGATCGTCCAGGTGTCATGACAGTGGTCAGTTGGATGAAACAGGGGTGGGTGACGGCCGTGCTGGCGCTCGCTCCCTTCGCGGTGCTGGCCGGGCAGACGGTCGAGGTCGGTATCGAGAATTACAAGTTTTCGCCGCCGGAAGTCACCATCCGGGTCGGGGATACGGTGAAATGGACCAACCGCGAAAAGCGGACCAGCCATTCCGTGGTGTTTCCGCAGGAGGGGGGGCTCGAATCCGAGCGCATGTTTCCTGACGAGAGCTGGCAGCGGGAGTTCCTGAAGGCGGGGCGCTACGATTACACTTGTGGCCCGCATCCCGAAATGAAAGGCGCCGTGATTGTTCGGGAATAAACTGATTTTTGCCCTTTTTTTGGTGTCGACCGCAACAGGCGCCAGCGAGCCGGATGCGGTACGTCAAAAGGAGCTGGTGCGGCTGGTTCGTCAGGATTGTGGTTCGTGCCACGGCATGACCTTGCAGGGTGGCCTGGGGCCGGCATTGTTGCCGGCCAGCCTGCGCGACAAACCGGCGGAAGGGTTGGCGGCAACCATCTACTACGGCCGCCCCGGCACGCCGATGCCGCCGTGGAAGCAGTTCATGTCGGAAGCAGAGGCCGACTGGATCGTGCAAAAATTGATGAGCGGATTCCCGCAGTGAGGATGCGATGCGCCTGGTGCTGAGTCTTTTCCTGGTCCTATTCCTGGCCGCCTGCGCCGGCCCGCAAGTGCGTGGCACCGGCGATCTCGGGTTGATCATCGAGCGCGCCAGCGGCCACGTGACGCTGGTCGATACTACGACGCGCCAGCCCTATGCTCGAATCGGCGGGCTGGGCGATCTCTCGCACGCCTCTGCCGTCTATTCGCGCGACGGCCGCTACGCTTTCGTCTTCGGCCGCGACGGCGGGCTGACCAAGATCGACATGCTGGAGGCGAAGGTGGTCAAGCGCGTTATCCAGTCGGGCAATGCCATCGGCGGTTCGATCTCGCAGGACGGCCGCATCGTCGTCGCGCAGAACTACACGCCGGGCGGCATCAAGGCCTTCGACGCCGCAACGCTCGAACTGCTTTCCGAAGTGCCGGCTGAATACGCGCCGGGCAAGTTCTCCAAGGTCGTCGGCCTCGCCGATTCATCCGGCAACAAGTTTGCCTACGCGCTTTTCGAGGGTGGCGAAATCTGGGTCAGCGATTTCAGCCACCCGAAGCAGCCGACGACGCAGCGCTTCACGGCCGGCAGCCAGCCCTACGACGGCCTCGTGACGCCCGATGGCCGCTACTTCCTGGCCGGCCTGTTCGGCGAGGACGGTGTGGCAATGCTCGACCTCTGGCAGCCCGAGAAGGGCGCGCGCAAGATTCTCGAAAACTACGGCCGCGGCCAGGAAAAGTTGCCGGTGTTCAAGATGCCGCACCTGCGCGGCTGGTCGGTGGCGCAGGGCAAGGCCTACCTGCCGGCAATCGGCCGCCATGAGGTGCTGGTCGTTGACGTCGCGACCTGGAAGGAAGTCGGCCGCATCCCGGTACGCGGCCAGCCGGTGTTCGTCATGGCGCGGCCGGACGGGCGCCAGATCTGGGTCAATTTCGCCTTCCCGGACAACGGCAAGATGGACGTCATCGACACCCTGGCCGGTAAGGTTGTCCATGCCTTCGAACCAGGCAAGGGCATCCTGCACATGGAATTCGCCCCGCGCGGCGAGAATGTCTGGCTCTCGGCGCGTGACGACAACAAGGTGCTGATCTACGACACCACGAGCTTCGCTCGGATCGGCGAGATCGCCGCCGACAACCCCTCCGGGATATTCTTCACCACGCGCGCGGCGCGCATCGGCTTCTGAAGATGGACGACGCCCTCGAATTCCGTCTGCTCAACGAGTTCCAGCGCGATTTCCCGCTCTGCCCGGCGCCCTTCGCCGAACTGGCGGCGCGCCTCGGGGTCGGCGAAAAGGTCGTGCTGAGCGGCCTCGAAAAGCTGCGCCGCGAGGGCAAGATCTCGCGCGTCGGCGCCGTCTTCGCGCCCAAGCGCATCGGTGCCTCGACGCTGGCGGCTATGGCGGTGCCGCCGGAGAAGCTGGGTAGCGTGGCTGCTGCGGTCAACCGCTTCCCGGAGGTCAATCACAATTACGAGCGCGAGCACCGCTACAACCTGTGGTTCGTCGTCACTGCCGGCAGCGAAGGCCGCTTGCAGGCGACGCTGGGAGCGATCGAAAAGGCGGCGGGTTACGCTTTGCTGTCGCTGCCCCTGCTCGAGGAATTTCATATCGACCTCGGGTTTCCGCTGCATCGCAAAGGTGTCAAGGAAAAAGCCGTCGCCCGGGTCTTGCCGCCGGCCTCGCCCATCGGCGATGGCGAACGCCGCCTCGTATCGGTGTTGCAGGAAGGCTTGCCCTTGTTCGCACGGCCCTTTGCACTGATCGCCGAGCGCGTCGGCGCTTCGGAAGACGATGTGCTCACACGCATAGGCAGCTGGATCGAAGAAGGCGCCATCAAGCGCTTCGGAGTCGTCGTGCGCCACCACGAACTGGGGTACACGGCCAACGCCATGTTGGTTCACGACGTTCCGGACGAACGCGTCGGCGAACTTGGGCGCTCGCTTGCCGAGGAACCGGCGGTAACGCTGTGCTACCGCCGCCCGCGTCAGGCGCCACAGTGGCCATACAACTTGTTCTGCATGATCCACGGCCGTGAGCGGGCAGAAGTCGAGGGTGTCATCGCCGATCTGCGCCATCGCCATGGCCTGAACGATTGCGCGCACGACGTGCTGTTCTCGTTGACCCGCTTCAAGCAGAAGGGCGCTCGCTATGCCTGAGCTCGATGCGGTCGACCGGCAAATCATCGCCAAAATGCAGGGCGACTTTCCGCTCTGCGAACGGCCGTACGCCGCGGTGGCCGAAGTGTTGGACATCCCTGAGGGCGACTTGCTGATCCGTCTGCAAAGGCTGCTCGATACCCGTGTGCTGACGCGCTTCGGCCCGATGATGCAGGTCGAACGGATGGGTGGCGCCTTCGTGCTGGCCGCGCTGGCCGTGCCGGAGGCGCGTTACGACGCGGTGGCGGCGCTGGTCAATGCGTTGCCGCAGGTGGCGCACAACTATCGCCGCGAACATGCATTCAATATGTGGTTCGTGCTGGCTACCGAAACGCCTGAAGGCATCGCCGAGGCCATTGTTCGCATCGAGGGCGACACGGGGTTGAAGGTTCATGCCTTTCCCAAGGAGCGTGAGTATTTCGTCGAAATGAAGCTGGCGGTGCGGCAATGACGCAAACGCCGCTCGATGCCATCGACCGCGCCCTGATCGTGGCGACGCAGGACGGCTTGCCGCTGGTGCCCCGGCCGTATGAAACGATCGGGGCACAAATTGGCATTTCCGGCGGCGAGGTGACGTGCCGCCTGCAAGCGATGCTGGCGAACGGCATCATCCGGCGCATCGGCGCCGTGCCCAATCACTACGCCATCGGCTGGACAGCCAATGGCATGACAGTCTGGGACGTGGCCGACGAACGAGTCGACGAACTCGGCGCCCTGGTCGGCGCCCTGGATTTCGTCACACACTGCTATCGCCGCCCGCGCGCCCTGCCGGACTGGCCCTACAACCTCTTCGCCATGGTTCACGGCAGTTCGCGCCAAGAGGTCGGCGACAAGGCGCTACGTATTGCCGAACTGCTCGGCCAGGCGTGCCGCGCCAGCGACATCCTGTACTCCACCCGCATCCTGAAAAAGACCGGATTGCGGATCTGAATCCTGTTTGCCGCAGCGATCTGACGGATTAGCAGAGTGGCTGACATTATGGCAGCTATCAATCCGGCTTAAAATCAATAAGTTATAAATAACCCCATGGTTTTCCATGCCATAATGACATGGTCGGGTCAGGTTGCGGAATTCTGTGCGGTCAGAATTGTTTCGGTAAATCATGGGGTTATATGTTTATAACCAACTGGCACGAGGCGTGCATATAGACTCCCGTTCGGGCGGGTGTCCGAGCCGTTACCGCCTCGGGGGCGGCGACGATGAAACCATAACAAGTGAGGTAATTACATGAAGAAACTGTCGACCGTTGCTGCCCTTGCCATCGTCTCCCTGGCCGCCAATGTTTACGCCGCTGACCAAAAGGGCATGTCCGGCATGGACGGCATGTCCGGTATGCAAGGCATGCAGGGCCAGAAGGGTATGTCCGGTATGGACGGCATGTCCGGCATGCAAGGCATGCAAGGCCAGAAGGGCATGTCCGGCATGTCCGGTATGTCGGGCCAGAAGGGTATGTCTGGCATGGAAGGCCAGAAGGGCATGTCCGGTATGTCCGGTATGTCGGGCCAGAAGGGTATGTCCGGCATGGAAGGCCAGAAGGGTATGTCTGGCATGTCCGGTATGCAAGGCCAGAAGGGCATGTCCGGCATGTCCGGTATGTCGGGCCAGAAGGGCATGTCCGGTATGGAA